>RCND010002231.1_pt1 | contig 10793 bp, 12 predicted proteins | sample 2041351 | NCBI WGS metagenome assembly RCND01 (sample SAMN09708230, study PRJNA481090) | Marine sediment metagenome, whole genome shotgun sequencing project. | biome: marine sediment; feature: ocean; material: sediment; isolation source: Sewage treatment plant 12B marine sediment (STP12B) ...
GTTTCAGCCCGCGGTGGACGGTCCACCAGGTTCCGGTAGCGCCGATCAGTGCAATGCCTGCTCCTGCGAGTATCAGCGTCTGCAACATCCCGCTCACTGCTGCGTCCACCTCGGTCAGTGGCGATGCCCAGACTGCCACAACACCGTCGTGGTTGATCTCGTAGAAGGCCCGGTAGCGCATCGACTCGTCTTCAGCAGGGATCGTGACGATCTCGCCTGGTTGAGTCCCTTCAATCAAAGCCGCGACATCGGGAATCGGGTCGGGGTCGTCGACAAAACCCGATCGGTCTGCGAAGACGATCGTTCCCTCGGGGCTGACCACAACAAAGGCCACCCCCTTTTCGGAAGGATCATCGTCCCGGTCTGAGGGGCCGGCCGGAGCAGGCCTGTCGGGGCCCGTTCGTTCCTGAATGCCAGATAGCGTGTCGTCGACCTGGGCGGTCAGCACCGTTCTGGAGGACCGCACGACCACAGTGCCCACGGTGGCGAGCACCACAAGGAGCAAGAGGGTGAAGGTAACAACGAGCTGGGTACGAAGACGCATCTCCTAGGCGGCCGAATGTCGCAGCATGTAACCGAACCCGCGCACCGTCCGCAGCCACTCGGCGACCTCCGGTCCCAGCTTCTTGCGCAGATAGCTGACGTAGGTTTCAACAACACCGGCGTTCCCGTCGAAGTCGTACTCCCACACGTAGTCCAGGATCTGGAGCTTGGAAAGCACCCGACCCTGGTTGAGCATCAGGTACCGCAGCAGCCGGAACTCAGTTGGCGAAAGCTCGACCTCGTTTTCTCCAACATGGACCTGATGGGCATCCTCATCGAGGATGAGTTCACCGCAGACAATCCGATGAGGTTGGTCCCCGCTGCCGCGGACCCGTCTCAGGATCGCCTCGATGCGAAGAGACAGCTCTTCGAGACTGAACGGCTTGGTCAGGTAATCGTCGCCACCGTGGGAGAACCCGGTCCGAAGATCGTCGGCGGCGTCACGAGCAGTGAGGAAAATCACGGGCGAGTCGATACCGTCGCGCCTAATGCGGCGGCACACCTCAAAGCCGTCGAGATCTGGCATGTTCACATCGAGGACGATCAGATCCGGTCGCGACTCCTTGACCGCACGGAGCGCATCGAATCCCGATGCTGCGCTCACCACCTCATAGCCGGTAAAGCGCAAGGCAGTAGTCAGCATGTCGACGAGCGACTCCTCGTCGTCAACAACGAGCACCTTGGCGGCCGGCAAGGTTGATGAATTCTCTGTTCGGTACTCCATTTGATCCTCCGTTAAGTCTCCTCACCATATGGGACCAAGCTCAAGGGAACCCGAGGACTTCCTGAGAGTTTGCTGAGAATGGGATCACACCATGCATCCTGTTAGCCGGAAGGAGACCGGACCGAGTTGGGCGAATGCCGTGCGGGGTCGTTCAGGCTACGTTCGCTGATGAAGCGATAGGCGTTCTGGACGAGTTGGGTCGCGGTCACCATGACGACGATCGCTGCCGCCACCTTGATGATGGGTTGCAGGGCGTTCTCGAAGTTCTGGCCGACGCCGAGGATGGAGACGGATGCGGCCCAATCAGTGCGGCTGACCCAACTCCATCCGAGGGCGATTGCGGTCGCGAGAACAAGAGTGAGAAGCGTTCGGTCCAGCGCCTTCATGAGATCTCCTTTGTTGTTGCGTAGCCAAGGCCGGGCCGACGGTTGGCCGACAAGGCCTGGATAGGTCCGATGACGAAGCGTTCGAAGCCTTTGGTGATCCATCGCCAGTTGAGGGCGATGTGAAGTCCGGTCAGCAGTAGCACGAAGTTGATCGATACCAGATGGAGCCAGAGCCAGAAGACGGATGACGAGGTGGCGATTCCTAGCAAGGGCATGGCGGCCTCGGAAATGACGACACCTGAAACGATGATCGACACAAAGGCAAAGAACAACAGCCCGGCCATCACGTAGTTGAGGCGATTTCGAAACGACGTCGCGTTGCGGAACCGTTTGGTGAGTGTCGCCAGCCAGTTCCCGTGCTGGACCAAGTGAACAACCAGGCCCGCACCGATGGCGATGCCGAGCCATTCGTGGATGGCGATCCCGGTCAGCGGCAGGTTCATCACTAGGAGAAAGCCGATGAAGAGCGTGGCGTCGACGATCCACAGCTTGCGGGTTCTGCTCGAGCCCTTTCGGGTTGTTTTGGTTCGTGGGGTGGACATTGCCTCTTCCGTACGTAGGTCGTTACCGCCAATTGTGGGACGGCAATGTCAAAGCCCCCTGATGGTTGTCTGTGAATACTCTGAGAATCGCTGCCGCCGAACCCTGTTCGAGAACGTAAGCAATTCTCAGGAGCCTCTCAGGCTATTCAAACCCTGTGTTGAGCAGGCTCATACATGCTGAGATCAACGAAATACTGAAAGCGTTGATCATGAAGAAGACACTTAGCCTCCTCGGCCTGCTCCTCATCGGTCTCATGTTGCTGACGAACCCAGCAACGGGAGTCGTATCGGGAACGGAAACCGAGTCTGACGTGGCTGCGTCGGTAGCCACCACCACGGTCAACGGGGACCCTCCTGCCGAATCGGAGGATGAGGAGGAGGTCGTGACTGAAGAATTGGTCACCACGACAACTTCCCAAGCGACCACCACAACACAAGCCGTTGCCGAGGAAGAGCCATCCGAGTCCTTCTCTGTGGTCGGCAGCGCCGAAGAAAGCAAGTTTGGTACGTTCCAGGTGGAGGTCTTCTTTGCGGACGGCGAGATCGTCGCCGTGGAAGCGCTCCAACTCCCGACCGATCGCAAGTCCAATGCCATCAATAACAGCGCCGTACCGACCTATGCAGCAGCAGTCATTGATGCGCAGAGTGCAGACATCGACGTGATCTCAGGGGCGACTATCACCTGGGAGAACTACACCAATTCGCTGCAGTCGGCGCTCGATGAGGTGAGTTTCGTCGCCTAGTGGTGTGACCGAGAGGTTGTTGTCACCCGGTCTTTGACGAACTCGTCCGACAGCCCAGTCACCAGCCGCAGCTTGCTGGCGGCCGCTCAGCGTGACCTCCCGAGTGCGCACGATTGCTAAATATGCCTGTAATCCACTTGGGCTTTCGCGATGATTCGGGGGGAGCGTTTTCGAGGTCTGAGGAGGTTGGGCGATGACGTGGTTGCCGGTGCTGGTTCGGGAGGCTGATCGGTGGGGGCGTGGCAGACGCCAGTTTCGAGGGGTCTACCCGGCGCGTTCACTCAGGGCTTTCGCCCCGCGCAGTCGACTCCTCAAGCTCTCGACGCACCGCGGCCATTTCGCCTTCGAGATACTCCAAGTAGTCCCGAAGGTCGTCTTTAACGTCGGGCGCGAACCGGCGACGGCGAGGGGGATACATCTCGGCCTCACGCCCGTACGGATACCGATACGGGCCGTACTCTGGTCCGCAATGATGCCAATGACAACAACCCATGCCAAACCTCCTCGATTGTGATCCGGTGATCGAGCCTGGCTCTCTATCCAAGGTACACCCAGCGCCCATGAAGGACTAGAGGCCAAGGGTTCATACTGGATGCGCTATCCGAACCGACCGAGTGGGTGATCAGGCGGGAATATGGCGCATAGTGAGGGATCTGGGCCCTCGGTTCACGGCGTCACGTTATGGCTCAAGATCCGCTGATCGGAACTAATCGGGCTGGCTGATCGATACGATCGATACTGTGTGAACGCGGCGCGCTACCCACGGTGGACCCGCTAAGCGGTCTAGTTTCAGTGGCGTTCGAGCGGGTGGTTACCTTGTCTCTTCAACGGCGTGGTTAGCGTAGAGACCTCGAACGCATATTTCGGCGGCAGGAGCAGGAAGATGTCGGTAGAGGAGGCAGTCACCTATCTCGCAATCGGACTGCTCGCTGGGTTGATGAGCGGAGTGTTCGGCATCGGTGGCGGCAGCGTCAGAATCCCCTTGCTCAATATGGCTGGACTTCCACTACTAAGTGCCTTTGGGATCAACTTCCTAGTGATTCCCTTCGCCTCTGCGGTCGGTGCTGTCGCGCAGCGGACGAATATCGTCAGGACGGTCGCGCTCTACGCTGCGGTTGGGGGTGTAGTGGGCGAGGTTCTGGGGGCGGGTCTGGTTGGCCTGATTCCCACCCTGGTCCTCGCCCTCATCTTCGTAGTGGTCTCCGCATTAGTGGTGCTCGGGGTGTTTTCCAAACGTCTCATCCCAACTGTTGTGGCGCGGCTCCATCCCGGTCCTCGTGAAGTCATCACCGCTTCATTCGCGGTGAGCCTCATTACTGGGCTCCGCGGAGGCAGCGGCGCCTCCATGTTTCCAGCGCTCTTCCGCAGTCTCCGACTCGACCCTCACCAGGCAATCGCCACGTCGCTCTTCGTTTCGATCTTCACTGCGCTCGGCGCCATCCCGATCTATGGATTCCGTGGCGATATACCAGTGCTGCCCGCACTCTTCGTACTCGCCGGATCGATGCTCGGTAGCCAGCTGGGAAGCCAGATCTCCCTCCGGACCAAACCGATCTGGCTAGACGTTGGACTATCGACGCTGATTATGGGTATGGCACTGCTCGTCGTGTATCGAGCCACCACAGGATAACCAACACTGGTCGTTAGCCCTCCTAAGTCCTACACCGCCTGGTTGCCGGCAGCCGTTCATTGATTCGTGCAGCGACCCTTCTCCGCGTTGTGCGTTGCTAAGTCTCACCAACCTCCGGGCGTCTTCGCAGCGTTCTCCCAGGTGCGATTTCCACGATGGGATCACACGAATCAGGAGACAACAATGCAGTGGTTCTACACGAGATCGCATACATCAACCCGTCTACTTCCACCCGGCGAGGCTCTGGCCGGCTCAGAATTCACAGACTCCGATCCGCCTCCCCGAGGTTGGTCCAGGAAGCGGAAGGTCGTGACCGTGATCGTGTCGATCTTGGGCACCTTGGTGATAGCTGCGGGGGTGATGGCCTATTGGGCGCTGGATCGGTTCGTGATCGAGCATGTCGAGATCGAAGACGTGGCGGCCTACGAGGCAGCTGTTTCGGTAGGAGAGATCCAGGCCGCGGCTGACGTCCCCGAAGTCGCCTCGCCGGCTGTGGCGGATGCCACTGCTGAGGGGGTAGATGCCGTGGTCCTTACCGAAACCGGCTACACCGACGAAGACGTATCGATCGAGATCTCCACCGTCGTGACCGGTGGCGGTAGAGAGACCGTCACCTACTACGTCGCAGATGTGATGCTCAGCGACGCGACGGGTCTTCGAGCCGGGTTTGCCAACAACCAGTTCGGGACCAACATCATCGAAGACACCTCTGCGATCGCCGAGTACTACGACGCCATCTTTGCCATCAATGGCGACTACTACGGATTTCGCGACACCGGCATCGTGATCCGCAACGGAGTGATCTTTCGCGACGATGGCGCTCGTATCGGCCTCGCCATCTATGCCGATGGCACGATGGAGGTCTACGACGAGACCACCACGACCGCTGTTGAGCTTGTGGAAGCAGGGGTGTGGAACACGTTGTCGTTTGGCCCAGCACTGGTGGACGACGGTGACATCGTCGATGGCATCGACGATGTTGAGATCGATACCAACTTCGGCAACCACTCCATCCAGGGCGAGCAACCCCGTACCGGTCTCGGGATGATCGACGAGAACCATTTCGTGTTTGTGGTCGTTGACGGGCGCAGCCCCGGCTACAGCGCCGGCGTCACTATGACCGAGTTCGCCGACATCTTTCTCGAGCTCGGGGCGACGGAGGTATACAACCTCGACGGTGGCGGCTCAGCCACGATGTACTTCAACGGCGAACTGGTCAACAACCCGCTTGGCAACGGTGATGAACGTGGAACCAGCGACATCCTCTACATCGGAGTCGATTCCGAGGTGATGTCGTGATAGTCCTCATCCCCGCATACGAACCAGACCACAAGCTGGCTCAACTTGTCGATTCTCTCTGTACAGCACCGGGCGACCATCGGGTGCTCGTCGTCAACGATGGCAGCGATCCCCGCTTCGAAGAGATCTTCGATGAGGTGCGTGGTAGCGGGGCGACCGTGATCGAGCACCACCCCAACCGTGGCAAAGGTCACGCCCTGAAGCGGGGCTTCGCATACATATCCGAACACTTCCCCAGCCAGCACGTCGTGTGTGCCGACAGCGATGGTCAGCACACCGTTTCCGACATCTTTGCCATCGCGGCTGAACTCCGCTCCACCCAGAACGGGATTGTTCGCGGCGCCCGCGGCTTCACCGGCGACATACCGTTGCGAAGTCGGTTCGGGAATAGCGCCACCCGAATGGCCCTCCGGGCGGCAAGCGGGCTCCAACTCCAGGACACCCAAACAGGGCTGCGCGCCTACCCCGCCGCACTACTTCGGTGGCTCGGCACGATCGAGGGTGACCGTTTCGAATACGAACTCAACGTGCTGCTCCAAGCAAAACGCCACAACATCGCAGTGACTGAAGTGCCTATCGCCACGATCTATATCGACGACAACGCTTCGTCACACTTCCGCCCGCTTGTCGATTCGGTTCGCGTGTACTTGCCGCTTGTGAAGTTCGCCGTGTCGTCGCTGACGGCCGGCGTCTTGGATTTCGTCTTGGTACTGACGCTGGTTGCGATGACCGGCAACCTTGCGTTGTCCGTTGTCTTCGCTCGCATCTGCAGCGCCACGGTCAACTTCACCATGAACCGCCAGCTTGTCTTCGACCCCGCGGGCCGCACCCCGCTACGAACAGCCCTCACCGGCTACGGGATCGTGGCCGTCGGTGTCCTGATCGCCAACTACGTCATCCTCCACGTGCTCTACGAGCGCCTCGGCGTCACCCTTGCCCTAGCCAAGCTCGCGACCGATGTAGGGCTGTTCGGGGCGAGCTACATCCTCCAGAAACACCTCGTATTCGTCTCCCCAGATCAGACTGTGGGTGAGGCCCGATTCGGGTCCACCCTTGCCGAGCAGGTGCGTCAATGAGTTGGGCATGATTCAGTTGGTTGAGGAGAACAGATCCCGTATCGACAGGTGTCAGGGGAGGCCAATCGCTCATCAGCGTGAGCGCTGCCGTCCGCAAGGACACCGGTTTGGTGGCCGGTGACCCAATCAGGGTCACGCTCACCATCAACGAGACAGTCCGCGACGTCTTGATCCGGGAGGACTTCGACGCCGCGCTGCAAGCGAACCCAGGGACCGAGGAGTTCTTTGGTGCCCTGTCGAACAGTCTGCAGCGCTGTCACATCGACCAGATCACCAGCGCCAAGACCGATGAGACCAGACGGCGGCGCATCGACAAATCCATCGGTCCATTCCGCGACGGCAAAAAGCGCTGACCCCACCTCCATCTGATTCCCCTAACCGGCCGCACGGCGTCTCGGAATATTGGGGACAGGGGGCTTAGTCCGCTGGCGAACTACTAGTCGACCGATCGCACGAGTCGGACCATGTTATAGATGCGGATGGCGTCTCCTTGGGGGCCGTTGCCGGTGGGGTAGTCGTCGGGATCGCATAGCAGTCGGATCTGGGTTCCATGAGGAACCCGAGTTCCTCCGCGACTCGCCGGTACCAATACGGTGAGCGGGTCACCGGTCTCTAGTGCGATCCGTCCCCGAGGGACTAGCACTGACGCTCCCCGCCGAATGGGCATACGCGCTGTGTCCTGTGGCCAGGCCACTTCGCTAATCGACTTACCGGCGAGGGGGAGCACTGAGGCAAGCCGACCTCGAAGAAGACGGCCCCGGGTTGAGTTCTGACCCTCACCCGGTCTCTATACAGCTGATCACAGGCACAGTTCACCGCGTAGGTCCGCACAAACTGCATCGAAGGGCAGATCAGTCGAGGGGAACCAATACAACCGGACAGCTGGCTCGCGCGGCACAGAAGTGACTCGTCGATTGGTCGAGGAGCCTGCCGAGCGGGGAGTGGCGGTGTGTTCCCAGGATCAATGCCTCAGCAAGAGCTGATCTGGCGAGCAGTTCGTCGGTAGGTATGCCGACCAGCGTTGGTGCGGAAACCCTGATCTGGGAACGGGGATCTTCCTGACCTGTCGATCTAGTGATGGCGGTGTCAGGTAACCAGCGTGTTTGATCGGCCTCCGGTGCGTGATCGCGGCCGAGGACCGTGAGAGCCTCCAGATCGAGGCCGAGAGGTTGCGCCACCTTCATCGCCACGTCGAAGACAACCGGTGACTCTTCCGAGCCGTCAATTCCGACGACTGCTGTTGGCAGAACCTGTTCTCTGCCTGGCTGCTCGAAAGGTGCCGGGACGATGGCAACAGGTCTATTGGTGCCATCGAGGAGACGCCGCGTTAGCGGCCCCAGGAGGCGCGGATGAGCGAATGTGTGAATTCGACGTCCCATGATGATCATGTCAGCGTCCATTTCATCTGCGGCAGCCAGAATCTGAGCGGCCGCGTCGCCCATGAGCAGTCTCGAGTCGTGAGCGACTCCCGCCTCTTCGAAGACAGCGATGAGTTCCGGCGATGCGAGTTCGCTCAACTCCGGGTCGCTCGCTCCGTCGTGGGCTCGGTCGGGTGGCAGCACGTGGGCGATGGTGACGGCAGCGTCTCGTGCGGATGCGTATGAGGCGGCCCAATGGGATGCCATGACCGACGAAGGGGAACCGCCGAATGCGAGGAGTAGGTGTCTCATGATTAATCACTCCGAGGTTAGGCGCTGCAACCAGGGCGGGATTCGCCTGGCAGCAGCCTTCTCAGGTATCGGAGGTCCTGGTCGGCTGGTTCTAGCCGTAGTCGCCATAAGGGCCTTGCCCAGACCTGCAGGCGCCGTTCGGGTGGTACGGCGCCTGCGTCTGTCCGGGTCAAGGGGGCTAAGCGCCCACAGAGTGTTAGGCGACGGAGCGCACTAGCCGGACCATGTTGTAGATGCGGATGGCATCTCCTTGGGGGCCGTTGCCGGTGGGGTAGTCGGCGGGGTCGCCTGTCTTCGGGTCGCTGCGTTGGGCACCGGCGCCGTGGACATCAGACCAGGTGCCGTCCATGTAGCCCATCGCCCTGCCAAAGCTGACATACGCACCCGCCGACCCGGCGACGTCTGTCCAGTTGGCGTGAGTCGTGCCGCTCCAATAGGACGCATAGTCCGTCTCGCCGGCTTCGTTGGTGATGGCGGTGGCGTTGAACAGCTGGTCAATCGCTGCGGAGTCTGTTGTATCGGGCGAACGGTCGTAGTCCAAGATGCTCTGCAGCTCCTTGACATTGGGGAGGCGCCAGTCGCTGTAGCCCAGATAGTTGGCCGCGTTCTGCTCCTCGACATATGACAGCGCTTCTTCCCAGTTGAGGCCGTCGGGGGCATCTGTGCCACTGTCGTCTTGGGCCCAGATCAGGCCGGTGGCACTATCGGTGATGGTGGCATCGCCGTTGTCGCTGAAGTCGTTGACACCGTAGGTGTTGTTCTCCTGGATACAGGCAACAGTGAAGGTCTTGTCTTGCCCGAACAGGCTAAGGCCGTAGCCCTTGATCCTTCCATCGGCAAAGTTGACGCCAAACAGCAGATCCTCACCGGCGTCGCCGACGTACAGGTTGCTCGAGGCGTACTGAGAATCGATGATGCGTTCATTGGCATCTGTATCGCCGTAGGCAAAGTCGAAGTAGTCGGTATCGATGAACGGCACCAGTCCTGAAGTGTCCGTGTCCTCATAGCCGCTGGGGTCGACACCGGAGAAGTTCATCAGCGAGTACTGCTGCTTGATGGTGGGCAGTTGCCAATCGTCATAGTCCGCATACGACAGGTTCTCGCAGTAATCGCCGGCGGCGCTATAGGACAGCTTGTCGGAGGCATCGGTGTCGCCATCGCCGTCAGTATCTCCGCTCTGCAGCCAAACCAGACCGGTGACGTTGTCGGTGACGGTGCCGTCACCATTGTCGGTATAGCTGGGCTGAGTGCCGTCGTAGCTTGCGTCTTGGCCGTAGAACGCCTCACCCGCAGCGGGCTCACTGATCTCGCCCTCGTTGTCGTAGAACACGGTCTGACCGGTATCGACGATCGGATAGCTGAGATCGCCGGTGGCCGCGGTGTCCGAACTGGTTTCGGTTGTCTCGGTGGCAGCGGCCTCGGCTGAGGCATCCTCGGTAGTCTCTGATTCAGTTTCGTCTGTTGTGTTGTCGGCTGTGTCCCCGCAGGCAGCCAAGCTGCCTACCAGGAGGGCGACGACGAGCGCCGATGTTATTGCTCTTGTTCTCATGGTGGTGTTCCTTCAAGGAGATTGGTCAGTTCCAATACCCCCTACTGTGAGCGATCAGCCTTAGGGTCGCGCAAGAGTTACCTCAGAGGTTCCTGAGAGGTAACACGCGGAGGAGTCCCGGGCTGGTCGGCCCGGGACTCCTATCCGATTGGTCTGTTCTTGGGTTTATGCGTCGCGCACGAGGCGAACGTAGTTGTAGATGCGTTCTGGTTCTTCGCCGGCGGGTCCGTCTTCTTCTTTGGTGTCGAAGCGGACTGCGCCGGCACCGTGGGTGTCGTTGCCTTCTCCGTCGACTGCGTAGCCGAAGGCGACATACCAGGCGTAGTAGAAGCCGGGTTCTTGGGTGCTGAAGTATGCCGAGGTGCTGGTCCAGAAGTACGAGTCATCATCGCTGATGTTGAACAGGCTGGTGTCGATGGCGGGATAGACGCCGGAGTAGTCGACGATGCTCTGCAGTTCCTTCACATCAGGCACTCGCCAGTCGCTGTATCCGAGGTAGTTCTCCTCGTTAGCTGTGGCAGCGAGCTCGAGCGCCGATTCCCACTCGAGGCCTTCGCCACTGTCGTCTTGGGCCCACATGAGTCAGGTGGCGCTGTCGGTGACGGTCCCGTCACTGTTGTCGGCGAAGTCG
>RCND010002232.1_pt1 | contig 10781 bp, 6 predicted proteins | sample 2041351 | NCBI WGS metagenome assembly RCND01 (sample SAMN09708230, study PRJNA481090) | Marine sediment metagenome, whole genome shotgun sequencing project. | biome: marine sediment; feature: ocean; material: sediment; isolation source: Sewage treatment plant 12B marine sediment (STP12B) ...
AAGCACATCCGCCTTTACATCTGCGCGCAGTGGCGCGGAGGTCGAAAACTTTATGCGCATTGAGGATAGATCAAAGCTGTCAAAATCCGGCACATCCATAATGCGTTTGTACTGAACAGGGACCAGCATCGTGTGCGTGATCGCTTCGCGCTCGACAATCTCCAGATAGGCGCGCGCGTCAAACTTGGGCATCAGATGCACCGTCGAGCCGCCGAAAAGTGTCGGAATAAACGACACAATCGTGGTGTTGGAGTAAAGCGGTGTCGAAATCAGCGTGCGCGCGTTGTCGTCATAACCGTTGGGGCTTACACGCTCCATCTGTGCGGTGCGCATTTGGTGATTGTGTAAAATACCCTTCGGCGTGCCCGTCGTGCCGGATGAGTAAATCAGATTGAAGGCATCCGACATTTCCAGCGCGATGTTTGGGTCAGTGTCCACAGCCTGTTCAACAGACGTCTCGTAATCAGCGTAGCCTGCACGGTCGAAATCAATCGCAAAGCGGTGTATCGGCAGATCGAGCACAAAATCAGATACAAGGCTTTCGTATTGCTCGGCCACAAAAATCGCCTTGGCACCGCAATCCTCCAGCATCTTTTTCAGCGCATCCGAGGAAGCCATGGATGACAGCGGCGTCACACAGGCCCCTGCCTTCAATATCCCGATAAACAACTCGGCATAGGGGACAGAGTTGGCTGACAGAAGCGCAATGTTATCCCCTTTAGCGGTGCCCATCCCCAGTAAAAGGTTGGCGATTTTATTGGTGCGCGCATCGAACCCGCCCCACGGGATTCGCTGTCCGCCACAGACCAACGCCAGTTTTTCGGGATGTGCAGCAGCATTGGCCCTAAGGCGGGCAACAATTGTTTCAGTTGGAGGTGTGGCACCTGCGGGCGGGTTTATCGCGATTGAGGCAGTCATGCAGGTGAAGGCTCCGACGCGTTCGCACGCCATGCCACATACATCGGTAGCGCACAGAGTGCTGCTCCGACCACAAACGAGCCCGCATAGCTCATTGGCAGCAACACTGTTTCAGGTTTTGCAATGAGCACCCCGCCAAAGAAGAGTAAGATCCTCAGCGGCATGCCCGCCGCCCCTTGGAGGGGGCCAACGAGGCTGATGTACCCCTGTAGGGCTGAAGAAATCATTGCGACCCCGATCAATGCGGAGGTTAAGGCCACTGCGACTTCCCATGCGGGTGCTTGCCCGATAAGCGCGGGATTAAGTACGAAGAAGAAGGGCGCGATGTAGATCACGCCACCAAGGCGCATCGCTTCGAACCCTGTTGCGATCGGGTTCGAGCCGGCCATGGTAGAGGCCGCAAACGCGCCCAAGGCCACGGGCGGGGTGATGTAGCTGACCATACCCCAATAGAGGATGAACAGGTGCACCGCGAGCTGGTTCAAGCCGCCGGATTCCAAGGCGGGGGCCAGCACCACGGCGAGGAAGATATAGCAAGCCGTCACAGTCATCCCCATGCCGAAGATAAACGCTGTCAACGCGCCCATCAGCAGCAAAACAAGTGTGCTGTCACCGGCCATAAAGACCAACTCATTCACAAGCGTACCGGCAAGGCCCGTGGCGGAGAAGGAGCCGACGATGAGGCCGACGCCCAGCAGAATGGCGGTGAGTTCGGCCAAGCCCATGCCCACACCCACGATCATATTGCCAAGCCGCTGCATATTTAGACGGAACCGCGCGCGAAACTGGTTCACAACCAATAACAAGGCCGTGGCGTAGAACGGCGCGGAGGATTCCTGACGCAGACCGATCATCATATAGAGCAGCAGGGCGAATACGAATATGTAGGGCCAGCCCTCGATCATCACTGCCTTGAGCTGCGGCAGATCGGGTTTGGGCAGCCCTTTAAGACCACGCTTGGCCGCATAGGCGTCGATGCCCGTGAACAGGCCCCAGTAAAACAGGATGCTGGGGATGGCGGCGGCCAGTGCGATCTCGACATAAGGGCGTGACAGAAAGGACGCCATGATAAAGGCCGTAGCCCCCATAATGGGCGGCATCAGAACACCGCCAGTGGAGGCGCAGGCTTCGGTCGCGGCGGCGGTTTTTGCGGAAAAGCCCGTCTTGCGCATCGCCGGAATAGACACGGCACCTGTGGTCAACACGTTCGAGATCACAGATCCGGACATAGATCCCATGAAACCGCTCGCAAAGATCGACACTTTTGCAGCACCGCCGCGGTAACCCCCAACCATGCCAAGCGCCAAGTCGTTAAAGAATTGCCCACCACCCGTGCGCTGCAACACAGCGCCGAACAGGATGAACCCGATGACAACGCCACCGAAGGCTTTCATCGGGATGCCGAACGAGCTTTCGGCCGAATAGATATGATAGGGGACGGTTTGCATGAACGTGCTTTGGAACCCTGTGAAGGGATCTGGCACATGACCGGCGAAGGTCGGGTAGAAGGCAAAAAACAAGACGATGAAGAACAGCACCATGCCGCCTGCGCGGCGGCAGGCTTCAAGGATCAAAAAGAAGAATACGACCGAGACATATTGCGCCGTTTCGGGCGCCGCGTATTCCCAACCAGAGGACAGGTTTTGCTGTGCCGTCTGTGCGAGGTACGCCGTACAGGCGAGGGACGCTGCAAACAGCGCCCAGTCGAGCAACGAGGGTACGCCGCCCTTGCCACCGCGCATTTGGAATATCAAAAAACTCAGCGCGAGATACAAGCCGCCGAGAATATAGAGATAGCGACCCTCAATCAAAACAATGCCGAAGAGCTGAATGTTGAAAAGCTGATTTATCACCAGCACGAGCGACAAGATCGTTCCAATTACCACAACCCAACGCGCAGGCCCTGCCAGACGCTCGGCCGGAGTTTCACCGTCTATGGCAACTTGCTCGATGCCTTTGGCGTCAAGGGCAGCGGTCGTTTTATCGGTCATGGGTTCACTCTTGTCTACTGCAGAACAGGCCTATTGCAAGGCAGGGAAAACCGGCCAGCACGTGGGCTGGCCGGTTTTATGGCATTGGTCAGGATCAGAAGACGATGGTGAACCCACCTGCTTCAAGAGCCTCGCGGCGTGCGGCAGTCCATGCTGCAACCCAGTCTTCAGGGTTGGATGCTTTTGTCGCCTCCCACGCGGCGGACAAGGCTGCCTGACGGGCAAGCAGATTGTCGTTATGTGCCTGTGCAACCTCAGTCCAAATGCCTGCTTCGGTGTAAAAACGGATCGCACCTTCATGGTAGGGGACAACCCATTCCATGTTCTGCTTGTCCATGGCCCAGCCCCCGATGCCCGGTGAATTGCCGTCATACTTCGGGAACAGCTCAACCATCGCTTTGGTCATGTTATAGACCAGATCAGCCTCGGTCGCTTCCATAGCTGTCAGCACCGGGTAGGCATAGCCTGCTCCTTGATAGCCGTCTGTGCCGTCGATCGTAGCACCTACCATCGCTTTGTTCAGCGTAAAGAACGGTGCGATTTCTTGCATTGCTGCCACACCCTCGGTGTTTGCGGGATCAATAGGGGGCCAGAACAAACCGCGCGGACCCGCTTCGGCCTCGTAGGTTTTGCCGGAGTTGGTGGAGGCGAAGGCCGCGTCAACCTGACCTTCGATCAGGCCCGTCCAGCTTGCACCGAAACCACCAAAGTCCACACGCTCCACGTCATCCCAAGTCAGGCCGCCGTACGCCAGATAGGCTGCGGTGTTCACGTTGAGCGCAGGTGCGCCTACGATATAGGCCACACGCTTGCCCTTGAGGTCAGCGTAGGTCTCGATGCCCAGATCAGCCGCGACACCAACCGCAAGGTTGATCGCGCCCCCGTTATTGGCCATGAGCACGCGAATGGGTTGTGGACCCCAATTCTCGGCACCAAAATCAAAAACACCTTCTTGCGCCATGTAACTGCCGCCGACACCGGTGGCCGAGAATTGCACACGACCCTGGCGCAACGGTTCGGTCCGGGAAACATCGTTCTTGCCCGGCAAAACGCGCAGGTTTACGCCTGCGGCATCCTGGAGTGCCGCGCCAATGGCGACCGATTGGTTGTAACCCGCTGATCCGGTTCCGTACGCAGTCCAGCTCAGCTGCTTTGGCAGCTCGAAATCCTGCGCCATACCCATCGTTGTCGATAGGCCCAGTGCAGCGATTGAAGCGGTGATATAGTTCATATTTTCCTCCCAAAAAATTTGAAACCTACTGGCCTTTGGTGTGGCGAGTTCGGTCGGACAGCCATGGCATTTCGTGAAACGCCATTCCGCCTTGTGGAACCAGCGTAGGAATCTTTGTCTGGAGGAGTCAATATTTGTCCGAGAAAATTCCCAGATTGCCGAGTGCCTCGTCATGTTGCTGCGGCACTTAGCCTAGTAGTGTGAACATCAATGTTTGAAGGTCGTGTTTTATGACTATCTTGAAAAAGCGGGCGTAAATTTAAAGGTCGTTCATAGACCGAAAAAAGTACTGGGGCCGATATGAGCCTCTTACTGGAGTAATGGGCCAAAAAGGCGCAACTTATGTTGGTACGAAGCGTCCAGACTTGCAGTATCGCTAAAGTTGCCCGCAGAATGGCAACCTGACCAAGCTTGACTGAAACCCTGAACAGTTCACTGCTCCGTGTAAGGGCACCCTTCGCCTACAGGGTACGCAATGCGCAAGTATTCATGGCCACCTAAAACTCTATCCATTGTCATTTTCGATCTAGACGGACGTATGGTCCGCGCCGCCGGTTATTGAGGTGCCCGTACTTGAGGCGTGATCTGGTGGAGGTCTGAAACGACGTGCCAAGGGGTGGCCGTTGCATGAGCTGAGACTGAGATAGATTGATTGCTGATCGACAGGAGGCCAAGAAGGAAGCGCCGGAAATTTTTTTCATAGGTTGAAAACGGGTTGCCAAGGAACCGTTGCCTTGCCACTCTCGATGCTATCACTTGATAGGACTGTCACCATGCCCCTGCGCCTGCTCGATATTGACCCGACCCATTGTTTGATTGCGGGGAAATGGGGGCCTTGTGACGCTGCGCAAACGCTTGAACTGATCAACCCGTCGGATGGGAGTGTTTTGTGTGAGATTGCCCGTGCAGGCGCGTCGGACGTTGACCGTGCCGTGCGTGCAGCACGGGCCGCATTTGAGGGGCCTTGGGGGCGCGCAACTGCGGTGGAACGGGGGCGCGTGCTGCAAAGAATTGGCGCGCTTGTGCTTGAGAATATCGATGCACTTGCGGAGCTAGAGGCGCTCGATGTGGGCAAGCCGCTAAGCCAGGCGCGCGCAGATGTAGTAGCACTTGCGCGGTATATGGAGTTTTACGCAGGTGCCGTGGACAAACTGCACGGCCAGACCATCCCTTATCTTGATGGCTACACGGTCTATACCCTGCGCGAGGCGCACGGCGTGACGGGGCACATCGTGCCGTGGAATTACCCGATGCAAATCATCGGCCGGTCGGTCGGTGCCGCTTTGGCGACCGGGAACGCAGCTGTGCTGAAACCTGCGGAGGAAGCGTGCCTGACAGCACTTGCATTTGGCGAATTGGCGCGCCGCGCGGGGCTGCCCGATGGGGCGCTCAATATCGTGCCGGGGCTGGGGGCAGAGGCGGGGGCGGCGCTTACGTCTCATGAAGACGTCAATCATATCTCTTTTACGGGATCGGTAGGGACGGGGCGTTTGATCCAGAAGTCTGCGGCGGAGCATCTGGTGCCTGTCACGCTTGAGTTGGGTGGGAAGTCTCCGCAGCTCGTATTTGAAGATGCCGACATCGATGCGGCTTTGCCGTTTTTGGTGAACGCAGGCATCCAGAACGCAGGCCAGACATGCTCGGCCTCTTCACGGATACTGGTGCAGCGTGGTGCCTATGACGAGGTCGTGCGTAAAATGGGCGCGCGCTATACTGCATTGCGAGCTGGGCCAGCGATGGATGATCTGGCGGTCGGGCCATTGGTGTCTCAGCGCCAAAAGGAGATCGTTGAGGGGTTTTTGGCCAAAGGTGCTGATTTGAATATGGTGGCCCAAGGAACGGTTGTAGCCGATGCGCCCACTGGAGGTGCCTATGTTGGACCTACCTTGTTTGAAGGGTGCTCGCCCGACCATACCCTCGCCCAAGACGAGGTATTCGGCCCCGTTCAGGTGATTATTCCATTCGAGGATGAGGCCGAGGCGCTGGCCATTGCAAATGGCACAGCCTATGGCCTTGTCGCGTCCGTTTGGTCACGCGATGGGGCGCGCCAGATGCGGTTGGCAAAGGCGCTGCGCTCGGGGCAGGTGTTCTTGAACAACTACGGCGCGGGCGGTGGGGTCGAATTGCCCTTTGGCGGATCGGGCCTGTCGGGGCACGGCCGTGAAAAAGGGTTTGAGGCGCTTTATGGCTTCACCTCTTTGAAAACGGTGGCCGCGTTTCACGGGTAATGATTGACTTTAGACTGGAACTGACTTGGGAGGGTTAGAAATGCGTTTGCAAGGAAAAACAGCGATTGTGACGGGTGGCGCCTCAGGCTTTGGCGCGGGGATCGTGCGCAAATTTGTAGCGGAGGGGGCGCAGGTGATGATTGCGGACCTGAACACAGCGATGGCTGAGGAGGTGCGCCAGGAGATGGGTGCACATGCCATTGTGGCTACGGTCAATGTGGCCGATGGTGCCAGCGTTGCGGCGATGACGGCGCAAGCCATTGATGCATGGGGCCACATCGACATTCTGGTGAACAATGCAGGGACCACACATCTGCCCGCCCCGATGGAGACGATCAGCGACGATGAATTCGACCGCGTGTTCACTGTAAACTGCAAGTCTGTCTATCTCACGGCACGTAATATCGTGCCACTGATGAAGGCGCGCGGTGCGGGCAATATCCTCAACATCGCCTCGACTGCAGGCGTGTCGCCGCGCCCGAACCTCAACTGGTACAACGCAACCAAGGGCTGGATGAACAACGCGACCAAGGGCATGGCGATCGAGCTTGCCCCTTCCGGCGTGCGCGTCAATGCGCTGAATCCCGTGGCTGGTGAGACGCCAATGCTGGCGTCTTTCATGGGGGAGGACACGCCGGCTATGCGTGCCAAGTTCCTCTCGACCATTCCATTGGGCCGGTTTTCCACACCTGAGGATATGGGCAATGCCGCCTGTTATATATGCTCTGATGAGGCCTCGATGATCACTGGCGTTTGCATGGAAGTCGATGGCGGACGCTGTATCTGATAAAAAACCTAAACTTCCGATCGCTTGCGTCTTGGTATCGGTTCGCACCTTTCCTATTTACCGCGTAGAGTACAAAACAATTGTCGTCATGATTCCATATCGGGGCGAAACGACTGCCTAGGAGGCGAAGACCTCTCGGCCCCAACAGTATGGAGCGCACGTGTCCCTTCTTTTGATCGTTGCCTTGCCTTTTCTGGGCGCGTTGCTGCCCGGTTTGATGAACCAGGCGGGACGTGCCGCCTGTGCGGGGGTGACGTTCACGATCACGCTTGCTGCCTTTGTCGGGCTCATGACCAACCTGCCTGCGGTCATGGCGGGCGACGTGGTGATGTTTCGCGCTGAGTGGATCCCCTCGCTGGGGCTAAACTTCACACTGATGCTGGACGCGCTAGGCTTTTTCTTTGCCACGCTGATCCTTGGCATCGGGTTGCTGATCATCGCCTACGCGCGGTTTTACCTCGCCCGTGAGGACAATATGGGTGAGTTCTTTACGTATCTGCTGCTGTTCCAAGGGGCGATGGTAGGCATTGTATTGTCCGATAACATCCTGCTTTTGCTGGTGTTTTGGGAATTAACCTCGCTTTCGTCTTTCCTGCTCATCGGATATTGGAAGCATCTGCCCGAAGGGCGCCAAGGTGCGCGGATGGCGTTGACCGTGACGGGCATGGGGGGGCTTGCGCTGATCGGTGGGATGATGATCCTTGGTCAGATCGCGGGGAGCTATGACCTGAGTGTGATCCTGCAAAACCGCGAGTTGATCCAAGAGAGTAGCCTGTATTTACCTGCGCTCATTCTGATCCTGATTGGCTGTTTCACAAAGTCTGCACAATTTCCGTTTCACTTCTGGCTGCCCCACGCGATGGCAGCACCTACGCCTGTCTCGGCCTATCTGCACTCTGCCACGATGGTGAAGGCGGGGATTTTCCTGATGGCGCGCATGTGGCCCGTCCTTTCCGGTACGCCGGAATGGTTCTGGCTCGTGACAGGTGCGGGTCTGATCACAATGATCTTGGGCGCGGTGATTGCGCTGTTCAAGCATGACCTCAAGGCGCTGCTTGCTTTCTCGACCGTGAGCCACCTTGGCCTGATCACGATGCTGCTGGGCACCGGCACGGCGTTTGGCGCGATGGCAGCGGTGTTCCACATCCTGAACCACGCGACGTTTAAGGCGGCGCTGTTCATGTCGGCAGGTATCATTGATCACGAGACGCACACCCGCGATATCCGTCGCCTTGGCGGCTTGCGTCATCTCATGCCGATCACCTTTGTGATTGCCACGCTGGCTGCACTGTCGATGGCAGGTATCCCGCTGCTGAACGGCTTCCTCTCCAAAGAAATGATGTTGGAAGAGGCCTATCACACGGTTCTGGGCGACAATCACTGGATTGTACCAACTCTGGCCGTGGTCGGCTCAATCTTTTCGGCGGGCTATTGCTTTCGCCTGATCGGCCACACTTTCCTCGGGGCCAAGCGTGACGATTATCCGGCCGCGCCGCACGATCCCCCCGCGGGTCTGTGGATGCCGCCAGCGCTTTTGGTGGTGCTGGTTGTTGTCATCGGTGTGGCACCGTTTTTGGCAGAGCCTGCGGTCAAAGGCATCACCTCTGCTGTACTGGGCAATACTGCCGAAGTGCCCAAGGCGTACTTCAAAATCTGGCATGGTCTGGTTCCTGCACTTTATATGTCCATTATAGCAAGTGTCGGCGGCCTGATTGTTCTGGCGCTGTTCAACCCGATGTTGAAGCTCTGGGACGCAACCCCGCGACCGGAGGCCAAGACTATCTTCGAGGGCCTGGTTGAAGGCATCGTGCGCTTGGCCAAAGCGCTGACGCTCCCACTGCACAACGGTGCATTTTCGCGCTACGGCGCGATCATGGCGGTCACTGTTATCATCGCGGGCTATTACGCGTGGCGCACGGGTACCGTCGGTGCGGCGACCCGCGACGTGCAGCCGGTGGGCGCGATCGAGATTGCCGGCTGGGCGATGTTGATCGCTGCTGTAACGGGCATGGTCTTCCAACACCGCAATCGTTTGTTGTCGCTGGTGCTCATCGGTATCGTCGGCCTGATGGTCTCGGTCGGCTTTGTCTTCTTCTCGGCACCCGATTTGGCGATGACCCAGATCACGGTGGAGGTGGTAACGACGATCCTCCTACTGCTGGCCCTGAATTTTTTGCCGAATGAAACACCCATAGAAAGCACGGTCTTGCGCCGCGTGCGCGATGTGACAATTGCGGTTGCAGGCGGTGCGGCGGCGATGGCGCTCAGCTATCACTACCTGCTGCGCGATGCAGTGACGTCACCGATTTCGGAATTCCACCTCGCCAACAGCTACAAGGGCGGTGGCGGTACGAATGTGGTGAACGTGATCCTCGTTGATTTCCGTGGGTTTGATACCTTCGGTGAGATCATCGTGCTCAGTATCGCTGCGGTCTTGATCTATGCGCTGACCGAGACATTGCTCGACGGCCCCGTTCGCGCGCGCCTCCTGAACCGGACGCCGGATAAACTATTGGCGGGTGATATGCACCCGATGATGATGGTTGTCATGACTCGCGTGCTGATGCCTATCGTGATGATGGTTGGTTTCTACATCTTCCTGCGCGGCCACAACGAGCCGGGTGGCGGGTTCATCTCCGGCCTTGTCGTCTCCATCGGTTTGGTGATGCAATATATGGCCAGCGGATACAGTTGGGCCAGCCAACGCCAGCGCTACCCGCACCACGGTGTGATCGGGGCAGGTGTGCTGATAGCGGGCCTTACCGGCATCGGCTCGTGGTTTGTGGGCAAGCCGTTCCTGACGTCCGATTTTATGTATGTACGCATCCCGCCGTTTGAAAAGTTCGAACTGGCGACTGCCGCGCTCTTTGATCTCGGCGTGTTCCTCGCGGTTGTGGGGGCTGTGATGCTCTCGCTCGACGGCTTCTCGCGCCTCGCACGGCGCGCCCATGTAAAGGACAGTGACTACGCCATGGATATCAACCCTGCGCGATCCGAGAACGAAGCGCTTAAAGGGGGAGGAGCATAACATGGAATTTCTTGTAGCCTCTGCAATCGGTGTGCTGACCGCGGGTGGCCTATATATGGTCATGCGTTTGCGGACTTTTCCGGTGATCCTTGGGGTGTCGTTGCTCACCTATGCCGTGAACGTGTTCTTGTTTGCCTCGGGCCGTTTGACCATGGGTGCGCCGCCTATTCTGACGGATGCGACGGTCTATACCGACCCACTGCCACAGGCTTTGGTACTTACGGCGATTGTGATCTCGTTTGGTATGACAGCTGTTGTGGTGATGATCGCGCTGGGCGCCTATCTTGGGACCGACGATGATCACATCGATGACGCGCCTGGCCGAGGGGAGGACGCGACATGACCCATTGGCTGATTATGCCGGTTGTTTTGCCGGCCATCCTCGCACCGTTCATCATCCTCGCTGCGCGCTATCACATGGGCATCCAGCGGGTTTTTTCAGTCGCCGGTGTATTGGCGATGATCGCGATCGCCCTTGGGCTCGCGCTTGAGACATCCGATGGCACGGTCATGCTCTACCGGCTTGGCGATTGGGCGGCCCCCTTCGGCATCGTGCTGGTGGGTGACCGTTTGAGCACGATGATGGTGCTCCTGATGT
>RCND010002233.1_pt1 | contig 10780 bp, 8 predicted proteins | sample 2041351 | NCBI WGS metagenome assembly RCND01 (sample SAMN09708230, study PRJNA481090) | Marine sediment metagenome, whole genome shotgun sequencing project. | biome: marine sediment; feature: ocean; material: sediment; isolation source: Sewage treatment plant 12B marine sediment (STP12B) ...
ACAGATTTTGATACCGCTGATAAGTTGTACTTTGAGCCTGTGTTCTGGGAACATATTTATGATATTATCCGTCATGAAAAACCAGAAGGTGTTATTGTGCAATTGGGAGGGCAAACCGCTTTAAAACTAGCAGAAAAACTATCTAAATACGGTATTAAAATTATTGGAACTAGTTTCGAATCTTTGGATTTGGCGGAAGATAGAGGAAGCTTCTCGGAGCTATTGCAAGAGAATAATATCCCTTTTCCAGAATTTGGTGTAGCAGAAACTGCTGAAGAGGCACTGGTACTTGCAGATAAGCTAGATTTTCCCCTATTAGTGCGACCTTCCTATGTATTGGGTGGCCAAGGAATGAAGATTGTCATCAATAAAGAGGAATTGGAACAGCATGTGGTAGATTTACTATACAAAATACCAAATAACAAATTGCTTTTAGATCACTATTTAGATGGAGCCATAGAGGCAGAAGCCGATGCTATATGTGATGGTAAGGATGTGTATATTATAGGAATTATGGAGCATATAGAGCCATGTGGAATTCATTCTGGTGACTCTAACGCTACGTTACCTCCATTTAATTTGGGCGAGTTTGTTATGCAGCAAATAAAAGATCATACAAAGAAGATTGCATTAGCACTCAATACTGTTGGACTCATCAATATTCAATTCGCCATAAAGGATGATATGGTGTACATTATAGAAGCGAATCCAAGGGCATCACGTACAGTTCCATTTATTGCAAAAGCCTATAAAGAACCTTATGTAAACTATGCAACCAAGGTAATGCTGGGTGAAAAGAAAGTGAAGGATTTTGACTTTAAACCTCGATTAGAAGGTTACGCAATTAAGCAACCTGTATTCTCTTTCAATAAATTCCCTAACGTGAATAAGAATTTAGGGCCAGAAATGAAGAGTACTGGCGAAAGTATTCTATTTATTGATAGCCTAAAGGATGATGATTTTTACAACCTTTACGCTAGACGTAAAATGTATTTGAGTAAATAAGTTGCTGTATAAATATTTATAAATCCTCAATAGTCTGATGCTAAATCACTATTATTGAGGATTTAGTATGTATAACAGGGACCTAATTCGATTATTTCATTGGATTTTCAAATAAATTTATACAACGTATTGATTTTGGCTTCTGTATTCATTGGCATCACTTTTAGTTTGTTGTTGATTTTTTCAAAGCGCATCAATCAAGAGGCGAATCGTTTTTTAGGACTGGCAGCTTTGGTTATCGTACTATGGAATATTTGGGTATTGAGTCACGACTTGGATTTTTTTAGGTACGCTTCTCAATTTTTTCTAATACCCTTAAATTTTTCTCTTGCCCTAGGACCTTTACTTTATTTCTACACAAAAAGTATTTCTGATGTAAATTTCACTTTTTCCAAAAAGAATTGGATTCATTTCGTTCCAGTTTTACTGGAGTTAGCGGTACATGTTGTCGTTTCATTAGAAGCGGTTGATAAGGGAATATTGGCAACATCCACAACTGCCTTTTTTATATTGATTCCAATTATCCAATTACTGGCTATCTGTTCTGTTCTAGCATATAGTGTTTTTGCCCTAAAGGAAATAAGAACGTACCATATTTGGTTACAAGATAACTACAGTAATAACTCTGAATATAGTCTAGGTTGGCTTTATCGCTTACTACTACTTTTTGCAGTATTTTGGTCTTTATGGATTCCCTATACTCTAGTTGATTACTTTATGTTCAACTTTAAATTAGGTATTCCGGATTATTACCCCATTTATCTTCTAATGTCTCTCATAACTATATGGATTAGTGTGGAAGCCTATTTAAAACCTGAGGTAGTTCTGTTAGAACCAAAAACCCAGCCTGAAGTTGAAAAACAAGCGCCTACTGAAAATGTTTTACAAAAAGCAAATTGGCTCATAGAACAAATGGAGCTTAACCTGTACTATTTGAACCCAGAATTGACGTTAGCTTCCTTAGCTAGTAGTTTGGATATTCATCCAAATAGACTGTCAAAAATAATAAATGAAGGAATTGGAAAAAATTTCTCAGATTTCATAAATGAATACCGCACTAAAGCCGTGGTAATGCGTCTAAAAAATCCAAAGTATAATCATATTACACTTTTAGGTATTTCCTTTGAATGTGGTTTTAACTCGAAAACGACCTTCAATAGGGTGTTTAAGGAGGTAATGGGTGAAACACCATTCGAATATAAAAAATCTCTCTCGCAGTAGGGTATTAGGTTATTTGATCTAGAAATAAGTGTCATATTATAGTTTGGCACGTTTGGTATCGCTTACTTATATAGGTTTGAAGTATAATTCATCAATCAAAAAATTTATTCTTATGAAAATCAACTTCAAACATCTTCTGGCAGTACTTTCTGTTTTAATTGTTTCCTGTAAAAATGAGGCTAAGGTTCTGGCTCAGCAGTCCAATGAAATTGCCAACATTCAATTTTCCATTCAAGATTTTTTCGATACTGAGTCAAATGCTGCTTATGTATCTAAATTTCAATTGCCAGAGAATGAAAGCCTGAGCATTCAATTTGAACTGGAAGAACCGCTCCTTAAGAGTCTTCAAAACTTGGAGCCAACTTGGACTCAAAAGAAATTATTAAAAAACGGAAATTTTCAGTTCCTAATTTATATCGATGAAACCCTAGCTTATACCCAAAATCTACAATCGGGAGCAGGAACTTTAGAATCTAAAACAAAGCAATTAGGTCATCGAATCCCTTTGTTACATACAGAAAGAATAGATTATTGGGGATGGTATTTATGGCTTCGGTTTATGAAGGTAGAAGGAGGACAAGATAAACTATCAGTAGGCAAACATGAATTAAAAATCGAAATTAGGTCCTATGTACAGTCAGATATACTTAAAGTCGGACCTGTTTTGGCACAAGGAGCCATTTCTGTAGCTGTTTCAGAAATCGCTGTTAGTGAAGACGCTATTTCCATTCAGCCTATAGCAGCTGATAGTGGATGGTCGGTAGCTAATCCAAATTACGATAGTGCTAAGATTGAAAGCTTAAATAAAAAAATTGCTCAAAATAGATTTGAGGCTATCACAAGTATAGTAGTTATAAAACAAGGAGAACTTCTTATTGAGGAGTATTTTAATGATGCTACCCGAAATACATTGCACAATACACGTTCCGTCGGGAAATCATTTGCTTCCACCATGATGGGGATAGCAATTAATGAGGGCCATATAGAAAACGAAAATTTAACCCTTGGAGATTTTTACAATCTTAAGTCTTATGATAATTATACAGAAGCAAAAGAGAAAATTACACTGAAGTCGCTCTTAACGATGAGTTCAGGATTTGAGGGGGATGATGATGATTATGATTCCCCGGGTAATGAGGAGAACATGTACCCGACCAAAGACTGGGTGAAATTCACATTGGACCTTCCCTTGGATTCTAAAAAGGAGATGGGACAGGATTATGACTATTTTACCGCGGGTGTAGTAATTCTTGGTGATGTAATTCATAAGGCTACCCCAAAGGGTCTGGTTGATTATAGCGATAAGAAGCTCTTTCAGCCCTTAGGTATTACGAATTACCAATGGCAATTTACCCCACAAAACGTGGGTAATACAGCTGGTGGGCTACAATTACGTTCTTTAGATTATGCTAAATATGGCCAGCTTTATAAAAATAATGGTAAGTGGAAAAATCAACAGCTAATTCCTGAGGATTGGGTTGAAAAGAGTTTTTCAAAACAGGTGAAACAACCTTATAATGCAACAAGTTTTTATGGCTATTTGTTCTGGAATAGAGTTTATACCGTGAATGGAAAGGATTATGAAGTTTCATTTTGCACCGGTAACGGTGGGAATAAAATTTTTATTTTCAAGGATATTCCTTTTGTCATCGTCATCACAGCCCAAGCATACAATTTGCCATATGCGCATTCTCAGGTAGATACGATGATGGAGCACTATCTTTTGCCAGCTATTTTACAAATAGAATAAAGTAGTTTTATTATAGCAATTAAACCCTAATGATAATTTAGTCTTTTCTTGTTTTGGTATGGTGGGTACCATCGTAGAAATAGCAGTGTTTATCTTTATCCTGTATAACTTTATAAATAGTTGGTCTTTTCTGGACAACGATTACATTTGTTGGTGTTTTTGTTTGTACTTGTTTACCGCTATCGTATCAAGAAAAACCATAAATAAAATTAACGAGCATTACATTCAGGGACTTTTTGAAAATTCTAAATTTTATGTCTTTACTAGAACTATGAAAATAAAGAGGAATTTAATTAAACCAAACCGCATACTTTTTTCTTCGTAGTTCTAAGGCAAGCGTTTCTTCCATTTTTAAAGCTTCTGTTCTGGTGTTCAATGGCTTTACATGGTTGAACAGACTACCACGAAGATAAAGCCCATATTTTTCTACGATGTTGGCCGAAAGTTTATGCCCTTTTTTATTTACAAATCCTGTTTTGTGCTGTTTAAAGCGTTCAGCTGGCGTTTTACTGGTCATGCCAACATACAAGCACTCTAGCACGCCGTTAAATTGTGGATTGGCCTCCCTGAACTTCCTATTTTCGGTAAATACCCGTTTGGAAAGTTCTATGACGTATACGTGGTATTGGGCTTTAGGCATGTTGTAATTTTCGTTTTAGCCGGTTGAAATAGCGTGAAAACGACTAGTTCAAGGATATGTGGTCCTTTTAATCATCTTAGCGGAAAGAATGCGAATATCTTTAACGGGTTTGTTAAAGCTATCAGTTTGTACCGCTGCGATACGGTCCACAATGTCCATCCCTTTAACCACCTCGCCGAAAACTACGTAATTTTGGTCTAAATGTGCAGCCCCACCAAGGGATTTATATACTTCTCTGTGCGCTTCTGGATAGGAATAGGCTTTCCGGGTCACCAGGTCTACATCGGTCAAGGAATCTAGCTTGGTTTTTAGATTGCGCATTAGGAGTTTCATGTCTTCCAACTTTTTTTTGTCCTCATTTCTTTTTAAACTTTGGAGCGAATCTAACTGTCCTAATAGCTTCGAATAAGCCTCAAAATCAACCTTGTGTTTTGGGGTATTGATAATGTGGTTGTAGGCCAACCAGTTATTGATACGTTTTTCCGCTACCGCCAAGGTACTGTCCGTGTAGGTCTTTCCTTGGATGATGGTAAATTGCGTACCGCTTGATGCCTGATTAGGGTTATAATCATCCCCCATTCTGGCTGCATTTAAGGCACCGCGTTTATGAAAAAGGTTTTGATTGATTTCAGCAGGTAAGGTGTTGGGTGATGCTGTATCCAAAATTGGTGTTCCTCTTGTTTCAGGATTACCGGTTTGTATAAGAAAACTCTCGATGACCCTATGAAAAGCAATGCTGTCATAAAAACCTTGGTTGACTAGTTTAATGAAGTTATTTCGGTGCTTAGGTGTTCCATCAGATAATCGGACTATAATTTCTCCTAGTTCGGTCGTGAGGGAAACATCTTTGGAAAGGTCACTTTTCATGACCCCTTTTTCTACTTCAGCATCACATGCGGAAAGCAATATTATTAAAAATACAAGAACTAAGGATAGGGTGGTTTTCATGGTTGTTTTGTAGGGCTTTAGCAGTGTTTATTTTGTTTAGTGTAGTAGGTTTTGTTCAAATTACGTACACCTCTTATGGTGTATTTTCTTGGTTGAAAGTTACTTAATAAATGGGGGTAGCACAAACTATAGTAATCGCTAAGAATATGATTTTAAATTTTGTTCGTCAAACGCAGGAGCAATCTCTTGTGAACTCGGCTAGATGGATTCCTTAGTCCCGCAGTAAAACCAGCATAGTTGACCCCAGGTTTTTCTTACTATAAAATAGAAGAACGCGAGGCGCTATTCGTAACAGGCGCTACATTTTTTGTAATAATTCTTAAACCAAAGGCTAACGCAACGCGCTAAACATGTTAAATATGTGTGAATTTTACATTTTGAAAAACTCGAACATTTATTTTACACCTAATTCGCTGTTGTTATGCCATGTTTTCAGGACTTCCCTTTTTGTTTTTTATCCATTTCATAACAACATAGATTACGCCTATTACGGCAATAAATATTGCGGTTGATATTATTTCCCATTTACTTAAACTTGTAAGTAACCAAACAATGGATGCAATACCAATACATGGAATAACCAGTCCGCCAGGTACTTTAAATGCTTTTTTGGAGACATCATCTTTTGTCATTCTTAATTTGATAGTAGCTAAAATAACAAAGAGGTAAATAAGAAGTATCGCGGCACTTGCTAGTATGGCTAGTTGTTTAAATCCTCCAGAAACAGAAAAAATAAAAATCAATCCTCCAAAGCAGATTATAGACCAGTATGGTGTAGCAAATTTTGGATGAATTTTACCAAGAAATTTCGGAAATAGGCCATCATTGGCGCCGGCGAATAATACGCGAGGGGTATTCAAAACATCTGTACTTACAGCACCAAAACAGGAAATTGCAGCGGCAACCAATAGTATAGTCCCTCCTAATGGGCCAATAATTCTTTCTGCAACTGCCGCTAAGGGCGCATCTTTTAACAATTCTATCTGTAGTCCCAGTACACCCTGAGTTACTGTTTGCAAGAGTAAATATATACTAATTACCACGCCGCCACCAAGTAAAATACCCAATGGAATGGTACGTTTTGGATTTTTTATTTCACCACTCACACCAAGTGCTGTTTCAAAACCTGCAAATGCAAAAAACAATACAAGGGTAGTGTTACTAAATGTATTCAATGAAGGTAAATGCTCCCAATGTAGGTTATCTGCATTTATAAGGCTGAAACCGAAGATGATAATACCAAATAATGGCAGTAATTTTATAATGGTAATCCACTTAATAAAAGCAATACCTTGTTTTGCTCCACGAATATTGGTCATCACCAAAAAGGCGAGGAGTACAAAAAAGAATAATCCACGTATCCATGGATTTGAGAAAACAGGAAAAATTACGGCAAGTGAATCGGCAATAATATTCATTAGGGCGGCACTTCCTAAAATACTCCAGCCAAAAACGGCCAACCAGTTCACTATATAGCCAGAAAAATCCCCGAACGCAGCTACCACATATGCATAACTACCACCCGTCTTTGTAACACGTGTTCCAATTTCGGCATAGCAAAGCATTATGGATGCCATCATAATACCACAAAACAAGTAAGCGAATATGCTGAAAGCACCCAGTTCCACACCTACAATTGCGGGCAATGCGAAAATACCGGCACCTACTGTTATGTTAATAATGTTGAGTGACAAACCAGTTACACCTACTACACGTTTTAATTCTTTATTAGTATCGGTGATGGCCATGAATTTTCAGTTTAGTCTTGGAAGCTAAATAAATGAAATGGGAAAGAAAAATAAGTGGTGTAAATAATAATTTATAACTGAATTTCGGATTACCGATAAGGTTTTTATATGAAGTTGGGGCTATGACTAAGGCACCTAATTACGTATAATTAGTTTTGAATAGAAAATCCGTAAAGAATTGCATATGAGGCTTGTAAAAGCACTTAAGTTTATAAGCTTTTAGTCACAGACTTTTCTAGGAATAGTGTCTTATTTGTTTATAAATCCATAACAGAAAATCCAATATTTGTATTTCCAGTTTCTTTGTCAACAAATAGTTCTCTTTCTTTAATAGTGCCGTGACACGTGCTTTCGGAGCAAAACAGTGAGCCACCAGCAAGCCTAACCTTGTCATTGTTTTTGTTTTTTGTAATGTCCCATACATTACCTATTATATTTACGGTGTTTACTTCAGAAATCGGAGATTTATTGTCTGCTACAATAATGCGCGTATCAGCCTTTACCATATCCCAATATTCAGTATAGCTTGGGAGTCTTTTTTTTGCCCATTCACAGTAGGCCAAGGCATCATTATAACTTACCTGTGTAACTGGGAGTGCTCTAGAAGATACTTTATTGATTCCATCTGGTATTTTCCAGGTAGCACGTTCTGATGTTGTATAATTATAAACGTCTAATTGGACAATGGACCACCCATATTTTTCAGCATCTGTTAAATATCCAGTTTCATTTACAAAGGATTCAAATTGAGCATATGAAACTGCTTTTAAATTAATATCTTTTTCTTTACAAGAAGAGAACAAGAAAGAAATAAGAAAAAGACATATCCAAACATTCAAATTAAGGGTGAAGCTAAATGAATTGTAAATATTTAAGTTTGTTTTCATTTTTCAGCCTGTGGCTAATGCGTATGTTTAATAATAATAGCCGATTTCACTGCAATTTATTTTCAATTTACAAATAAATTGAAATAGGCTTCTAATCCTGAAAATTAGTATAAAATCAGCTATTACTTTTATAAAATGTAGGGAATAGTAATTTATTATCTAATGCGATACTCCACTTTTCGCATTTTTAACTAATTGTTTTAAAACATCGTAATCATCAGGTACTGGCACAACACCATTGTCTTTTTCGTACTTTGCGTATCCTTCTTTTAAACTCACTACTAACTCTGGCATTTGATCTGCAAGGTTGTGCATTTCAGAAGGGTCGATTGAGATGTCGTATAATTCCCATTCTCCAGTACCTTTTGTTACTGGGTTGATTACTAATTTGTGCTTCCCTTGAAAAATTGCACTACTCCCTGCTAATTCATAGCCAATCATTTCGTCATCAGTATGTACAGATTTTGTTTTACCTGTTAACGAATTCCACATACTAGTACCAGTAATTGGATATATTTCTTTTCCATTATATGTGCTTCCTGTTCCATCAACACCAGCGACTTCAAGTATCGTTGGAACGATGTCTTTAACAAAAGCAAATTCATTGGTCATTTTTCCTTTTTCTAATGTTTTCGGATACCAAGCAATGAAAGGAACTCTAATTCCCCCTTCAGAAGAAAATGTTTTATAAAAACTACCAGGTGTATTGGCTAAAGCTCCCCAACCTGGGCCATAATCTGCAAAGGAACCATTTTGTCCCATTGTAGAATAATCTCCTTTATAATCTTCCATAAATACATAGTCGTATTTTCCTTTATACCAAGTTCCAAACCCTTCTTTACTAGGTAATTGATTAGGATCTGCTCCGTTGTCAGAAAGGAAAACGATAAGTGTATTGTCGTACTCTCCAATTTCTTTCAAGTAATCTAATATTCTTCCAATATTGTGATCCATATTGTCAACCATTCCTGCGTAGGTTTGCATTCTTCGTGCATTAAACTTTTTCTCTTCATCGGATAATGCATCCCAACTTGGCATTTTCCAATCTGGTTCTGAAGTGGCCGCATTATCTAAATTCAGGATTACATCTTTAGAAACAATGCCCATTTCTTTTTGCTTTGCTAAACGCACTTCTCTTAATTTAACCCAACCTTCATCGTAAACGCCATTGTATTTATCAATATATTCTTTCGGTGCTTGGTGAGGATAATGCACAGCTTGATAGGTTAAATAGGCAAAAAATGGTTTCCCATCATCTTTGTTAGAACCTATATACTCCATCATCTTATCTGTATAATGATTTGATGAGAAATAATTTTCAGTAGGAAGGCTTACTTGTTTGTCGTCTTCATAATAATGCACAGCTTCATACATGGGTGCGTAGGGTTGTTCTATCCAGTTATCTGCTCCACTTTCCATAAGCGCAAAAGAACGTTCAAAGCCTTTTGCGTGCGGTATTGTTGTTTCTGAATGACCCAAATGCCATTTTCCAACCATATAAGTATGGTAGCCTCCATCTTGCATACGAGTGGCAACTGAAACTACAGAATTGTTTAAATAGCCTTCATACCCTGGTTTTCCAAATTGATTATCAGCTTGAATTTCAGTCATATTCCCGAGCCCTGCTCTGTGATTATCAACACCTGTCATTAACATGGTACGTGTTGGAGAACAGGCAGCACCAACATGAAAGTTAGTAAATTGTATCCCTTCACTTGCAAGTCTATTAACATTAGGTGTTTGAATCTCACTTCCATAAGCCCCAATATCTCCATAGCCCATATCATCTGCTAATAAGATTAAAACATTAGGTTTTTTAATTTCTTTAACTACTATAGCTTCTTCTTTTGATTCTTTAGTTTTGGATTGACAGCTTACAAAAATTGTAAGGAGAGCCAAAGCTGTGATTTTAATTAGTTTCATATGCTTGTTTTTTTTCATTTTCATGATATTTTAAAATTTATTGTTTATAATTTTATTTTAGGTTGATTTCATTATGAATAAGCAATGCAATATCATTTGGAGAATGTATAGCTGAATTTATATTTTCTAAAACAGGAATTTGAAAAGCGAACTTTCTATTTAATAATTGTTCGAGATAAACTAAATAATCAAGCATCTTGAAATTTTCTTGTAATTCATCCAAAGGTTTTTCCCAATCAAATTGACCAATATCTATTTTAAGGTGAGTTACGAGGATTTGTTTTACTTCGCTTCTAATATCTTCTCTTACCATCTAAAAAACATAAATTACTAAGAGGTCAAAAATCAGTTTTTAATTCTTTACTAGGTTTCACAGGTGTTACGAATGTTTGACGAGATGTTACATTTTGGAAGGAGAAGTTCCAAATTCTTTCTTAAATGAGCGTGAAAAATGGCTTAAGGATGAAAATCCGGTTTGGTAAGCTATTTCTGTTGCGTTGAGTTCACCATCTTTTATCAATGCTAAAGCTTTCTGCAAGCGCATCGTTTTTACATAATCGGTAATGGAAGTATTGGTCAAGGCTTTTAGTTTTCTATATAAATGAATTCTGCTAAGTGCGAAATGTGCACCTATGCGATCTCCATTTAAGTCTTGATC
>RCND010002235.1_pt1 | contig 10774 bp, 7 predicted proteins | sample 2041351 | NCBI WGS metagenome assembly RCND01 (sample SAMN09708230, study PRJNA481090) | Marine sediment metagenome, whole genome shotgun sequencing project. | biome: marine sediment; feature: ocean; material: sediment; isolation source: Sewage treatment plant 12B marine sediment (STP12B) ...
CTGGTAGCGCAGATCGAGGTTGCAGTTCAACAGTCGAAGTTGTCATCAGTCGAACCGGTAGCGGGAGCTGAAGAGGCTTCGCTCCAATCAGGCGAATCGCAGCAGCTGTCTCCAGATATCACGTCTGCCAAGGGGCAAAACGTTGATCCGTCGGCGCCACTTGACTATGCTGACTGGCTGAAGGATAAGCTTGAAAAAAGTCAAGATTGGTTGAGCCGTGTTGAACGCCGCAAAGTGTCCATACAGGTTATGATACGTAAAAAGTCCGCCGCTCGAGAACTAGTCTATCATTTACGTGAAGAATGGCCGCTTGATTTGTCGCAGACCTACGTATACGAAGTGGTTATTGAAGGTCGCACGATTTATAAGGTTTTTTACAGCGAATTCGACACCATGAAACAGGCCAGGGCGGAAATTGATCTGCTGCCTGAATCAATCAAGGTCAATTCGCCTTATGTGAATTCGGTTAACCGAATGCACGAAGCTTTGCTATAGCAGTCTGGATAACAACTGGAATAACACAATGAAGAAAATTGTATTGTTACTCACGCTCGCCAGCCTTTCCGCTTGCGCCAGTCTAATGGAAGAGAAGGATGAGCGTTTTTCGAGCACATCAGAGGGGCATCTGGGTACGGATGTGCCAGTCACTGTGGAGCTTGATATTCCACCGGTGGTGCAGCAGGCGCCCATCATCGCAGCGCCGGAACCGGCCGAACGTTTACAGACCTTTACTGTGGTCGCAACCAATTTGCCCGCCAGCGAGCTGTTGTTCGCGCTGGCCCGCGATGCGCGTCTGAATCTCGATATCGATCCAGCCATAGACGGTCGGGTCAGTATCAATGCCATCGATCAAACCCTGCCGCAGATCCTGAAGCGTATCTCGCGTCAGATTTCTCTGCGTTACTACCTTGACGGTCCAAATCTCGTGGTTGAACTGGACAAGCCTTTTACGCGGGTTTACCGGATAGACTATCTCAATATGACACGAGTCACGACATCCAGTGTCGGTATCGAAACTGCGTTGGCAAGTGCCGAGGAAGGCTCTACCGGTGATTCTGATACCACTGTGGAAAACGAGTCCACCAACGATTTCTGGCAGTCACTCGAAACCAATCTGGAAGTGCTTGCCAGTACCGATGGCGCTGAAGGTACGGTGATCTCGAATCGTGAATCGGGCACCATATCGATACGTACTACCGGCGCGGTGCATGAGGATATTCAACGTTTTCTGGATCAGGTTTCCCGCAGTGCTCGCCAACAGGTATTGATCGAGGCAACCGTTGTCGAGGTTATCCTGAATGACGATTTCCAGGCTGGTGTTGACTGGGCGCGTATCGCAGAGGGCGATGGCTGGAGCATCGGTCAGGATCTACTGAGTTCGACCACTTCGCTTGGCTCACTGGTAGGTGGTGGTCCGGTAGGTGAGGCAAGCTACCTGAATGCCAATTCTGATCGGACGATTACGGCGGCGATTAAAGCACTCGATTCTTTTGGCGAAGTGTCTGTCATGTCCAGTCCGAAGATCATGGCCCTGAATAATCAGACTTCAATATTGAAAGTGGCGGATAACCGGGTTTACTTCGAGATTGAGGCAACCAGTAACACTTCCGGCGGTACTACCGCCGTGGTCACCCAGACCTTCAATACCACCATTAGAACGGTGCCGGTCGGGTTTGTTATGAATGTGACCCCGTTTATTACCTCCGATGGAGAAGTGATTCTTAACATCCGCCCGACCATTACCCGAATCCTGCGTTTTGTGAACGATCCCAATCCGACACTGGCGCTAGCCGGTGTGGTCTCCCAGATCCCGGAGATTCAGGTGCGCGAAATGGAATCTGTACTGCGCGTGTCCAGTGGCAGCACCGCGGTAATCGGTGGCCTGATGCAGGACACTGCAGATTCCAACGATACAGGCTTGCCGGGCCTGCACGATGCCAAAGGTTTCGGCATCTTGTTTGGTACCAAAACAAGGGAGTACAGCAAGTCAGAGCTGGTCATATTTCTGCGTCCTCGAGTGCTCGATAATGCGAGTCTGGATACCGGTCTTGAAGATTTTAAAAAGTATCTGAGACCCGACGCATTCAACGGGGAATAGAGAAAACTCATGAGTCTACTGCTAGACGCGCTTAAAAAAGCCGCACAGCAAAAAAGCAAGCTGGAGTCGTCTGCGGACAGAAGCTCTGATGAAACCTTGCTGGACGTTGCTGCGGATGATGCCACGCGCCTGGTTGGCGATGATGAAACCGAATTCGATCAATCCGAACTCGGCGTTCGTCTCGATCGCATCGGCCGCGAGCATGGGGTTGGTGACAAGACGGATCTGGACCCGGCGAATGCTACCCAAGCTGAAGTTCTGAAGGATCTACCGACATCCGGATCTGACGGCGAAACAAATCTGGATCTGGCGGATGCTACTAAAACTGAAATTCTGAAGAATCTACCGACATCTGGATCTGACGACGAAACAAATCTGGATCTGGCGGATGCTACCAAAACTGAAATTCTGAAGAATCTGCCGATATCCGGATCTGACGACGAAACAAATCTGGATCTGGCGGATGCTACCAAAACTGAAATTCTAAAGGATCTACCGACATCCGAAGGTGGCGACGAAACAAATCTGGGCCTGGCGGATGCCACCCAAACTGAAATTCTGAAGAATCTACCGGCATCCGGAGCCGACGACGAAACAAATCTGGACCCGGCAGGTGCCACCCAAACTCACATTGAGCAGGATCCGGAGATAGGCAATTCAGTTGTTGAGACGGAACTCGAGATCCCGAAAACTAATCCTGCAGAGTATTCAGGCGAGAATGATTCCAATGGACAAATGCAAACGGGAGATGATGAAACCGACGTTAGCCAGCCTTCAGCATGGGCCGATCAGATAGAGCGCGCGCAGGCCCAACAGCCTCCCAAAGATGACCTCGAAGATGAAGAGGATTCTGTGATTAATCGGGATGCGATGAACGAAGATTTGTCACTGCTGTTAGTCGAACAGGAGCCTGATACAGCTGAGTCGAATGATGACACTTCATTTACTGATCCGCAGCGACCGCGGAACGTGGAACGCATACCCGCAGGTGAATCTCCAGGGATAGAAGGGCTCAGTTTGATGGATGACACTCGGAGGAATGTCTCTTCTGAACAAACTGACACCCAGTCGTCCACGCTAACCAGCCCGACTGCAACGGAAGCGGTGTATGGAGACGAAACCCGCACAAGCCATAGTGCAGCCACGCGAGTGCGTGTCGATGAAACCTCGACTCAAACTTACGCTCCGGATAATTACGATCGTACTTTGATGAAGTTGCCGGGTGACGATGTCTCCAAGATTTTTGCGGGGATGAAGTCGGACTCCGACGTGGTGATGACGCCGGATTATGCGAAAAAAGTATTTCGCAGCAAAACCTCGGCACAACGCGTGCGGCATTACCGATCCTATCTGGGCATTGCCCTGGTAGTAGTGCTTTCGATAAGCATCTTTGGTGTTTCCGAGTATCAGGATGAGTCCGAGAAAATCGATTCCAGCTTGCGGCCACTGAAACGCGATCCCATGCCGGGCATCATCAAAGCCGCTGAGCCCGAGCAAGCCGATTTATTTGCAGAGCCGGACTCCCTGAACAGTGCGCGCAACGTCGCAATCATCGAAGGCGCCAACCAGCCGGATACTCTCCCGGTCGAGGGAGCTGTAGTTGACCAGGTTGTTGATGTTGGTGAACCGGTGGTGGACGAGCAGGAAACAATCGGTGTTGTGCAAATCGAGCCTGTAGTGAGCGAGCCAGAGGTAGAGGTGGTACAACAGGCCTCCCGTGTTGATGCCGATCAGATGGCGAGCCTTGAATCGCCAGCGGCGAGTGAAGTTGACAGTAGCGCTTCAAAAAATCTGCAGATTAGCAGCAGCAATCAATATCGAGAAACTGATGTCTGGTTGCGTGAAGCCTATTCGGCGTACCGATCTGGTGACAATGAGCTTGCTCTCAGGGGCTATAACCAGGTGCTTGAGGCAGATCCCTCAAATCGTAATGCCCTGTTGGCGCGTGCGGCGATATACATGCAGAACGGCAACAGCGATGCAGCTGTCAGGGATTATCAGGCGCTGCTATTGGCCAACCCCAAGGATTCGATGGCAATGTCTTCGTTTCTCGCCGTGGCAAGCATATCTCCGCAGGATACCGAATCGCAGCTGAAGCTTATGATTCTCGATGATCCGCAATCCCCTCATTTGAATTTCGCCCTGGGCAACGCCTATGGTGCGCAGAAACGCTGGAAGGACGCGCAGAAGCATTATTTCCAGGCGCTGCAAAATAATCCGGCTGATCCAAACTATGCTTACAATCTGGCAGTCAGCCTGGAGCACATTTCCCAGTCTGGCAGTGCTGTAACTTATTACCAACGCGCCCTCGATAATTATGCCAATGGCGTCGCAACTTTTAGTCGCGATGTAGTGGCTCAGCGCATGGAAGTCTTAGGAAAGTTATGAACGCTGAAAAAAAGCCCAAGCGGAGGTTGGGTGAGATTCTGATTGATGAAGGTGTTATCACCGAAGATCAGCTGAATATCGCGCTAACCGAACAGAAAAAGGTACACGAGCCGCTGGGTAAGCTGCTGGTCAACCTTGGCTTTGCCACGGAAGCGATCATGCGTTCTGCACTCGGTGAAGCGCTTGACCAGGAAAGCGTTGACCTGTCTCGCGTGGTTCCCGATCCGGATGCGATCAAGATGATCAATTCCGATACTGCTCGCAAGCACAAAATTATCCCGCTCAATTATGACTCGGTGCGCAGCACGCTCACCATTGCCATGTCGGATACCTTCAATTTGTTTACCCTTGACCGGGTGCGTATCCAGATCGGCCAGCACATCGAATTGCTGCCGGTGCTGGCCGGTGAAACCGAAATATCCAGCGCGATCGATCAGTTCTATGGCTACGAATTGTCGATAGACGGAATTTTGCGCGAAATAGAAACCGGCGAGGCTGATTACACCAATTATCAGGGTGACATCGAAGAATACAGCCAACCGCTGGTGCGTCTGGTCGATGTCATGCTGTCGGATGCGGTCAAGCGTGGCGCTTCCGATCTTCACTTTGAGCCAGAAGAAAGCTTTCTTCGTATCCGTTACCGAATCGACGGTGTGTTGCGCCAGATACGCAGCCTGCACAAGACTTACTGGTCGGCGATTGCGGTGCGACTCAAGGTCATGGCGGACATGAACATTGCCGAAACCAGGGCGCCGCAGGATGGACGGATTTCACGCACGATTACTGGTCGTCAGATCGACTTTCGTGTTGCCTCACAACCGACCATTCACGGTGAAAACATCGTGCTGCGCGTACTCGACCGTGAGAAAGGTGTTATCCCGTTGGAGAAACTGGAACTGCCTGCAGAGTCGTTGCGCATGCTGAAAATCATGATGGCACGACCCGAAGGTATTATCCTGGTCACCGGCCCGACCGGTAGTGGTAAAACCACCACGCTCTACTCGCTGTTGAATCACCTGAGTAGCGAACAAATCAATATCATGACATTGGAAGATCCGGTTGAGTATCCGTTTCCGTTGATTCGTCAGACCTCGGTCAACGAAGCCGCCGGCATGGACTTCGCCAGTGGCATCAAATCTCTTATGCGCCAGGATCCCGACGTCATCCTGGTGGGTGAGGTGCGCGACGAAGAAACGGCAGAAATGGCATTTCGTGCGGCCATGACCGGTCACCAGGTGTATACGACCCTGCACACCAATTCCGCAATTGGCGCGCTCCCGCGGCTGCGTGATATTGGCATTATTCCCGAGATCATGGCGGGCAATATCATCGGTGTTATCGCACAGCGGCTGATCCGCAAATTGTGCAAGTTCTGCAAGTCTGCGTATGAACCAGACGAAAAAGATCTGCGCCTGTTGGCCAATGACAGGGGCATGGTGCCTAAGAAAATTTACAAGGCCAAAGGCTGCACCAGTTGTGACAATACCGGTTACAAAGGTCGTCTTGCGTTGCTCGAGATACTGAAAATGAACGCTGATCTCGATGACCTGCTGGCGCATGGTGCAACCACCAAGGAAATCAAGGAAGCGGCCTATAAGCAGGGTTTTTTCACCCTGGCTGATGACGGTGTTCGCCACATCATCGAAGGCGTGACATCGATCAAGGAGGTCGCGCGCGTTGCCGACATGACGGAGCGAATGGACTAGATCATGCCGCTATATAAATACAAAGCGATCGATGCAGCGGGCAAATTCATTACCGGCAGCCTGGATGCGGGAAACACCAATGATCTCGAGCTGCGCCTCGAGAAGATGGACATGGACCTGGTCACCTTCAAGCAAAAGGAGCATGGCGCGGATCTGTTCGGACGCAACAAGATCGGCCGTCGCGATCTGATCAACTTCGCGTTTTACCTGGAGCAGTTGACGCGTGCCGGGGTGCCTTTGCTGGAAGGACTTGCCGATCTGCGCGACGGTGAGGAAAATCCGACCTTTCGTGACATCGTGACTGGAGTTATCGAAGCGATTGAAGGTGGTAACTCATTTTCACAGGCGCTCGATTTGTATCCCAGGATATTCGATGACGTGTTTGTCAGCCTGATCCGGGTCGGCGAGCGCAGCGGGCGTATGAGCGAGGTGCTGGTCGACATCACCGAAACACTCAAATGGCAGGATGAATTGATGGGTAAGGCGAAAAAAGTAATGACCTACCCTGCAGTGATCGGGACTCTGGTGTTGTCTGTCATTATGTTCATGATGATTTTCATCGTGCCCGATATTATGGATGCAATTGTCTCACTGGGCGGTGCTATTCCATTCGAAACCCGGGCGTTGATGGCCGTCTCCAGCTTCCTGATCGACTTCTGGTACATCGTACTGGTGGCGCCTTTTGTTACGTTTTTTACGCTTAAATATTTTTATAATAGCAGCAGCAAGGCGCGTTTCCGCATGGATGGCATATTGTTGAAAATCTGGGTGCTCGGCCCGGTCAATGAGAAAATAAAAGTGTCGCGCTTTACCCGTTATTTTGCCTTGATGTTTGCCTCCGGAATTACCGTGCTGGATGCTATCAGTCTGAGTAAAAGCGTGGTGAGTAATGCTGTGCTCGAAGACGGCATAGATCGCGCCTGGCAGCAAATTTCGGAAGGTAGCAGCATCAGCGAGGCGTTCAAGAACATCGGCATTTTCCCGCCATTGGTGGTGCGTATGCTGCGCGTTGGTGAGTCCAGTGGTCAAATGGATAAATCACTCAACAATGTGAGTTACTTCTTCGATCGTGACATTAACGATAGCATCGAGAAAATGGAGCCTGTGCTGCAGACTGGGATGATGGCCTCCATAGGTCTTATTGTCATGTGGTTGGCGCTATCGGTGCTGGGCCCGATTTACGACACCATCGGCACGATCGACTTTTAAGGGCACCGATATGAAAAGAGTCCTATATTTCACTGGTTACAGAATGGTCGCACAGGAATGGTCCGGCCATAGCCTTGTCAGCAGCGTATATTTTGAACCCGATGAACAGGGCCTGGACCTGTTTAGCGCCTACCTGCGATCGTTTCGCGATGAACCGGTGCGTTTGCTGGTCGATTTGATCGAAGAAGAATTTCGCCAGATCCGGGTGCCCCTGCTGCGCGGTGCAGACCGCCAGGCAATCCTTAATCGGAACTTCGCCAAGTATTTCCGCACCTCTGAATATCGCTTTGCGCTGTCGCAGGCGGTAGAAAAGAAGACGCGTAAGGAAGAAAAGCTTCTGTTGATCGGCCTGACTAATCAGTATCTGCTGGAACCCTGGCTGAAGATTGTCGAGGAAACGCGGACACCGCTTTCGGGCATTATCAGCCTGCCGCTGTTGTCCCAGGATTACATCAAGGCATTGAAGTCGGAACACCGTGCCATAGTGCTGGTTAGTCAACAGGTTCCCAGTAATCTGCGCCAATCGGTATTCGTCGACGGCAAGCTGGTGCTGAGCCGCCTGGTACCGATTGCGAGTTTCTACCAGGGTGACTACGCATCGGATGTGCTGCGCGATATTGAATCGACGCAGCGATATTTGATCAGTCAACGCATCGTCGAGCGTTCGGAGGTCATTGCGGTACACATTGTCACCAATAAGCGCCATTTCGAGAAATTGACTACACGCTGTGAAAACGAGATTAATTTTGATTTCACGGTTCATGAAATCAATGATTTACTGGAACGCGAAAAGATCGAAGTACCCGACGAGCAGGACTTCAGTTCCGCGCTCTATTGCTTTCTTGCGAGCAAGAAATTAAGCCTTAATCATTATGCCCGGCCCAGCGAGCGACGCTATTTTCAACATTATCGGGCTGGCCTGGGGTTGCGTGCTGCTGCGATTGTTCTGTTGACGATTGGAATGGGTTTTGCCGCAACCAGCGCAGTTAACGGCTGGTTATATCAGGAAACGGTCGTCGAGACCGCGCTGATCGAACAGAAGTACAAGGCCAAGTTTAACCAGCTCAGCGAAAACCGGATTGATTCCACAACCTCTACCTCGAGCATGGAGCACATCGTGCAAACGGTGGATATCATCCGCGATGACTATTTGCGCGATCCCGAGGAGTTGATGGTGTTGATCGGCGACGATATCAGTATTTTTCCTGATATCCGGATCAAGGGAATCGACTGGTTCGTAGCCGATTACTCTGATTCGGCCCAAGCTTCTGATGTCAACTGGGGTGAGCGGAGAAAAAGGGCGCGCAATGTCGACCGAACCAAACCCAAACCGAAAGCGGGTTATTTTGAAATCGCACTGGTCGAAGGCGAGTTCCTGAATTTTGACGGTAATTATCGCTATGCACTGAGCGCGGTCGATGATCTGGAAAAGACCATGCTCGAATCGGGAAAGTATTACTCGGTTGAAATTACCAAGCGCCCGCTGGATATCGAATCGGATAATCAACTCACTGGCAATGTCGGCGCTGGTAGCAAACGCGGCCAGGTGATCGCTGAGTTGGCGTTTCGCGTGGTCAGAGAGGTGACGCAAGGTGAGTAAAATCGACTGGTATTATTTGCGGCGACCACTCCTAATATTGGCCTTGGCTTTGATTATCTCGGCCGCTATAGTCGCCGTTGCATATCAGTATGAGAAGCTGCAGCAAGAAGAATACCAGACGGCTCTCTCTACGCTGCGATCAACCCATAAGCTCTACAGTAATATCATCAATGACATCGATTTGCTGGAGCAGTATCGCAATCTTTACAGAGAGTACAAGTCTTCTGGCGTGGTCGGTGAAGAGCGCCGTTTGAGTTGGATCGAAAGCCTCGAATCGACCAATGAGGTGCTGCGTCTGCCAACGCTGACTTATAGTCTGCGACCACAGGAAGAATTCAAGCGCCCCGGGTTTAAGCTGCAGCGAGGTGTGTCGGTGATGAGCTCGCCGATGGAGTTGAGCATCGGCATGTTGCATGAAGAAGATCTGTTTGCATTGCTGGAAGGGCTGCACCTCTCGATTGATAACCTGTTTACTGTTGATAGTTGCTCAATCCGCCGCAAATCGGCGGTTGCGACTTCGCTGGAAACAAGGCGCGAGAATCTGCGCTCTGAATGTACGATCCGCTGGGTGACCATCAATGCCAATTAAACCGCTAACCCTTTGTATAATTCTGAGCCTGCAGTTGTTGCCGGGAAGCATACTGGCGGCCGGCGATCTGTCGACATTATTTACCACGCCCCAGGAGCGCCAACTGATCAACGCCAATCGTTACAAGAGCGATGAAGTAAGGGTGCAATCGGTTATCGACCCAACCGATGACACGCCGATACAAATGCTGGTGCGAGAAGAGGTGACCGTCGAATACCGAATTTCGGGTATCAGCCTTTCCGGGGATGGTGCCCACACGGCCTGGATCAATGCCACGGCCTACGATGACGGCGCAAAACTTGATGATGGCAGTCGCATCAAGATCTTTGCTGGTGACAATATCCGGGTGCGTATCACGGCCCCGGATGGTAAGCAACATTTCGCGACCAGCGGTGAGACGCTCAGCGTCAGTTACATGGCAGCTGTGGAAAATTAATCTATAGTAATATCATGAAGCCCAGCTCAAGAACCAGGCCCACGACAAGGCAGACCGGCTACGCACTGATTTTGATGGTGGTCGCACTGATGGGTATCGGTGGCGTGGTAATTACCGGGTTTACCCAGGATGTCAAGCGGCAGACTGAGCACGAACGCTATATGCACAACCAGCGCATTCTCAAGGAAGCCAAGCAGGCGTTGCTGCAGTATGCTTACAACTATCCCAAAATGGGTCCCGGTCAGAATGATGGCCCCGGCCGACTACTCTGCCCGGACACCGACAACGATGGTTTTGAAGATTTTAACGTCGACTGCGATGACGGCGCACCTATGGTCGGACGTTTACCCTGGAGGGATACGAGTCTGAATTTCTATGAAGCTAAGGATGCCTCTGGAGAAAATCTGTGGTACGCAGTTTCGGGGAATTTTGCGCGCGGCCTTGGTTCGCTTGTCAACTCGGATACCACTGGTTCGATTACTATTGAGGATCGCTCCGGAGCGATATTGTATGACGGTGCTGCCAACAGTGGAGTGGTCGCCGTGATCATAGCACCCGGTGCTCCGCTTGCACGGGGTGGTGTCGTGCAGGATCGAGTCGCTGACCCGATCGACGCGACCAATTACCTTGATCTGTTCGGCACGGTGGATAACGCCTATTTTGTCAACAATGACGCCAATGGGTTTATCACTGGCCCGATTTTCAATCCGGTCGATGGCTCGCTTGTGGTCAACGATCAAATGATCGT
>RCND010002236.1_pt1 | contig 10772 bp, 5 predicted proteins | sample 2041351 | NCBI WGS metagenome assembly RCND01 (sample SAMN09708230, study PRJNA481090) | Marine sediment metagenome, whole genome shotgun sequencing project. | biome: marine sediment; feature: ocean; material: sediment; isolation source: Sewage treatment plant 12B marine sediment (STP12B) ...
AGAATCAGGCAACTGCTTTTTTTCTGGCTGCCAAGGGTGGCAGGGCTGCGGATAATCACGGAAACATGGATGCCGGCTCTTTTATCTTCGAACTGGATGGGGTACGCTGGTCCATCGATCCAGGGAACCAGAATTACAATGCCTTGGAACAGATTATGGGTGGGGAGTTATGGAACAGTGCACAGGATTCCCGCAGATGGAGTCTGCTTACAAAAAATAGCGGAGGTCACAGCACCCTGCAGGTGAATGGAGAGATGCACCTGGCCGATGCCAGTGCTCCCCTGATCAGACGTGACCCGCAGGATTCCCTTCCTCAGTTCACCTTTGATCTGAGTGCTTTGTATGGAGAGAATATGTTGCAGGCCAGGCGTACTTTCTATCGTATCGGGTCCACCGGTCTTCGGATAAGCGATGAGTTGTTATTTTCTCCTAAAACAGAAAGCATTACCTGGCAGATGATGACCATTTCAGAGATAGAAGTGGTAGAAGAAGGGATCGAACTGCACCAGGATGGAGCCATACTCTATATGAAGCTACCATCTGATGTCCCTTTTGAAGTGAAGCAGGTGAACTTATCGCCTCCTCCACTGGACTATGATAAAGATATTGTGGGATTAAAACGACTGGAGATTCACTGGATAAGGGCTGATTTTCCAGGTCCTTCGGCAGTACTGAACATTGAACTTGATTCTGAAAAATGAGAAAAAATTATATCTGCCAGCCCACATTGATTCTTTTGTTTTTTGTCCTGATACTGCTGAGGGCATGTGGCCCGGAACCTGCAAGTGAGAAACCTAATTTTGTCTGGATCATCTCAGAGGACAACTCCACTCACTATATGGAGCTGTTCGATCCGGATGGTATCGCCACACCACATATTGCACAAATGGCTGAGGATGGAATTCTCTTTACCAGGGCATTCTCCAATGCACCGGTATGCAGTGTGGCACGTTCCACCCTGATCTCTTCTTGCTACGGACCACGCACTGGGACTCAGTTTCACAGGCGCTCCCAGCTGGTACCGCTTCCCGACGGCCTTGAGATGTTTCCTGCCTACCTGAAGCGTGCCGGGTATTATACCACCAATAACAGCAAGGAGGATTACAACTACATCAAGGGAGAGGGTGTATGGGACGAATCTTCTGATAAGGCGAACTGGAGCAAGAGGGCTCCCGGACAGCCTTTCTTTCATAAAGAGTCGCACCCGGTTTCCCACGAAGGAAGCCTCCATTTTGATAAGGAACTGATGCAAAACTATCACCCTGTGTGTAATCCAGACAGCGTGAAACTCTTTCCGAACCATCCCGATACCGAGCTCTTTCGATTTACTGCTGCCTATTACCGTGACCGGATCCTGGCAGTGGACAGCATTGTGGGCCGTGTGATTCATCAACTGGAAACGGATGGACTGCTGGAAAGTACCTTTGTCTTCTATTTTGGTGATCATGGCGGCGTATTGCCCGGTAGCAAGGGTTATGCCTACGAGACCGGTCTGCATGTTCCGCTGGTGGTCAGGATTCCAGAGAACTACAAACACCTTGTGAATTTGAAACGGGGGGATGCCACTGATGGCTTTGTGAGTTTTGTGGATTTCGGGCCCACCCTCCTGGAGCTGGCCGGGGTGGAGATTCCGGAGATGGTGGATGGTACGCCTTTCCTGGGTAAGGATATTTCATCCAGTGAAGTGAAAGAGCAGCAAGTCACTTATGGCTATGCCGACCGCTTTGATGAGAAGTATGATATGGTCCGTACCATAAGAAAAGGAGATCTAAAATATATGCGAAGCTACCAGCCCTTTAATGTGGACGGACTGCAGAATAATTACCGTTATAAATGTCTGGCTTTCCAGCAATGGCGGGAGCTTTACCGGGCAGGGGAACTGGATGATGTCCAGTCTGCCTTTTTTGAGCCCAGGGAGCCGGAAGCATTGTATGATCTTTCTGAGGATCCCTATGAAATCAATAACCTGGCGCTTGACCCTGTCTATGGTGACAAGCTGATTGCCATGAGGACATTGATGAATGATTGGGTGAAAGGAATGCCCGACCTTAGCTTCTATCCCGAGAATATGCTGCGAATGGATGCCTTTGTTAACCCGGTTCTGTTCGGGGAACAACATAAAATGGATATTGCCAGTCTGATCGATATCGCCAACCTGGAACTCTTGCCCTTTAAGGAGGCACACGATGGTATTGAATCTGCTCTGAATGCAGAAGATCCTCTGAAAATCTACTGGGGCCTGATCGTTTGCAGTTCCTTTGGAAAGGAAGCAGTTGAATTTAAAAGTCGGGCCATTGATTTGTGTGCCCATAAGGATCTGCTGGTTCGTACGCGTGCAGCTGAGTTTCTGGGATTGACCGCTTTGGGGGACCCGGTTCCTGTAATTACAGAGGCACTATACGCCAGTGAGGATGCGGTAGAGGCTTTGCTGATTCTGAATTCACTGGTGCTTTTGATGGATGGCCCTTATGCCTATAGCTTTGATCTTGATCAGGAAGCGCTCTCCCCGGAGCTTCAACAAGGTCCACAGATACAGCGACGTCTGGAGTATATTCTTTCTCGAACAGACTTTGTTGTAGCCGGGCGATAGCAATCAAAAATCTGGTACATTTGTGGATGGTTTTATTCGAGGAGTATTTGAAGGAGAATCTGGTGTTGATGGATGGCGCCATGGGTTCGCTGATTTATGAGAAAGGTGTTTTTATTGATAAATGTTACGATGAACTTAACCTGTCCCGTCCCGAACTCATCCGGGACATTCACCAAGAGTATATTCGTGCTGGGGCCAGGGTGATTGAGACCAATACCTACGGGGCCAATCGCTTCAAGTTAAAATCTCATATGCTGCATGACCGAATTGAGGAGATTAACCTGAAAGGAGTGGAGCTGGCCAGGGAAGCAGCAGGTGATGACATATATGTGGCCGGATCCATGGGTCCCTCCGGGGTGGAGATGGAGCCCTTCGGGGACACAAGTCTGGAGGAGATTTTCGAAGCTTATAAGGAGCAGGCTGGAATTCTTTGCAAGGCCGGGGTAGATCTCTATATCCTGGAGACATTTCAGGATATCAGAGAGATGGAGCAGGCCATCAAAGCCATCAAAAGCGTTTGTGCCTTGCCCGTGGTGGCCATGATGACTGTAGGGGAGGATGGGAAAACACGATATGGAGTGGATGTGGAGGACATCATCCGTCGGCTGGATTCCAGTGAAGCCAGTGTGATTGGCCTAAATTGTACAGTTGGGCCCAAGTCCATGCTTGATTTCTTAGATCAGATAAAGGGTTTGTCAGCCAAGCCGATTTCCCTTATGCCTAATGCCGGGCGTCCCCAGTTTACCGATGGAAGGATGATCTATATGAGTACCCCGGAATATTTTTCGATTTACACCAAGCGTTTCATCGATCAAGGGGTTCGGATGCTGGGAGGATGCTGTGGAACCACTCCAGAGCATATTGCCAAAATGGCCAATACTCTGGCTATGAAACAGACCCGGATTCAGCATTCCATTAACATCGGGGTGAGGCCGGTGACCGAGGAGGCACTGCCCGATCCTGTTCCGGCAGCGGAGAAATCGGGACTTTCAAAAAAAATGACATCGGGCGAACAGGTGGTACTTGTGGAAATGGTTCCTCCGAAGAGCACTGATATCACCAAACCCCTCGAAGGAGCCAGACTTCTTCAAGAGAGCAAGGTGGATGCCATTAATATCCCTGATGGTCCAAGGGCTACAGCGCGAATGACCGGACTGGCACTTTCGGTTTTGCTGCAGAACCAGGTGGATATTGAAACGGTACTTCATTACACCTGCCGTGACCGAAACCTCTTGGGAATGCAGTCTGATCTACTGGGAGCCACGGCCATGGGCATTCGGAACCTATTGGCCATCACTGGTGACCCACCCATGATTGGTGATTATCCACAGGCCACAGCTGTATTCGATATTGATGCCATTGGTCTGGTGCACCTGATTGATAACCTGAACCATGGCATCGATGTGGGTGAGAAACGAATTGGTGATCCCACCTCTTTTTTTACTGGTGTGGGGGTGGACCCTAACAGTGTGAACCAGGAGAATGAATTACACCGCTTGCAATTGAAAAAAGAAGCGGGTGCCGAATACGTAATTACCCAGCCTGTCTTTGATGTGGATTCCCTGAAGGCCTTCCTTGACAAGGCAGATATGGACGGACTATACCTGATTGCCGGGATTTGGCCCCTGGTAAGCCTGCGCAATGCCGAGTTTATGAAAAACGAGGTGCCGGGGGTAATGGTGCCTGAAAGGATCATAAAGCGCATTGCAGCCTTTGATAACAAGGAGGACCAGTTGAAGGCCGGTATTGAGATTGCACAGGAGATGGTGGATCAGGTACTGGGTTTTGTGAGCGGTATCCAGGTGAGTGCCCCCTTTGGCAGGTACAAGCTTGCGGTGGAAGTGGCCGGGGCAATTCTGGGAGGGAAGTAGCAAGAAAACTGAACATATCAGACAGATGAAAAAAGGTACCGGACTGGCTATGGCCATGAGTATGCTATGTGTATTACTGAATGCACAATTGCATCCCGATTATGAAAATCCAGAGGTATTTGAACGCAATCAGGAGCCTCCTCATGCCACCTTGATGCCCTATTCAACTATTGAAAAGGCTCTGGAAGGAGAGCGGAAATCCTCCTCCTTCCATATGACACTTAATGGGACCTGGCTGTTCAATTGGTCGGAGAATCCTGATGTGGCACCGCATTCGTTTTTTGAATCCGGATATAACAGGGGCGGCTGGAAGACTATCCCGGTACCCTCCAACTGGCAGATGGAAGGAGAGGGTTATCCCTTGTTCAGGAACATCGGTTTGTCTCATCCGATGGATCCTCCTGAAGTACCGAAGCAATTTAATCCAACAGCTTCCTACTACCGCACCTTTGAACTGCCAGCCGACTGGAAGGATAGGCAGGTTTTTCTTCATTTTGAGGGGGTGCATTCGGCCTCTTACGTTTGGATCAATGGCAAGGAAGTGGGGTATAACCAGGGGGGGATGGAGCCTGCGGAATACAATATTACCCCCTATTTAAGGAAAGGGAACAACAGCATCGCAGTACGGGTGCTGCGCTACAGTGATGGATCCTACCTGGAGGATCAGGATACCTGGCGCCTGTCGGGAATCTATCGGGATGTTTATCTGATGGCCGCACCGGAAGCACATATCCGAGATTTTTATGTACGCACCGATCTGGATGAATCCTATGAGGATGCCAGTCTAAATGTAGCTCTGTGGGTGAAGAACTACAATCAAAAGAAACTAGGCCCATATTCCCTAAGAACCAGGTTGTTTGACCGGAACGGGCATTCAGTAGAAGGAGGCAAAGGGACCTTTCTCACCGGTGCACTCAAGGGCGGAGCTGAGGAAAAAGTTGAACTCTCGCTTGAAATCAGTGATCCGGACAAGTGGTCGGCCGAATACCCTCATCTATACACTCTGGTGATGGAACTGCTGGATGGGGATGAGTTGCTTGAGGTTATTTCTTCCAGGATTGGATTTCGTGAAGTGGAAGTGAAAGATCAGGCCATTTATGTAAACGGGACAGCCATTAAATTCAATGGTGTTAACAGCCATATGATGCATCCCGAAACGGGACATACGATGGATGTGGAAACCATGAGGAAGGATCTTCACCTGATGAAACAGTTTAATATTAACTGTGTACGTACCAGTCACTATCCCCCTAATGTGGAGTATCTGGATCTGGCCGATGAACTGGGTATCTATATGATTGATGAAACCGGGGATGAGGCACATGGCTATATAGAAATATCCCATGATCCGCTTTGGAAAGATCAGTATCTGGACCGCATGCGAAAAATGGTGTACCGCGACAGGAACCATGCCTCGGTTGTTATCTGGAGTGCAGGTAATGAGAGTGGTTCGGGGGAGAATATCTGTTCCCTGATAGCTGAAGGGAAAACTATTGATCCATCCAGGCCGGCCTGGATGTATGGGGGGAACAGGGATGAGGATCCGAAGACAAACCCTATTAAGTGTGAGGATGTGGTCGGACCCAGGTACCTTCAGCCTTTCATGCTGGAGCAACGTTTTGGAAAATCTGATGATCCGCGCCCTTCTTTCATGGATGAATATATTGCTGCAACCGGGAACAGCCTCGGGGGACTTGACGAGTACTGGGAGCTGATTTATCGTTACCCCCGGCTTACAGGCGGGGCCATATGGGACTGGGTCAGTCCGGGGATCACCCAGCCTGTGATTAGCACCGTCGACGACTCACCTTCAGGAATTCAGTGTGTCTTTATGAACAGGGCAAAGCTTGTGGGGGGTGAATCGGGAAAGGCACTCTATCTGAGTGGGAATGACGACTGGCTCGAAGTGGCCCGGGATCCATCCCTTGATATTTGCGGGGAGGGAATTACCATTTCCTTCAATGTGAAACCCGAAGAATTTAATGGGAATGCCGCCTTCCTTACAAAGGGAGATTACCAATTTGGGGTCATTCAAAGCGATGAGAAGCATCTCGAATTCTATCTGAACACAGGAAGAAGGATCACTCTTAGTTCTGATTTACCAAAGGGCTGGGCCAAACAGTGGCATCATGTGATGGCACGCTATGACGGGGAAAAGATGGAGCTCTATGTGGATGGAGCCCTGATAGGTTCAAAAGCATGTGAGGGGCAGATTGTAAATTCGCCCTACCAGGTAATCCTGGGTAAGAGTGCTGAACTGAGGGATGGACACAGGGGATATATGTGCCATGCAACAATTGATAATGTTAGGATATTTGATTCAGCACTTTCAATCAATGAATTGACTGCTACAGAAACATTGAAATCCACTTCATTGCTATGGCTCGACTTCGAAACATCGCAGACAGAAGGAAGCTACTACTCCATTGGCATTCCGGGGCGTACCTATGGACTGGTATGGCCCGATCGTTCTGTTCAACCTGAATTGTGGCAGTTGAAAAAATCACCACAGCCAGTTGCCTTTAAAATGAAAGATCTGGATGATGGGATAATAGAGCTAACAAACCGCCACCATTTCAGAAATCTGGAAGAGCTCGATTTCAGATGGGAATTGACAGCTGACGGAGTGGTTCAGCAAGCTGGGAAATTTCAGATGGAGCTGGATCCGGGCGACCGAAAGCAAGTAAATCTCCCATATAAAAACCCGGATATACAGCCAGGGACTGCCTGGCACCTACTGGTGAGTTGTTCCATCAGGGATGATTTTCCATGGGCAAAAGCCGGACATGAAGTGGCCTGGGAACAATATGAGTTTCCCTACCAGAAAGACTTAGCTGAGCATCATTCGGTTGACTCCATGGAAGTGGTTGATAATGAATCGTATATCAAAATGATTGGTGAAGGGTTTGCTTATACCTTTGACAAGCAGTCGGGACTTATATCATCCATGATTATCCAGGGAAAGGAGTTGATCAGCAGGGGGCCACTGATGAATGTTTGGCGGGCTCCCCTTGCCAATGATCTGGACTCATGGAATTTCGGGAAAACGGAGATGGGACATGTTACTGAAGGAATGGGAAAGGAGACCGCTAACGGCTGGCGCTCCACAGGACTTGACCGTCTGAAGCAGGATGTGGATATGTTGAGCAGTGAAAAAGACCAGCATGGTATTCGGATCCATGTGGAGGCCAGTCTGCATGCCATGAATCATACCACCGGGTTCAAGGTGTTTTATGATTATACCATTTCGGGAGACGGAGAGATGCAGATTGCTTGTAGGGTTTCTTCCAGGGGAAATATGTGCAAATGGATTCCCAAAGTGGGTCTTCAACTGGAACTAACGCAGGATTTCCGGCAGATGAAGTGGCTTGGCAGGGGGCCTTTTGAAAACTACCCGGACCGTAAGACTGGTGCGAAAACAGGCATTTATGAAACGACTGTTGATGAAGCTTATGTCCCCTATATTATCCCGCAGGATTATGGGAACCGTTGCGATGTTCATTGGTTCAGACTGACAGATAATGAGGGTAGGGGACTGTATGTTAGTTCTGATGAGTTATTTAATGTTAGTGCTCAGCTTTTCACCACTGAGAACCTGGATCGGGCTCATTACCCCTTCCAGTTGAAAAAAGAAGGGGTGGTTACATTGAATTTAGATCACAGGGTCAGTGGTGTGGGAGGTACCGCTAATTCAGTACTTAATCCTTACAGGGTAGCTCCGGGCGAGTTTAACTTTACTTTCTTAATCAAAGCCCTTAAAACAGTTGATTAATCTTAGGCATAAAAATCATCAGGTAGGTAAAAAATGAGATCCCTGCAGTAAAGGCCATTAGTATGTTGCTCAAAGCCTTGATCCTTACAGCTTGTCCTGAGGAGATGCTACGATCATAAATAATCAGTTGATTGGCAGCACTTCTATATATCCCAATGGTGATAAATATAGTGGAAAGTGCTGCAACGATTGTCCATTGCAAGAAATTTAACTCCACAAATAATCCCGCTGAAATAACTGCTATAATGAAGAGTAATAGGAGGAGCAATCCCCCGTCATCTGTGGCGATTCTCCTAAATCCGATGTTATGACTGGCGCATTTCTTTTTCATGGCCCATTCTGATTATGTGACCAAATGTAACAATACTACCGCGAACGCCCAATATTTTTACATGAATATTCCTACATGATTGATATCATGAGAAAAAATTCCATGAAACAACTTTAAAGTAGGATGAATGACCTAGTTTTGCTTACTTGTTTCTTACAGCCTCTCTGGAGTATTTCCTGATGTAGATCTGGTGCATCAGGTGGGCCTCAAACTTATTAATGCTTTTTGCTCCGCCAAGGAATTCGGCCTCAATAAAAGCTTTGCAGGCTTTTTCCAATACCTGGCATACCACAAAGGCCTCCTCCAGGTTTTGTCCGATGCAGACGGCACCATGGTTGGCCATAAGGGCAGCTTTCCTGCCCTTCAGTGCCCTGACAGTTTTTTTGCTGATCTTTTTCGTAGAGGGTGGGGCATAATCCGCCACCCGCACAGTGGGTCCTATGATCTGTGCCATATCATCCAGGATGGGAGGGACCTCACGGCGGGCAGCTGCCACGGTAGAAGCATTCATCTGATGCGTATGGATCACTGCCCGGATGTTTTTTCTGGTCCTGTATATTTCACAGTGAAGCTCTTTTTCCGAGGAAGGCCTGATGTTCCCTTCATGTTTGGAGTTATGGTAGTTTACAAGTACAATATCTCTTGGAGTCAGATCTTCATAGCTTCGTCCGCTGGGCGTAATCAGCATATGGGTATCGTCCAGCCGGATGCTGATATTGCCCCAGGTCCGAGCCACCAGTCCCTCGGCCACAAGCCTGTGTCCGCCTTCTATAATTTGCTTTCGAATCTGCTCAATCAGTTCACTCATTTCACATACTTCTCCAGCCACTGGTCCTGTTCCCATAACATATGCAGGATGCTCTCTTTGGCGGCATAGCCATGACTCTCTTTGGGTAACATCACTAATCTAACCGTGGCACCTAATCCTTTCAGCGCATTGAAGTAGCGGGTGCTCTGCAAGGGATAGGTGCCTGAATTGTTGTCTGCCTCACCATGTATCAGTAGCAGTGGGGTAAGCATCTTATCGGCATGCATAAAGGGCGACATGTTGTAGTAGACCTCCGGGGCTTCCCAGTAGTTCCGTTCCTCACTCTGGAATCCAAAGGGAGTAAGGGTCCTGTTGTAGGCCCCGCTTCTGGCAATCCCAGCAGCAAAAAGATCGCAGTGGGAGAGCAGGTTAGCCACCATAAAGGCACCATAGCTATGTCCACCGACCGCCACCTTGCTGCGGTCGATATATCCCAGTGCATCCACCGCATCAATGGCTGCCTTTGCATTGGCCACCAGTTGCCTGCGGAAGGAGTCGTTTGGCTCTTCATCACCCTCACCCACAATGGGGAAGGCGGCACCATCCAGTATCACATAGCCTTTGGCTACCCAGTAGAGGGCCGATCCGTAATAAGGATAGGTAAAACGGTTGGGATTGGATGTATTCTGACCCGCAATGGATTTGTCCTTGAATTCACGGGGATAGGCCCAGAGGATCATGGGCGCCTTCTCCTTCTTCACCATATCATATCCCACAGGCAGGTAGAGGGTCCCGGATAGTTCCAGTCCGTCGTCCCGCTTGTAGGTGATAACTTCCTTATGAACATCCTGGATGCTCTTAAAGGGGTTCTTAAAGGAGGTAAGCTGCTCTAACTTCTTTTTCTTCAGATCTCTGAAATAGTAGTTGGGGTAGTCGGTGGGTGATTCAATTCGCACCAGCAGCCTGTTTTCTTTCACATCGAATTGACTCAGGTTTTCCAGTCTGTCGGTATATTCCGACTGGTAAAGTCGTTTGGTTGTCCTGGCTTTTAGGTTCATCTGGTCCAGGAAGGGGAACTGTCCTTCTTTCGTATAGCCGCTTCCAATCAGGTAGAGATTGTTTGCTTTCAGACTCAGTACGGTGCTTCCAAATTCATTTCTCTCGGTGACGAAACGACCCGGATCACTGTATCGATCCTGGTAGTTACGATCGAACAGCACCACCGGCTCACTGGAGTCATCGGAAGGATTGAAGAGGTAGGTCTTGGCATTTCGTGTGTTCCACCAATTGTCGTTTGCAATGGCGACCTCTTCGGTACCCCACTGAATATAGGAGTAGCGGTTGATGGTCTTAAGCAGAGATATCGGGATACCTTTAAAGGGAGCCTCCATCTGAAACACCTCGTCCCTGTACTCCACCTCCTTTTCCGGGTCGCCATCATCAAGTGCTTCAGCAAATAC
>RCND010002237.1_pt1 | contig 10769 bp, 8 predicted proteins | sample 2041351 | NCBI WGS metagenome assembly RCND01 (sample SAMN09708230, study PRJNA481090) | Marine sediment metagenome, whole genome shotgun sequencing project. | biome: marine sediment; feature: ocean; material: sediment; isolation source: Sewage treatment plant 12B marine sediment (STP12B) ...
ATGTTATTATTTATATAAAATTATTTGCACCAGAACCATATATGTTATACAACTATCCATGTTGATAATGGTAATTCAATTCGTCTGTAGGATTATGATAGAAAAGAACGGGAAATCTTGGAATTGAATAAAAAAAAACCGCTTGACACAAGAAAAATCAAGTGTTAAGATGTTATTGATTCCTGATTTATTGGTTTAATATGTAACTTTACCTATAAACAGAATTAAAAAAAAAGTTCCCATATACAACACCTGCAAGTATAACTACATGGGAACTTTAAACACACCATAGGTGCTTTCGTTATTATACGCTTTAAGGGTGTGTATGTAAAGGGGGATTAGTGCGGGTGGGCAGAGTCAGAGTAAAATTTCTTACGCTAGTATGAAAATTAAAAACTGTTAAGGTGTTTACCGTTTTGGGTTAGCTTGTTTGAAATTGTTTGAATTAAGAGGAGGAAAAAAATGAAAAAAAGTATAAAAATAGGAATGTTAGTTTTGGTTATGATGCTTGTGATATTAACATCTGTATCTGCTGCAACATACTGTCCTAATTGTAGTTATGATAATGTTGATGGACCATATAATACTTTTACAGAAGTAAACTATAGAGATTGCTTTATGCCTAACAGTGATTGTCTAATGTATGACATTAACTGCTATCATGATTATTCTTGTAATGATTGTTTTTATAACTGGGGTGTATATTTGTTTACTTTATATAATGCCCACACTGTCAATCATTTGGGCTAATTAAATTTTTTTAAAAGACATCCTTCTAGGAAAAAGTCTGAGGATGTCTTTTAATAACTACTTTGAAAATTTTTATAGATTGATGAAAAAAGGTGTTATATGAAAAAATATTTTAAATTAATAATAATATTAATTATTATACTAGTAACCTCGTGTCAAACGAAAACCGATGAACTATTGAATACTAACTCAGAAGGTATTGTGACTGGGTCTAATAATCTTTTTGAAGTATCGAGTAATGCATTTTTCTTCAGTGATATAAAAGAAATTTATGGTTATGATTATTCTGAAGACCGGGATAATTGGTATAATCTTGTTGAATCTAAATTTAATATAAAGTTGAAAGTGAATAGTATCTATAGTGATTTAGCTGCAATATACGGTCATAAAAACTATAATCTTATTAAGGAAAATATTGAAGATAAAAATATTACTGGTTTGTTTAAAGTGCCAGACATAAATATATTACAGAAATTAATAGATGAAAATCTTGTTCTTCCATTTGACGCTTATTTAAGTGAGAACTCGAACTGGAATAACGCGCCATCTGACTGGAAAGAGGCATTCAAGTATGATAATGATACTTGGGCTATATCGGTTAACTATTCTGATGAAATCTTCACAAGACACATACGCGGGGATTGGCTAGATAATTTAAATTTAAATGCACCAACTTCAATAGATGAACTTTATGAAACATTTGTCAAATTCACATATAATGATCCTGATTTAGACAAACTAGACAACACTAGTGGAGCATATTTTTTTACTACTCAGGGATTAGAAGATATTTTTGCTGCTTATGATGTAAGACTTAATTATAATGGTTTATTCCAACCAACATGGAACCCTAATACTAATACATGGGAAGATAGTATGCTAAAACCTGAAATGGAAGAATGTATTACTTTTCTTAAAAATTGTATTGAAGAGAAGGTTATAGTGAATAATTTGCCAGTTACTGATGGTTTTTTTAGTTATAATGATTTTCATAGGGGATATGCAGGAAGCTATTCTTCTTGGATTCGAAACGGTAATGACTTGATTTTAGAGACGATACTAAAATATAGGCCTGAAACAGTAAATCCCTTCATAAGAGTGATTCCAGGACTAACACACAATATATCCGAAAATATTAATGGATATTATACCAGTCATCGGCAACCCTATGTTCTTTTAAAAAACAGCTTAGATCCAAAAAGCACAGCAAACATTCTAATTGACGATTTTATATCAAATAAAGATGGGTTTCTCATGGGACAATTCGGCTTGTCCGAAGTTTCATACAATACGGAAAAGGATTCAGTGTACACCACTACCACTGTTGAGAAAGGTATAAAATATCCTTATCAAGGACCGAGTATTATTGGGCGCTCTCCATTTTTTGATTTTTCAGTTTATAGGTATTATCAAGATTTTACATTGATAGAGAAGTCAAACAATAGCATGGAAATAGCTAAAAACAATATATTGTGTTATGAAATACCGTGGGAAATTGTAAGACCTACGATTGATGATAAAACATCTGATTCGTTATTAGTGCTAGGAAATTTTGCAAAAAATATAATTTCTGGTGTTTTAGATGGGAACATTCAATTTGTAGAGGCAATAAATAAATATCGAGTTGAAGCAAAAAAACTTGGTATGCAAGAGTACCTCAATGAACAGAATATTAGATTAGGTGTTTTACCAACACAGATATATTAGTAGAACTCAGCTAGATAAATTGCAGGTTTCAGTAAACTCATGAGGGGAATTTGAAAAAATATAATATCGTTATATTTATCATGTTGTTTAAAATTGCTTTATAGCTCCAGTATATAGCATTCAAAAATGGAAGTTATTGGATTCCTTATTTTACCAATTAAAAGTATAATTTTGTAATTCAAAAAAAATGTATTGTAGGTTCGTGTAAATTATTTGTTTATTTGTATTCTGTATTCCTTTTTATGATTTTATAACGGCAAATAATCCTCGGAACACGCAGGAAAAGATACACTTGAAATTATTGCAAATTTGAGTTATTTGTGATATTTTAAGCCGCCAGCCCGGTGATTGAGAGCCGCTATTCCGGGTTAAATTAATCATTTGCATTTTTGGTATTGCTAGTGTGTTTATCGTAAAATATTGTATCAAGGGTGTTCCATAGGTAATGCTGTAATAACTGGTTAAAAAGCTTGACCAACGATACAAAATCACTACTCCATAGTTCTAATGGTTAATATAATATAAAAGGTATTGATAATGTGAAATATGCAAAAACCCTCCTAAACATGAACTAGTCAACACTTAGTGGACACTAAAAACCCAACTTATGTTAAGAAGTATATAAAAAGACGATCTATTTTTACAAAAGAGAGACATGCAATCTCGGCGGATAAAAAGCTTGGTTATGTTAACGAATAATTAAAGAACAAAGAACTATATGTATATCTTCATAAAAATATGATAGCAATCGAAAAGTCGGTTTATGATTATGTAATATACGGTTCTGGTCAAGAAGAGTTAGTTACTAAAAAACTTTGAAACAAATAGTCGTGTCAAAGTATATGTAAAGCTGCTGTCATAGTTTGTTATTGATACTCTACTTGGCGGATATAATCCGGACTGGGTGATTTTAATAGAAAAAGATGACGAAGAGAAATATAAAATGCTCCTGACACAAATTGATAAGAAAGTATTAATAAGACTTATTAAATGCTCTCCGATGGATGGCATTAAGAATTCAAGATAGCTTGACAATTATGAAGTCTTTGTTGAAATGATATCTAGAGGTGAGCTTACATCTACTGATGTTATTAATGAGGTAGCAAAGTTACAAATAGTAAACATTACACTTGACCGTACAGTTGACGATTCTTAGCTTATATTTGAGAGCCTCAATAGCACAGGAATGGATTTATCACAATCTGATCTTGATCGGAATTATATATTAATGGGACTAGAACCAGACGAACAGCATCAAGCTTATAACAAGCAGATTGAGTAATCGTAAAATAAAATAAATAAACCGGGAAAACTTCTGAGACTCAGGAGTTTTTTTGTGCCCAAAATAGAAAGGAGCAACCTATGAACCCACCAAAACAAAAACCACCAATGAGCAAACCAAAAACGCTCAAAAAGTCCATCCGTTCAATAGGCGGTATAAAAAACAAGATAGATAAAACAACTGACACAGCTAGAAAAGTAAATAAAATGCAGCACGGTATTACTAAACATATGCCGGGTGAACAAGGCCAGCATCGTCCTGAAGAATACGCAACAGATAGTATTACTGAAAAAGCATCAACTGCCACTAAAAAGGTGAGCGGTAAAACGGTCGAAGAAACAAAGAGCCTTGCTAAAAAAGGCGGGAAAAAAGCACGGGAACATCATGAGGTTAAACAAAAAGACAAATATGATAAGAAATTTGAGTCTGATGTAAAAAAGGAACAAGCTGATAATGCCAAGCGTTCTTCAGTAAAAGTTCGACATACTGCGGACAAGGAGAGTAAAAAAGCTAAAAGTGCTATACACACCGGAAAGAAAACTAATAAGTCGGTCAAATCTGTGAATAAGACAGTAAGGACGGGAAACAAGGCTGTAAAGACCACCAAAAAAGGTGTTAAAACATCAAAAAGAACAGCGAAAGCTGTAAAGACTGCGGCAAAAAACGCAAAGCGAACGGCTGTTGTTGCTAAAAAAGCAGCTATTGCCACCGCAAAAGGAATAAAATTATCGGTTAAAGCTGCGATCACTACTGTGAAAGTTTCTGTTACTGCGATAAAAGGATTTATAGCTGCAATCGCTGCGGGCGGGGTGGTTGCTGTTGTTGTAATTGTCATCATCGCTGTCATAATAGCGATTATTTCTTCACCTCTTGCTATGTTTTCTAATGAGACAGATGGAGAAGAACCTACCATATCTCAAGTAGTACAAGATATTAATGCAGAGTACAGCAACCTAATTACCAATATTATTGTTAATGTGGGAGAGGTTAACGAGGTTATTATCGAGGGTGAAACTGCTACAGCAGGTTATGCCCCAACAAATTGGATTGATGTATTAGCCGTTTTTTCTGTTAAGTCTACAATAAATGATAATCCAGATGAATATATGGACGTCGCAATTATGGATGAAAAAAAAATAAAATCTCTTAATGAAATCTTTTGGGATATGAACAGCATTTCATATGAGATACAAGAAGAAATAGCGCCTACCCCTGAACCGGCACCAAGTCCTACGCCAAACCCAAGTGCAACACCTACACCTGTGGACGATGTATCGCCAATGCCAGAACCTACTCCTGAAGTAATACGAACTCTAATTATCACTATGGAAGGTAAAACTTATGAACAAGGAGCTGAAATCTATAATTTTAACGATGAACAAAATGAAATACTAAACGAACTTATATCGCCGCAATACCTTGCAATGTTTATGGAAATCTGCGGAATGGATGCATTTAACGGCTTAACGCCACAACAGCTTCCAAACCTCATCAACGATCTTCCCGAAGTTGAGAATTAGGCACATTGATTGTAGAATACGCGCTAACACATTTAGGACACCCATACAGCTGAACTAAAAGAGGGCAAGGTAAGTTATATGTCGATTGTAGTTATTTTGCGAGGTGGGCGTATCAAGAGACGGAGGTATTGCACTTTACGACCGGTACAACTGCGGAGCAAGCACGATATTGTGTAAATAACGGATTAACTATAGCTATACCAAATTTACAGATGGGAGATCATATTTTTTGGTCATTTAATTCAAACGGTCGTTTTATGAATATAATACACGTTGGAATTTATGAAGGCACTGGATATGTGATAGACGCATCGTCAAGTCGAGGTATGGTTGTATTAGAGAACTGTTTGGAGAATCTAGTATTGTTGTCTGAGGCAGACCGCATGTACTAAACTGAGAAAGGAAGCATAATGAAAAAGATATTAGTGATAGTAGCAGTTATAATTTTCGTTGCCACTATTTTTATAACAGGTTTAGTGTTTATGGCTATAATCCAAATTGAAAATAATTTTGAAGTGGTGGATACGAGTAAAGAATACCGTATTATTGAAACTCTAGAGCCAGGATATAAAGAGGAACTATCTATAAACGAAACTGTAGAACCAAGCCAAACACCATTAGTTACACCTTCTACAACACCAAAGATCACGAATTTTCTGGTTCCTACAACACCAGCATCAAAATTAAGTAATGAAAATGACAATACAGCCGAAAGCTTTGCAAGTATTGAAATTAGCACTATTAAGCATACTCGTACCTATGAAATAATGCCAAATGTAAATGAAAATACACTTAAAAAAAATATAGGTTGGTTACCATCCTCATATTTACCAAACCAAGAAGGATTATGTATACTCATGGGACATAGGGACACTGACCTTTCAATATTGAGATATGCAGAAATCGGCGATAAACTTACTATCGAAATGAATGGTTTTGAATTTAAATATTCTGTTTCAGTAATCGAAATAGTTAATAGTGATAGCGAGCTTAGATTCGAAGCGCACAATGGTTCAATGCTTGTATTGGTTACTTGTTATCCGTTTAGATATAGCGGACATGCTCCGCAAAAATATGTAGTTTATGGGAAAGCAGAATAAAAACAAGAAACATTTTAAGTAATCAATATACAACTTTATTATAAGCAGCCTAATTTAGAAGATTAATAACTTTATTTGTCGTTTTGTTAGTTTGTTAAAGGTATTTTACATGTAAAAAGGACAACCCTTCGACTTTTAGTACATATGTATTGAAACAGGTTGCCGTCTTTAGTTTTCTCATTTACACTAGTGCTTGTCTAAGATATAACTAAGAGAACTATTTTCGCATCAAATATAACAAAGCAATATCTACAAGTCAATATGTCAACGGTTAAATTAGAAATAACCAAATATTTAAGTAAATCATATGGAATTAATACAAATAAAGATATATAATCACTATAAGGGTATTTGAGAAAAATAAAATAGTATATAACTTGTCGACAGTAACACAGCTAGGTTGAAGAGCAGTTTTACAGTTAATGTTCGCACCTATAGCAAGGTGCCTGTTACCGAACCTAATATAAGGTATTCATTGTGATAATCATTAAGATTAGCTATAAGACAACGAATAGAGAGCAACAGGAATATCAAAAGCAAAATTAAAAATTGCAGGAGCTATAGCATGGGATTGAAAAAACGGGGGGATTTGAATGAAATTAATAAAAAATAGTAAGGTTTACATGACAATGATTTTTATATGTGTTTTTACAATGTCATACTGTATATCAACAGTTATGGCGGCCGGTCCCAGCTTTACACTGAGCACACCGAGTACTAGTGCCGGGGAGTATTTTAAGGGTATTGAGTATGATGTGGCAATTATTACAACAGATAGCGTGACATCGGCTAAGTTTTATGCACCGGAAGATGGGGGCAGTGACTGCACATTAACCTATATTGGTTATGATGTATATTGTGGGGACTGGGAACCGGATGACGATGATGACTATTGGGCAACTTTATCTTCTGGAAGATATATTGGAAGAAAGTATTTTAAAGTTGCTGCTACAAACGCAGGAGGTACAACAACTGTAGTAAAAACTTACTCGATTCCTGCAGAGTCATTATTATGGTATGAAACTATAGATAATGGATTTAGATTTTCAAATCCTTCAAGTAATGATTTTCTTTATCCGGAATCACCAGAATATAACTGTGCCGCATATGTTGTAGGTATCTATAATGATGATTTCAGCTCTATAGGAAGTAATTCCTCAGCAATTGCATTTATGGAAAAGACAACAGGCACAATATATGCAAATAGAAGTGGAACCTTATATGAAGAAGCCTCTTCTACAGATAGTTTTCTTGATGCAATTTTCTATTCGGGTAATCACTTTGCGAAAGCAGCATCTTGGGATGCAAACGGAAAAATAAAATCAGTGAGATCGAAATGGGGAGATTATGAAGCTATTTACTCATATGCATCAACAGGAAATGATCATGGTGATAATTTTGACAGTTCATATGGTATTCCAAGTGTTTATTTTAATAGGTTGTAAAGGAGAGTTCTGATGAGAAATAAAAACAGCAAGAAATTAGTAATTTTAATTGTGATAATGCTTTTCACAGTTTTTTCAATTGTAACGGCCATTGCAGTCGGTCTGGATAACACCACCAAAAAGAATAATGATGAGCAAACAAATTCTTTAGCATATATATATGATGAGAGTGTAAACATCTTAGAGCCTATAGATAAAGCTGCTGAAATTCCTGAGAATATCTACTGGGAGCCTATGCTAGGTTGTTATGTTTCTAAAGAGCTAGAATATAATCCAAAGACAAGAAGCTTTGAAGAAGTGCTTGGGAATGTGGATCCAAAAATACTTGAAGATGAAAATCGTGAAATTTATTGGTGGGAGAATGAGTTTGATGAAAATAACGAAGCCCACATGGCAATTAAGCTCATGAAAGAAAACTGGGTTTCCACAGAAAAAATGCAATCAATAGTAGATCAAGAATCGTTCCAGATACATATTGTGCCATTGGGTATAGATGCCATCGATGAATTTTTGGTAATGGCAATAGATAAAAATATTTTCAATAAAACCTGTTTAAGCGCAATAGGGGTCATTGGGCAAGTCAACTGTACCGAATGGGAGTCTCTAGGCATTGATTCTGTATCTATGGACGATAACACATATCACCATGAACTTTGGAAAAGGAACTTCTATGAAATAATGGCGGAACTTAACAGTAAGAATGTAGACATAGATGATATCGATAAATATGGTGTTTTTATTCTGCCTTATCTCAGTGAGTCATATGCGAAAGACACAGACTTTATAAACGGAATAATTTCGCTAAAATTTAACATTAAATCAATTACTGGCCTTAAGACAGCTCTTACAACACAGAGATTCTTTGAAAAAAATAGTGGTGTTATCTTGATGCTAGAAGAGGTTATTGAAAAATATAGCAGTAAGTAATCTGCCATACACACTAAGGAGAAGAAAACGAGAGGTACAAGTAAAAAAACAAAAACTAAAAGCAATGGGGGAAATATGAGAAAAGCTGGGTTCTCTTGGAAGAGAGCAACTGGAATTTCAAAAACAAAGTCAAAGATTGCTAGGGCAACTGGTATTCCTAATACCAAGGCAGGAAGAAAAAGAAAAGCCCGAAGGATTGCAACGAGCGGCTGCATGATGCCTTTTATTGTTATTAATCTGATATTAACAGGGTTCTTATTAATAAGTCTGACAGGTTGTATTAGTGAAAATAATACTAAAAGTACCAGTATAGAAAATTCGATAGCAGAGGCAGTCTCAACAGTTACACAAACACCTATGCCTAGTCAGGTGCTGACACAGACACCTGAACCGACTGTTATACCAGAACAGACTCCTCAAGTTACCGAGACACCTGTACCTACAGAAACTCTAGCTGCAACAACTCAACCAACCACGACGCCTATACCGACACAGAGTCCAGTACCAACGCAGATACCGACACCCACACCCAGCCAAATAATTGTAATTACACCAACACCAGGCCCTATATATACACAAACACCAATGCCTGTACCAAGCTCAACACCGGTTCCAACGCCCGAACCAATACCCGTACCAACCATTACACCAGTACCGGTACCAATACCTACCCCGGAACCAACACCAACTCCAATACCGGTAGCAACACAAACGCCGGATACTGAGGGAGTTAAAATAATCGAACTTGATAAAGAGGCAGAATACATAGTAATCAAGAACCAGACACCAAGCCCTGTAGATATGACCGGATGGTGGATCCTATCTGTCCTTGGAGAACAGGATTTTGATTTTCCAAAAGGGTATGTGCTGGCTGCAGGCCAGGAATGTAAAGTAGCGGGATTCAAAGCCAAAGACACAGGAGACTTCAACTGGGAAGAGGGCAGAGGCATCTGGAACAACAGCAAGACAGATGATGCAGCGTTGTATAACGGGAGTGAGTTAGTGGATTATTGGGAGGATTAGTGAGGGTATAGAAAGCAGTCTGTATGAAGTTTATTACTTTTTTGAGAGGAGGAAAATGTGAAACCAATATATATAGATATCCATATTCATACATCAGATAACCCAAATAAAATTAATGAAGAGTATAATGTGAGGATATTGTTGGAAAAGGTAAAATCTTTGACAGGTGATTCTGAGCATTTACTTAGTTTATCCGACCATAATACTATAAACAAATCTGTATATATCAGATTGAATGAAATAGCAGACAATGTAATTCTTGGTGCTGAATTACACATAAAAAACCACGAGTCAAAACCCCCATACCACTGTCATATACTTTTTAATGTGCCAATTACAGAAGAACATATAGATATTATTAATGAGTCGTTAGATAAATTATATCCAGATAAAATTGTTACTAAAGAAATGGAATGGGTGCCACATCTTGAGCAAATCATTAACGAGTTTGATAATTTGGACATCATGTTGCTCCCACATGGCGGGCAATCTCACAGTACATTTGATAACTCAATTGCAGAAGGAATGATATTTGATACAACACTTGAAAGAAACATTTATTATAATCATTTTGAGGGATTCACAGCAAGATCAAATGAAGGACTAGAACATACCATAGAATACTTTCAAAGACTTGGAATTGAAGGATTTGTAAATTTATTGACATGTACAGATAATTATAAGCCAGTACAGTACCCAAGTGTAAAAGCTGCTGATGCGGCAGAGTTTATTCCTACATGGATGATGGCAAAGCCTACTTTTAATGGACTACGCTTATCGTTGTCTGAAGCAGATAGATTTGTTTATTCTAATGAAGCGCCTAACGAATGGTCTGAGTGTATTGAAAGAGTTATTTTACAAAACGACAAAGTTGATATTGATGTTAGTTTGGAACCCGGATTGAATGTCGTTATTGGTGGTTCATCAACGGGAAAAACTCTTATAGTTGATTCGATATATCGGAAAATAAAAAATGATTTTGAAAATAGTAATTACCTAGAATTAGGCGTTGAAG
>RCND010002238.1_pt1 | contig 10769 bp, 12 predicted proteins | sample 2041351 | NCBI WGS metagenome assembly RCND01 (sample SAMN09708230, study PRJNA481090) | Marine sediment metagenome, whole genome shotgun sequencing project. | biome: marine sediment; feature: ocean; material: sediment; isolation source: Sewage treatment plant 12B marine sediment (STP12B) ...
GCGCGCCGCCGCCTTTCGGAGTTGGGCAAATATGCACCTGACAACGCCATTCTTGCCATCGGCGATGGTGTTTTGACCGACATCAAAGGGGCGATGGGCGAGGATATCGATTCCCTGTTTATCTCAGGGGGACTGGCCGCTGCTGAGACAAAAACTGCGCGCCAGCCCGACTCATCAGCTCTAAGTGCATATTTACAAAAGGAAATGGCGAACCCATCTTATGCAATCGGACAACTTCGATAAGACAGAAAAGACTTGCTTTTCTGCGCGTGCAAAGTAATAAAGTTACAAAACAGAGCGACTTAACGTTCCGGTTATTACTTTGATTTCGAAGGAGGGTTTCATGTTGGACAACATGCCCCGCGGCACGATCTGCATCGAAGACCTTGAAATGGGCATGACTCGCTCGCTGGACAAAGTTGTGACCGATCAGGACATCGAAATGTTCGCGCAAGTGTCGACTGATCGTAATCCGGTGCATCTCGACGATGCCTACGCGCAGGACACTATTTTCGAAGGTCGCATCGCCCACGGCATGCTGACCGCTGGTCTGATATCGGCGGTGATTGGCGAACAGCTGCCTGGCCACGGCACTGTATACATGGGGCAAACGCTGAAATTCCTTGCACCTGTGCGCCCCGGCGACATGGTTCATGCCGAGGTTGAAGTGGTTGACATCGACTTTGCCAAACGTCGTGTCAAACTGGATTGCCATTGCGCCGTAGGCGGCAAAAAGGTTTTGATCGGCGAGGCCACCGTGCTCGCCCCTAGCCGCAAGTTCGACTAATCCCAACACACGCTTGCACCCCACGGCACGGACCGCTACCCAAGCGCCATGCGGATTGTCCGGGATTTTCAGTTTGTCGAAGATGCAGATCGCGGTGCCAGCGCCGCGATTGGGAACTTTGACGGCGTGCATCTTGGCCATCAATCGGTCATAGAATTGGCGCGCGATGCGGCGCCTGCCGCCCCGTTGGGTGTTATGACTTTTGAACCGCACCCGCGTCAGTATTTTGCACCGTCGGCGCCTCCGTTCCGGTTGATGAGCCGCGAAGCCCGTGCCAGTCGGCTCGAAAAACTGGGGGTAAAGCGGCTTTATGAGCTGAATTTCAATTCCGCCCTTGCCTCGCTTACCCCCAAACAGTTTGCCCACAACGTGATCGCAGAAGGATTGGGACTGAAACACGTGGTTATCGGATCGGATTTCTGCTTTGGAAAAGGCCGGGCGGGACGCGCCCAGGATCTGGTAGAATTCGGCGACGAGATGGGCTTTGGTGTGACGGTAGCGCCGATGGTCGCGAACGGGACCGCGCGTGTGTCCTCTACCGCCATCCGACAAGCTCTGAGCGAGGCACGACCCAGCGACGCTGCGGCAATGTTAGGGCATTGGCATCGCATCGAAGGCCCGGTGATCAGTGGCGAACAGCGCGGTCGCGAACTTGGATTTCCCACAGCGAATATGTCGATTGACGGACTGCACCCGCCGGCCTTCGGCGTCTATGCCGTCTTGATCGATGTTCTGGATGGTCCACACAAAGGGACTTATCAGGGTGCCGCCTCGCTCGGGGTTCGGCCAATGTTTGGAGAAAACCATGCCAATCTGGAAACCTTCCTCTTCGACTTCTCTGGCGATCTTTACGGCGCCCCCATTTCAGTCGCATTGGTCAAGCATTTGCGCGGTGAAGAAACATTTGACTCCGTTGATGGCTTAATTGCTCAGATGAACGTTGATTGCGCCAAGGCACGCTCAGTTTTGAGCGCGCTATGAAAGACCCGATCGATCGCAGCGGTCTGAACAAAAGATTTTGGGAACACAAATCTCTGAACCGGATGACCCAGCCTGAATGGGAGGCGCTGTGCGATGGGTGCGGCAAATGCTGCCTGAACAAACTGGAAGATGATGAAACCGGCGAAGTTGCCCTTACCCGTGTGGCCTGTCGCCTTTTGGATGATGCCACGTGTCGGTGTGCGCAGTATGACATCCGGCATCAGTTTGTGCCCGAATGCATCGTTCTCAAACCGGAGAATCTGGACAGCCATGCCTACTGGATGCCGCAAACTTGCGCCTACCGGTTGTTGTGGGAAGGCAAGCCGCTTTATGATTGGCATCCTCTCATTTCCGGCACGCCACAATCTGTGCACGATGCAGGCATATCGGTTCAAGACTGGACAGTCAGCGAATTCGAAACCCCCGAAGAAGAGTGGGAAGATCATATTATTGAGGAGCCGATCTGATGTTTTTTGCCTCTGACAATACAGGACCAGTGCATCCACAGGTTATGGAGGCGTTGATTGAGGCCAACACCGGATATGCCAGTTCATACGGCGCCGATGCCCTTATGGACGAAGTGCGCGCCCGACTGCGCGACATCTTCGAGGCTCCCGAGGCCGCTGTGTATCTGGTGGCCACCGGCACTGCCGCAAATTCCTTGGCTCTGGCGACGCTTGCGCAACCCTGGCAGACAATTTTCTGCACTCCGATCGCCCATATCGAGGAAGACGAATGTAATGCGCCTGAATTCTACACTGGCGGCGCCAAGCTGACCCTTGTCGGCGATGGCGATAAAATGACCGGGCAGGCGTTGCGCGAGACATTGACCGCACTTCAGGTACGCGATGTGCACCGTGCCCAAGCCGGGCCAGTTTCCATTACCCAAGTCACCGAATGCGGCACGATCTATTCGCTGGACGAAATACGGGCAATCACGGGTCAGGCCAAAGTCAGTGGATTGCCGGTACATCTGGACGGTGCCCGCTTTTCCAACGCGCTGGTGGCTCTGGGCTGCACAGCAGCCGAGATGTCGTGGAAATCCGGCGTCGACTGCGTCAGCTTTGGCGGCACCAAGAACGGGCTGATGGGGGCTGAGGCCGTTATCTTCTTTGATCCATCGCACGCTTGGGAGTTCGAGTTGCGGCGCAAGCGCGGGGCGCATCTTTTTTCCAAACATCGATACTTGTCTGCGCAAATGGCGGGATATCTGCGCAATGACCTGTGGCTGCAAACCGCCCGTGACGCCAACGCCAGTTGCGCCAGATTGGCGGCGGGTCTGCGCGCCGCAAAACTCCAGTTCGATTTTGAACCCCAGGCAAACATGATCTTCTGCTCTGCACCACGGTCCATGTTGCAGCGCCTTCACGATCAGGGCGCAATGTTTTCGGTACAAATCGGGTCGCTAGAAACTGGTCCTGCTGACGAAATCCTGCCTATTAGGCTGGTATGCGACTGGTCCGTTACAAACGACCAAATTGATCAGTTCCTGAGCATTCTCAGCGCCTAAGGTGCGCGCGAAAAAAGCGCGCACAGCGCCGTTGCAACCGGCTCAGGATGCGTGATCGGCACCATATGCCCGGCGCCGTTGACCACAATGTTTTGTGCCCCCGGCAAACGGCGCACTAACCCCGCATTGATCAAACCGACAATTGTCGGAGAGGCGCTGCCCTGCACCAGCAGGCAGGGCATCTTCACAGCGTCAAGCGCACCGGGTTTCAGCAGCCCTGCCCGGTCGCCGTAAACTGCCGGATCACCTTCAAAGATCAAATGGATTCGGGTCGTTAATGCATCGCGTTTGGTTTGCGTCAAACTTTCCCAAGCCCGCCCATCGCCCCAATGCTCGGAAAAGATCTTTGCCGCCAATACCCGATCCCCCGCAACCAAGGCGCCTTCAAAGGGTTTAACCAGTCTTTTGTGGGCAGCAAACGCTTCCGGGTTGTCCTGTTCCACCACTGCAAAAAAGACGGGTTCGATCATCGTCAGGCTTCGAACCTTTTCGGGATAGGCAACCGCCAGTCGCAATGCCACCGTCGCTCCAAAGGAATGACCGATCAGGTCCATAGAGTCGTCGAGCATCGTGGCCGCAATTTGGGTCGCAACATCCTGATAATCTCCGCGATCGTCCCAATCTGCACTGCGCCCGTGCCCGGGCATATCAAAGGCCGTAATGCTTAGGTCCTGATCCATCTGTGCCGCGAGCGATTTCCACGCACCCGAATGCGCCAGCGAGCAATGGATCGCCAAAGCACGGCGCGGACCATGGCCCAACACCGTGCGATAGGTCGGAAAACCCGCCGCGTCTCGCAAGGGCATCAGCCAACAGACGCCAGATGGGCATCCAAATCATCCAGACGATCTTCGCCCCAGAAACGCTGGTCGTCGTCGGTAATGAAGAACGGTGCGCCAAAGGCGCCACGATTCACTGCTTCTTCCAGGTTTGCAGCGTAAGTTTCCGCACCAGCCAGCAATCCGCTATCAGCCAGTGATGGATCAAAACCTGCATCAGTCAGACATCTGCGGATAACAGCATCCTGTGCAATATCCCGCTCTCCTGCCCAGCACGCTGTAGTCAAAGCAGCAACCAACCCGGCCAGGTCGCCGCCACCAGCCGATTGGGCCGCAATTATTGCATAAGACGACGGAGCTGGATTTGTCGGCCAATGTGCGGGTTTCAGGTGCAGCTCCTTGCCCAGTCTGGCTGATCGCCGTGCCATATCCTGCAACCTGTATTCCTGCCGCGAAATGTGCCGGTCTTTGGGTGGGGTTCCTCCAGTTCGATTGAACAGCCCCATGATGTCGAGCGGTTTGTAAGTGAGTGTGGTGCTGTGTTTCGCGGCAATCTCTGCCGGGCGGGTGCCTGACAGGTAGGTAAAGGGCGAAATCGTTGCGAAAAAGTAATCTATATGAGCCATTTTCTCTCTCCTGGTCCCCTAAATGTTGGACGGACCGTAAGGCCATGTTAAGCGGTGTCAACATCACGATTCTGTCACATAACCGAGTCTGCCCCGGGGACATCACAACATGCCAGCAATAGTCGAACCCAAGATGATCGCGGGAAATGCAAACCAGCCTTTGGCCAAGGCAATTGCCCGCCGAATGAGCATGTATCGCGGCACGACAGTTGGGCTCGTTGATGCCCGAGTCGAGCGGTTCAATGATGGTGAAATATTTGTCGAAGTGTTTGAAAACGTGCGCGGTGAGGATATGTTCATCATTCAGCCGACGTCGAACCCAGCCAATGATAATCTTATGGAACTGCTGATCATGGCAGATGCGCTGCGCCGTTCAAGCGCCGCACGCATCACGGCGGTGCTGCCGTATTTCGGGTACGCGCGGCAAGATCGCCGAACCAAAGCGCGCACCCCGATCTCGGCCAAACTGGTTGCGAACATGCTGGTTGAGGCAGGTATTGAACGGGTCCTGACCATGGACCTGCATGCGGCGCAAATTCAAGGCTTTTTTGATATTCCGGTGGACAACCTTTATGCCTCACCCATTTTTGCGTTGGATATCCAGACCCAGTTCAAGGGCAAGATGGACGACCTCATGATCGTCTCGCCTGACGTGGGTGGCGTCGCCCGCGCGCGCGAGTTGGCCAAGCGGATCAATTCGCCACTCGCCATCGTAGACAAACGCCGCGAGAAAGCTGGCGAGGTTGCAGAGATGACTGTCATTGGCGACGTAAGAGGCAAGACCTGCCTGATCGTCGATGACATGTGCGATACGGCGGGCACATTGTGTAAGGCCGCTGAGGTGCTGATTGAAAATGGTGCGAAGGAAGTGCATTCCTACATCACACATGGCGTCATGTCCGGCCCTGCAGTCGAACGGGTCACCAATTCTGTCATGAAGTCTCTGGTGATCACGGATTCGATCCAGCCGACTGAAAGTGTAAAATCTGCAAAGAACATTCGCATCGTACCCACCGCCCCACTTTTTGCACAGGCGATCCTGAACATCTGGAACGGCACGTCAGTGTCGTCCTTGTTTGAGGCTGACACGCTGGAGCCAATTTATGACGGGATGTACATGCCTTTGCTTGCCTGATCGCGCAGGCATCTGAAACCTTTGACGCGACTGAGCGTGTCAAAGGTACCGTGAATCTGAACAAGCGGACCAGTGTTAGTAAAGTGACCACTCGTCTGCATGAGGCAATTCACCAATCGCCATCCAGGCTGCTCTGATACGGGCGACGCGCGTGTCTCCCCATGTCCGAAACACCAGATCAAAGCCGGTATTGGAAATCTTATCCGTCGACACTTCTGCGCGGATCACGTTTTCTGTGTCTATGTCCCATAACGAAATTGAAGCTTGCACGGATGGCGCAGTCTTGAAAGTTTCGGAAAAAACGACGGATTCACGACGTTCTCGCGGCCCTTTTCCTGTCCACATAGCTCCGCCATTCTCAAACTCTGAGAACATTGCAGTTTCGCCCTGATCAACTCCAATCAGATGGTTGCGCAATCGTATCATTTTACCATTCAATCGTTTCTTCAGAAAAGGTTAGCTGCAGAATCGGACAAAATTTGGCCTCAAATAAGGAAGAAGGCCCGGTCTGGGGAGACCGGGCCTAGATCCGCTTAATTCAGGGTATAATAATCGACTTTGTTAGACTCCAACTGCACCGCGCAGCGCCGCCAGATCGGCCAACAGCTTATCTGACGCATCTTTGGCGCCCCCTGTCAGTCCGGTCGCGGCCTCGGTCGCTTCAGCCACCAGTGCATCAACATCAGAAGCCTTCACTTCGGAAACTGGCATCGCTTTTTCCGCCAAAACGGAGGTGCCCGCTGCCGAAATCTCGGCAAAACCACCTGTTACGGCATAGTCAGAGGTGCCGGACGGACCTGACACTGACAGAATTCCGGGGCGCAGTGTGGTAATCACGGGAGCATGATCAGCCATAGCTGTCATGTCGCCGTCCGCACCGGGGATCTGCACCGATGTCACCTGAAGCGACGCAAGAAGCCGCTCGGGAGAAACCAGATCAAATTGCATTGTATCTGCCATCAGACAACGTCTCCTTAAGCAGCGTCAGCTGCCATTTTTTCGGCTTTTGCGATCACGTCTTCGATGCCGCCGACCATGTAGAATGCGCCTTCTGGCAGGTGATCGTATTCACCAGCAACAACCGCTTTGAACGAGGAAATAGTTTCTTCCAGCGGAACCTGAACACCGTCAGAGCCTGTGAACACTTTCGCAACGTCGAAAGGTTGGCTTAGGAAGCGTTCCAGTTTACGGGCACGGGCCACAGCCAGTTTGTCGTCTTCAGACAGTTCATCCATACCAAGGATGGCGATGATGTCTTGCAATGATTTGTAGCGCTGCAGAACCTGCTGTACGTCGGTCGCGACGGTGTAATGCTCGTCCCCGATGATCAATGGATCCAACAGACGTGATGTCGAGCCCAGTGGATCCACCGCAGGGTAAATCCCTTTTTCCGAGATCGCACGGTCAAGAACAGTGGTCGCATCAAGGTGCGCAAACGATGTTGCCGGCGCCGGGTCGGTAAGGTCATCCGCTGGAACGTAAACAGCCTGAACCGATGTGATCGAACCAGATTTGGTCGATGAAATCCGTTCCTGCATTGTACCCATGTCGGTCGCCAGTGTTGGCTGGTAGCCCACGGCTGAAGGAATACGGCCCAACAGCGCCGAAACTTCGGAACCCGCTTGGGTAAAGCGGAAGATGTTATCCACAAAAAACAAAACGTCAGAACCCGAGTCGTCGCGGAACTGTTCCGCCAACGTCAGACCTGACAAAGCAATCCGCATACGCGCACCGGGAGGTTCGTTCATCTGGCCATAAACCAGCGCAATTTTTGAATCTTCCAGTTTGTCAGGAACGATAACGCCGGATTCGATCATCTCGTGATAAAGATCGTTGCCTTCACGGGTCCGTTCACCCACACCCGCGAATACGGACACGCCAGAGTGCACTTTGGCGATGTTGTTGATCAGTTCCATGATGAGAACAGTTTTACCAACACCGGCACCACCGAAGAGGCCAATTTTACCGCCTTTGGTGTAAGGCGCCAAAAGGTCGATAACCTTGATACCTGTCACCAGAATTTCGGTTTCTGTTGACTGTTCCGAGAACGCTGGCGCGTCGCCGTGAATGCCACGGGTCTCAGTTGCGTTAACCGGGCCTTTTTCGTCTACCGGATCGCCGGTGACGTTCATGATACGACCCAAAGTCGCATTTCCAACCGGCACCATGATCGGGCCGCCTGTATCTTCTACGGCCTGGCCGCGCACCAAACCTTCGGTCGCGTCCATCGCGATTGCGCGCACTGTGTTCTCACCAAGGTGCTGAGCAACCTCCAGAACAAGTTTCTTGCCATTGTTGCTGGTGGTCAGCGCGTTCAGAATCTGAGGAAGATCGTCCTCGAACTGCACATCAACAACGGCGCCGATGACCTGGGTCACTTTGCCTTTTGCGTTTGCCATGTTTTTGTCTCCGGTTCTTTAGAGCGCTTCAGCGCCCGAAATAATTTCGATAAGCTCGTTCGTGATCACAGCCTGACGCGAACGGTTGTATTGGATGGTCAGTTTGTCGATCATCTCGCCTGCGTTGCGGGTTGCATTGTCCATTGCAGACATCCGCGCGCCTTGTTCGGACGCCCCGTTTTCCAGCAAAGCGGCGAAAAACTGCGTTGTAACGCCGCGCGGCAGAAGATCGGCCAAGACCGCTTGTTCATCCGGTTCGTAGTCAAAGACAGTGCTGACTGAATCTGTGCCAGCGTCTTCGAATGTCGCAGGAATGATTTGCTGCGTTGTTGGATCTTGCGTGACCACGTTGACGAATTTTGAATAAAAGATCGTCGCAACGTCGAACTCGCCCGCATCAAAGCGCGCCAGAACATCTTTGGCAACGCCTTGGGCATCAGAATATGCGACGCGTTTCACTTCGGTCAGGTCAACATGGCCGACAAACAGATGGCCATATTCCCGTTTAATCGCGTCGCGGCCTTTTTTGCCAACTGTCAGGATCTTCACAGTCTTGCCTGAAGCAATCAGCTTGTCCGCATGCGCCCGCGCAAGTTTAGAGATGTTCGAGTTGAACCCCCCGCACAAACCACGCTCGGCTGTCATCACAATCAGGAGCTGGACTTGATCGCTGCCTGTACCGCTCAGCAGTTTAGGCGCTGAATCAGACCCACCGGCAGCCGCAGCCAATCCACCCAGAACGGCATTGAACCGTTCAGTATAGGGACGTGATTGTTCAGCACTTTCCTGCGCGCGGCGAAGCTTCGCCGCAGCAACCATTTGCATGGCCTTTGTGATCTTGCGGGTGTTTTTGACACTCGCTATCCTGTTTTTCAGGTCCTTAAGATTTGGCATCTGTCAGGCCCCTTACGCGAAATCAGCGGCGAATTCGTCGAGAGCTGCTTTGATTTTGGCCTCGGCATCACCTTTTATCTTGGGATCTTCATCAGTGATGAATTTCAGCAGATCGGCATGTTTGCTGCGCAGGTGCGCCAGAAGTCCCGCTTCGAAACGGCCTACTTCGCTTACTGCGATCTTATCAAGGTAACCGTTTGTACCGGCAAAGATCACAAAGACGATCTCGGCGTTGGTCAAAGGCGAATACTGCGGTTGCTTCATAAGCTCAGTCAAACGCGCACCACGGTTCAGCAATTGCTGTGTCGAGGCATCAAGGTCGGACCCAAACTGCGCGAAGGCCGCCATTTCCCGATACTGAGCCAATTCCAGTTTCACTGGACCCGCAACTGACTTCATTGCGTTTGTTTGGGCCGAGGACCCAACGCGGGAAACAGAAAGGCCAGTGTTCACCGCAGGGCGGATACCTTGGTAAAATAGTTCGGTTTCAAGGAAAATCTGACCATCAGTGATCGAAATCACGTTTGTCGGAATAAACGCGGAAACGTCACCGCCCTGAGTTTCGATAACAGGCAGAGCTGTCAAAGAACCGGCGCCAAAATCTTCGTTCAGTTTGGCGGAACGTTCCAGAAGACGAGAGTGAAGATAGAAAACGTCACCGGGATAGGCTTCACGGCCGGGTGGGCGACGCAGCAGCAGTGACATCTGACGATAGGCAACAGCCTGCTTGGAAAGGTCATCATAAATGATCAAGGCGTGGCGGCCATTGTCGCGGAAATGTTCTGCCATCGCAGTTGCAGCGTAAGGTGCGAGGAATTGCAGAGGCGCTGGCTCGGACGCCGTTGCGGCCACAACGATCGTGTATTCCATTGCGCCTCGTTCTTCGAGCTTTTTAACAAGCTGGGCAACGGTCGATCGTTTTTGGCCGATTGCAACATAAACGCAGTAGAGTTTTTTGCCCTCATCGTCGCCAGCGGCTTCGTTGTAGGACTTCTGGTTCAGAATGGCATCGAGAGCCACAGCAGTTTTACCTGTTTGGCGGTCCCCGATGATCAGCTCGCGCTGGCCACGGCCAATCGGGATCATCGCATCAACCGATTTCAGGCCTGTCGCCATAGGTTCGTGAACTGACTTACGTGGGATAATGCCGGGCGCTTTCACATCGGCAACGCCACGTTTCTTTGTCTTGATCGGGCCCTTGCCGTCAATTGGATTGCCAAGACCGTCAACAACACGACCCAGCAGTTCGTCGCCAACAGGGACGTCCACAATCGAGTTGGTACGCTTAACAGTGTCGCCTTCTTTGATGTCCCGGTCGGACCCAAAGATAACGATACCCACGTTGTCGGACTCTAGGTTCAGAGCCATGCCCTGAATGCCGCCGGGAAATTCGACCATTTCACCGGCTTGCACGTTATCAAGGCCGTAAACGCGGGCAATCCCGTCACCAACGCTCAACACGCGACCAACTTCAGCCACTTCAGCTTCTTGACCAAAGTTCTTAATCTGGTCTTTCAGGATTGCAGAAATTTCTGCTGCTTGGATACCCATTTATCCGACCTCTTTCATTGCATTCTGGAGGGAGTTCAGCTTCGAGCGGATCGACGTATCGATCATTTTCGAACCCACTTTGACGACAAGACCGCCGATAAGACTTT
>RCND010002239.1_pt1 | contig 10767 bp, 3 predicted proteins | sample 2041351 | NCBI WGS metagenome assembly RCND01 (sample SAMN09708230, study PRJNA481090) | Marine sediment metagenome, whole genome shotgun sequencing project. | biome: marine sediment; feature: ocean; material: sediment; isolation source: Sewage treatment plant 12B marine sediment (STP12B) ...
AGCCAATACGGAGCCTGAACCCAAAAAGAAGAAACCTAGAAATGTGATTTTTATCCTTACGGATGACCATCGTTATGATTACATGGGCTTTACAGGTAAAGTACCTTGGTTGGAAACCCCAAATATGGATAAATTAGCAAAAGAAGGGGCTTACCTGCCCAATGCATTTGTCACCACTTCTTTGTGTTCGCCTAGTAGGGCTTCGATTTTAACGGGACAATTTTCACATTCACATACTATTGTCGACAATCAAGCTCCTGACCCCGGTGATTTGACCTATTTTCCGCAGTATTTGGAGAAGGCAGGCTATCAAACTGGCTTTTTTGGGAAATGGCATATGGGCAGTCATGGAGACGATCCGCAGCCTGGCTTTACACATTGGGAGAGTTTTCCGGGTCAGGGCGTATATTATAACCCAACATTGAATATCAATGGGGAAAGAGTAGCCTACAAAGATTCTACCTACATCACCGATTTACTTACTGAACACGCCGTAGATTGGATGGATAAAAGGGATAAGAAAAAACCATTCTTTTTGTATTTATCCCATAAAGCCGTCCATGCGGGGTTTCAGCCAGCAAGACGACACAAAGGAAGATATAAAGGTAAAAGAATCGCCTTGCCTGCTACCTACGACCAAACCAAAACAGGAAAATACCGTGATTTGAAATGGCCCCAATGGGTGGCTGACCAGCGTATTAGCTGGCATGGCGTTGATTACATGTATCATGATAATCGTGGTATTTACGATATGGTAGTTGATTACTGTGAAACTCTTTTAGGCGTTGATGAAAGTGTGGGCACGGTTATGGACTATCTAAAGAAAGAAGGTCTCGATGAATCTACCATGGTTATTTACATGGGCGATAACGGTTTTAGTTGGGGAGAGCATGGTTTGATTGACAAGCGTCATTTTTATGAAGAATCGGTCAAAGTGCCGTTACTAGTACGCTGCCCGGAACTGTTCGAAGGAGGAAAAACGGTCGAGCAGATGGTTCAAAATATTGATATAGGGCCAACTATTTTGGCCGAGGCAGGAGTAAAACAACCTGAGCACATGCCCGGCGTTTCATTTGTTCCAATATTGACTGGTGATGCCAACGCAAAAACCAGAAAAGAGATATTCTATGAGTATTATTGGGAATATGATTTTCCAATGACTCCGACTGTTTTCGGCATGCGAACTGATAAATATAAATACATGAAATTTCAGGGAATATGGGATCGTAATGAGCTTTATGACTTAGAGAATGATCCCGATGAGATGTATAATCTAATAGCAGATCCAGATAAACAGGATGTAGCAAAAGAAATGTCAGCCGCCATTTATGATTGGTTAGAGAAAACCAATGGCATGAATATTCCCTTGAAGAGAACTGTAAAATACAGGTTCGGAGATTTCAAACACAAAGGAGAACACTAAATAAGGACCACCATGAAAAATAAGATTTTTTTTCTAGTATTAGCTTTTGGGTTTTTTACAAATACGCTTTCAGCCACAATAGTTTTATCCAGTATTTTTAATGACCATATGGTTTTACAGCGAAATGGCGATGTGATCATTTGGGGTTGGGGTGACTTGAACGAAGAGGTCGTAGTGGTTACAAGTTGGAATAATAAGGAATATAGTACCAAGACCTTATTAACCACAAAGTGGCAAATACAAGTAAAAACACCTGAGGCGGGTGGACCTTATACATTGCGATTCAAAGGGAAGTCTAACGAAATCATTTTGAAGGATGTATTAATTGGGGAGGTCTGGTTATGCTCTGGACAATCGAATATGGAGTGGAGTGCCAATAACGGAATAGACAATGCCGACGAGGAAATAGAAAATGCAAACTACCCTAACATTCGATTTTTCACCGTATTGAAGCGCACTTCAGCAACTGAACAAGATCATATGTATGGGGAATGGGAAACCTGTGTTCCTGAAACGATGCGCTATTTTAGTGCAACCGGTTATTTTTTTGCTAGAAGACTTGAGGGGGAGTTAGATATTCCAATAGGGATTATAGATACGGGTTGGGGGGCAACAAGCGCAGAAGTTTGGACGCCCAAGTCCGTTTTCGATACCAATGACTATTTGAAAGAACAGACAGCAAAAATCAAGGATAACATATGGGCACCCACTAAAACGTCTATTTTGTATAACGGGATGATACACCCCATGAAGAAGTTTAAAATCGCTGGAGCCCTATGGTATCAAGGGGAGTCGAACGTAGCCAATGCAGAGAGTTATGAGGAGCTTTTTTCTTCTATGATTACTTCTTGGCGAGAAAGTTGGGGATATGATTACCCCTTTTATTATGTGCAAATAGCACCATTTAAGTACGATACGCCTGAAAAAGGAGTGCAGCTTAGAGATGCCCAACGACGGGTATTGAAACTATCTAATACCGGTATGGTACTCGTAAGTGATATTTGTAACATAGACGATATTCACCCCACAAATAAACAAGATGTGGGCTTGCGTTTGGCGAACCTGGCCTTAAAAAAACAGTACCAGACTTTAGAGGCTACAGTAAATGGGCCACTTTTCAAGGAAATAAGATTTCTTGGTAAGAAAATGGAGGTGATTTTTGAAAATGCGGAGGGATTGAACTTTAAGGGGAAACAGTTGGAGCATTTTGAATTAGCCGGAGATGATCAGGTGTTTTACCCCGCTAAGGCGCGCATAAAAAATGATAAGGTATTGTTGTCATCCGATAAGGTGAAGGAGCCAAAAAGAGTTCGCTATGCATGGAGCAACACGGCTTTAGCAAACCTTTTCAATAGCATGGGACTTCCTGCATCGAGCTTCATTAGCGATTGATTTTTCTGATTGATTCTACTAAGACTTGAAAAAAGTTAAACTTCGTTCGGGCTATTATGTACTTGTTTCGCACTATCCTTAATTGACTATTGCATTCAACAATATGCTCATTTTTTAACGAAAATCAAGAGGCTATCTCGATTTTGGCCAACAACAAATAGTTCATCACCTAAATTGGTTTTAACGCTTGCAATTGATTTTGCATCTCCTGGGGCAAGAAAACCACTTTTTGCTGAATCGACAACTTCAAAACCGCCTTTGCCATTGCCTTTCAATAATAAGCCGTTCAAAGCATCGTAACGACCAATAAAAGTTTCGTTTCCAAAATCGTTACCAACAAGGAGAACATCAAGGTTTGAATCGTCGTTAAAATCTAATACAGCAAAATCATTTATAGGCCCAAACTGGGCTTTTACAGGTAGTTCGGAAATTTTAAATTTGCCCTTTCCTAGATTTTCTGCATAAATACTTCGGTCAAAGTTTCCTTTAAGCACCAATGCGCCTTGACGTTCCTCTTCGTTGAGGAGCGTTTCAATTGTGGCTTTTGCATATTCTTTGTAAAAATTGAATTTTGACCTGAACAACGGGCTTTGTTTGGAAAGGTCACTCCAAAAACTGACCGGATACGAATTATAGGTGCCATCTTGTTCCCGTTGATAGGAAAATAAAATAGGATCTATACTTCCATTATTATCATAGTCTTTCGCTAATACGGTCACGGGGTGTTCTTGAGTAGGTTGATAAAAGTTGTTGTTTCCCATGTTACCAATCAATAAATCATCATCACCGTCATTATCAAAATCTGCCGAAACGATACTTTCCCACCATCCCCAATGGTTTTCGAACCCTGTATCTTGCGATTTGACCAATACAGAACCGGAATTTTCAAAAAGAGTTACTTCCATAAATTCTCCAACGACTATTAAGTCGGACTGATTATCTTGATTTGCATCTATCCAAACCGCATCGGTAATCATTCCGATATTGCGCAGTTCAGGCGCCCAGTTTTCGGTTACATCTTCAAGAATTCCATTGTTATTTTTCAGTAAATAACTTTTGTCCGCTACTGGGAATTGACCAATCGGAGTTCTTCCTCCGACAAATAGATCCACATAGCCATCCTTGTCAAAATCTTCGGCTTTTACCACCGATCCATTTGCCTTTATTCGCGGCATTTTATTTTGTGAAATGGAGAACTTGCCCTTTCCGTCGTTGATGAATAGCCTATCGTTGTATTGGTCGCTTTCTAGAGGAAATTCGTTGCTTCCGGAAACCAGATAGAGGTCAAGATCGCCATCATTTTCCAAATCAAACAAGACCATACCTTCTTCTTCATATATTTTACTCTCCTTATCTTCAAATAAATCCTTTTCCGCAAAAGTGCCATCTGAGTTTTGCAGAAACATAATTGGGGAATATTTGGAAGAGCTACCGATGATAAAATCTTCTAGACTATCCCCGTTTATGTCGCCAACGGCTATACAAGGCCCATTCTGACTAAGCTTATGAGGTAGAACCGTTTGAATATTATAATCTACAATGTCTTGCTCTCGGTGTACCATATCTATACCCATAGCTTTTGAGACTTCGGAATAAATAGGATCTTTTTTCATGGGGATTAACGGAAATCTCAAAGCAGCTGTATTGTTTTCCTTAGCTTTTTCATAACGCAATACGATTGTTTGGTCTGTCTTTACATTTTCAAGACTTTGAAACCTACCATCAGGCCAAAGCACTTCAATCGTTAAAGGTGCATTTTCTGACCCCAAACCAAAATGGATTACTGGGTCTACAGAAGACATATAGCCTCTGGTTAGGTGATGCTCATGGTATTGAAATTTTTCATTTTTTTGGCGCACTACTAATTTGGCGCCAATACCTAAAGTATTATTTTGAGAACCTTGTAGGGCAATTTTTAGGTAATGGGACTGTATAACTGTCTTGTTGAGTTTATTTTCAAAAACAAAGGCCTGATCGTTAATATTATTTACTACATAATCCATATCACCATCGTTGTCCAAATCAACGAAAACGGCCCCGTTGGAAAAAGAGGGGATATCAAGCCCCCAATTGGCTCCTTCATCGGTAAAAGTTAAATCACCTTTGTTTTTGTACCCATAATTAGGAATTTTTACGATGGGAATGGAATCTATTATCTTTGCCGGGCTTAGAAATTGATTTACTGTTAGGTTGAAATCAGCAAAATCCATATCAGTTATATCCCTTGGGAAACCGTTGGTAATCAACAAGTCACGATACCCGTCGTTATCCACATCGATAAACAAAGGTGACCAGCTCCAGTCGGTCTTAGCAATTCCGGCTAATAGGCCAATCTCACTAAAGGGCAGGTCTGGCCCATTGCCCAATTGCAACATGTTCCGCATGTACTGGGGTTCATAATCATAACGTCTGTCAAGCACATACGAAATGTAGTTATGGCCCATAATGGTGGTTTTCATTCGCTGGTTCGTTTCCCCTAACATGTCAAGGGTGACAATATCTAGTAGACCGTCATTGTTGTAGTCGGCAATATCTGATCCCATAGCGAATTTGCCTTGATGCTTTATTCGGGACTCAATATTGTTTGAAAAGGTACCATCGCCGTTATTGATATAGAGCAAATCATTCGTTAAATAATCATTCGTAACGTAAATATCGGGCCATGTATCATAATTTAGGTCTGCTATACCTACGCTTAAGCCAAAACCCTCTATGGTAATACCAGCTTCTATAGTAACATCCGTAAATGAGCCATTTCCATTATTTCGATATAGACGGTCATTACTTACGGCAGAACCGTCCGTGACTTTTTTTCTATAGTTGGTTGGTAATACATGAACTTGCTCGTTGTTGACGATATACAAATCTAAATCACCATCTAGATCATAGTCAAAAAAGCTAGCTCCCATACTATTGCCTTTTTCCGCTATGCCATATTCTTGTGCCAGCTCTTTAAAAACAGGAACACCCGAATCATCAATACCTTGATTGACAAAAAGAAGGTTTGACCGTTTTTCCAAATCTTTTTCACGTGCTGAGCACACGTAGATATCCAGTAGGCCATCACTATTAATATCAATAACCATCGGTGCGGTACTCCATCTATTCGACGCTTCTATATGAGCTTTTTTCGAAATATCATCAAAGACGAATCCGCCTTTGTTGATGTATAACTTATTTGCTACTTGATTACCGGCAAAGAATAGGTCCATCAGGCTATCATTGTTAAAATCTCCAACCGCTATACCTCCACCGTTGAAAATATATTCTTCGGTTAGGATATTCGCACTATCGGTTTCGATGATTTGGTTGTTGAAGGAAATACCTGTAGCCTCACTCGATTTGAGAACAAATAAAGTGTCTCGAGCTTCATTTTTACAGGCAGATAATACAATACACAAAAAGCAAAGAAAGTAAAAGCCAAATTTCATAGCGTTATGAATATTCATTTGAATTCGTTTAAGGTGCGAAGCTACAAATATTAAAGATTTTTTGGACTTGTAGAGCAATAAATAGCGCTAATTTATTGGATGTTTACTTGACTATTTTAGTGAGTTTTCTAGTTTCATAGCGACCAAAGTAATTCATTTTCTGGTCGTCCATTGTTTCACTTGTATTTAGGCCATTCCTTGAATACACGAACGAAATGGTATCTGAGGCCTAAAAAACCAGATGGGTTCTCGCATACAGTAAATTTAAGTGTCTACCTCTAGCCGTTTTTTAGCGATCACTTTTAAGCCAATCGTTATATAGGGATTAAATCTCTACGGAAAATACAGTTCAAAATAATGCATAAAAAAACGGCGATGAAGTAATACTTCATCGCCGTCAATATAATTTTCAAAAATAGTAACCTGTCTTAGTAGGCTGGATCTTGAGTAAGGGTATTTACGCCATCCAATGCAGATCTGTCAATAGCCTCAATAGGAATTGGAAAAAATTCATTTTTCCCAGCTTGAAAGCTTGTTCCTTGAAGGTATGATCTCAACTGACCTTCACTTGCAATATAAGCATTTATCACCTGTGCTGATATGCCCCAACGTTGCAAATCAAATAATCGGTGACCTTCGCCAGCGAATTCTAAACGAGTTTCAAAACGAACTGCCTTTCTAGCAGTAGCTTGGTCCGCCCAAGCAGCACTGTATTGAGAAATCTCGTAGTTCGCTGCAGGGGTACCCGGAATAGTCGTGAAATCACCACGATCGGTACCTTGAGTCGCTGCATCAACAAAACTTGCAGGATTAGATGCTCTATCACGAATAAGATTTACCAATTCTCGAGCTCTTTCTAGATTACCCAATTCAACCTCAGCTTCTGCCAACCATAAATAAATCATACTGAGACGCATAATTCTGTAGTTGTTCGACGAAAGGTTACCCCAGCCACCTTGACCGAAAGCTTCAGGCTCAGCAACATGCTTCATCATAAAGAAAGGTCCTGCATAGTTTAAATCACGAACAAAATCTGTTTGATAAATCTTAAAACCTTTGTAGACGATACCAGGGCGGCCAACAGTATGATCTATTCTTGGATCCAAAGGATCTGTGTAAAGAGATAAAGTGGTCGTAGGATCTACTTCAGGCGTAACATTAGTAGCATTGAAGGTATCCAATAATGGCAAACCATCTACTGTTTTGTAAGCATTCACCAAATTCTGTGAAGCTTGATAAAAACCGCAACATCCCCAAGGGTCTGTGTATGGGTGTGCTAAACCAATACCTCTATTGGCAGCATCACCACTAGCACCACTTATGGCGTATTGTACTTCAAAAATAGATTCAGCATTATTTCTTGTACTTACTAAGAAATTATCTTTAAAATTCGCCATTAATGAAAAACCTCCATTAGCCACAATATCATCAAGAATAACTTTGGCCTCACCTAGCTTTGCTGTGTTAGCAGCTCCTGCGTCGTCCCAACCTTGGTACATTTTAGCTTTTGCTAAAAATGCCTTAGCGGCCCACTGCGTAGGCCTTCCTACGTCACCTTGTGGAGAAGTAAGAGGTAATCCAGCAATTGCTGCTTCCAAATCAGCTTCTATCAATGGCCATATTTCCCTATCATTTGGTACTTTGGTGCTTTCCAAATCGCTCAATACGAAATTGTTCTCGTCAATATAGGTGGGCATTCTCCACATTTTTCTAGCTTCTAAGTGAAAAAAGCCTCTTAAAAAACGAGCTTCAGCAATTATTTCAGCAGTTCTTTCAGGTGAAATAACACCTGGTTCAAGTGAAGCCAAGGTATTGATGGTATTATTAGCAGCCATAATACCCTTGTACAAACCTCTCCATTTGTCACGTATATGCCTGTTGAATGATTGCCAATCATAGGCTTCAATAAAGGATTGCTCAGGTTGATCACCAGCATCTGTACCTTTCAGCGCGTCATCCGATGCAATGTTAAAAACCCAGCTATGAATGTCATTGTGCCAAGTCTGACCTGTAAGTCCGCCACCAGGTACCATGTTATAGGCACCAATCAATAGACCTTCTACACCATCAGATGTGGCTACATCACCTTCACTAACTTGCCCTTCGGGCTGTCTGTCCAAAAAATCTTTGTTACATGCACTTGCGAATAGAAGTAACAGCGCAAAGGAGGACATTAAAATCCAATTTCTCTTTTTCATAATATATTTAATTAGCATTTTTAAATTATTTTAGAGTTATGTTTAAGCCAATATTGAAGGCCTGATTTACAGGTAAACCTCCACCATCATAACCTAGGGTCGTATTTCTTTGTGCATCATCGGTGTTCGATAATTGAACTTCTGGGTTAAGACCTGTATACTTTGTAAAGGTAGCGACGTTCTGTGCCTGTACGTAGAGTTGTAGGTTTGCGATACCTCCAATAGAGTCTAATAATTCTTTGTCAAAAGAATAGGTCAATTGAATGTTTTTAATACGGAAGAAAGAAGCGTCTTCAATAAAATAGCTTGACGGACGGCTACTTACTGCGTCATTTCTGTCCATAATTGGCGTAGTAGCACCAGGATTAGCAGCTACCCAAGTACTTGGAGCTGATAGCGGGTTGGTAGGCTGCCATGCATCAAAAAGGGCCCTTTGTGATTTATTACCTTGAAAAGTATTGAAATCAGCGAAATAGCGCGTGTAATTGAAAACATCATTTCCTTGAGATCCGTTACCGAATATATTCAAAGCCAAATTCTTCCACGTCAAGTCGATATTGATACCATAGGTGAAGTCTGGATGTGGACTTCCGATAACTGTACGGTCATCATCATTGATTACACCATCATTGTTGATGTCAGCAACTTTAAACTTACCAGGAGCATTGTAGTCTCCATAAGCGGGATGCGCATCAGCTTCAGCCTGCGTTTGGAAAAGACCTTCATTTTTAAAACCATAGAAGGAAGAAATTGCTTCACCTTCTGTAGTCAAAGAAAGGGCTGGTATTCTTCTACTTTGACCAAAAATACGAGTTCCTTCGCCAGCTAATTCATCTACATTGTTTTGGTAATGTGCAATATTAGCGTTAATGCTCCAACCGAAATCTCCTTTTTTGTCACCGTAGCCTACCATAAAATCAACACCTTTGTTGGTCATTTGACCCACATTAAAGGAAGGCTCATTTGCCTGACCTGCAGTATAGGTTACAGGAACTTGAATCAACATATCAGAAGTAACTCGATTCCAGAGGTCTAAAGTGAAATTAAATTTGCTATCAAACATCACCATGTCAAAACCGAGGTTATTAGAAGTCGTAGTCTCCCATTTTGCATTTGGATTTCCAAAAGCTTGTGTGGCAAAACCAATTGTTGGTGTACCCGTGTTACCATCGATAGAATAACCTCCAGTTACAATATCAGATCTATAGGTGGTGTAGGCATTGTAATCTCCAATTGCTTGGTTACCGTTTTGTCCCCAACCGTAGCGTATCTTGAAGTCATCAATCCAATCGGCACCACTCATGAAGTTCTCATCAGAAATTCTCCAACCTAAACTGAATGCAGGAAAAAATGCACTACTTGCCGCCTGTTCGAATCTTGAAGAAGAGTCATTACGTAATACGACTTGTGCTAAATACTTTCCGTCATAATCATAGTTGAATTTCCCGAACTGTGACCATAAGGAATAATCTTGCTGTACAAAACCATAATTTGTAGACGTTGTTTGATCCCCTAGATTTAAATAACTCAAAATATTAGTGGTTTCAAAGGGAAATCGCTGACGACCAGCGCCAAAACGCTCTTCAAATGCCTGAATTGATTCAACCCCAACATACGCTTGAAAGTTATGAATGTCGTTCCATGTCTTAGAATAACTTAAGGTGTTGGTCCATGTCCATTGATACGCGTATTGTTCGTTAGCAGAAGAACCGTTGATGAAATTACCCTCAACATATTCCGGTTGTGGTCTACTTAAGTCACGGTTTCTTTGTACTCTAGTATCAACACCGAAACTTGAGCGGATATTCAAATTTGGAATAATCTCATAGTCGGCATATACATTACCCAATAATCGCAGGCGGTATGTGCGATCGTCTTGATCTCTTGAAAGACGGGCATATGGATTGAAGTTGTTACCTAAGTTGGCTCCTCTACTACCTGCAAAATTACCAGCTATGTCATAAATAGGTAAAAGCGGGTGATGCTTGTATGACCCCTGAACAGGACCTTGCTCAGAATCGCTTTCCAAAAATCCTTTTTGGTTATCAAAAGAAGCTGTAAAATTTTCGCCAAGCGTCAAACGTTTGTTCAAGGCCTTAAATTCTGTATTGGCACGTATAGAAACTCTATTGTATTCGTAGAATTTAACAACTGCTTCTTGCTCAAAATAGTTTAAACTAAAGGCATATCTAGCATTCTCTGTCGCACCAGAAGCCGAAATGTTGTGGCTCATTTGAGGTGCAGAACGCGTAACTTCCTTCCACCAATTCGTATCTGCAGAACGTGTAATGGCGTAAATATTACCCTCTTCTAATGCATATAA
>RCND010002386.1_pt1 | contig 10763 bp, 7 predicted proteins | sample 2041351 | NCBI WGS metagenome assembly RCND01 (sample SAMN09708230, study PRJNA481090) | Marine sediment metagenome, whole genome shotgun sequencing project. | biome: marine sediment; feature: ocean; material: sediment; isolation source: Sewage treatment plant 12B marine sediment (STP12B) ...
CTCTTGAGGGGGGGTACCGGCTGCGCCGGTACGTTGGCAGTTTTCTGTGAAAACTGCTCGGCGGTGGCTGCCCGCCCCTTCAAACTCCCCCGCTCGGAAGCAGAGGGACTAAGCCGTCGGCCGAACTGGCACGAGGGTGGGTGGTGTGTCATGATCGCCGGTATCTCGGAGCCACCTATCACATCACCCAATGAACTGGAGCGAGCTTCTTCGCTTGTCGGTCGGCGCGACGGTCTTGCCATGTTGGCACTGCTTGCGTTTGCGCTTGTCCTGGTGTGGGGCTTTGGCGAGCTGATCCCGGTCGGCGAGGGCTTTGGGTTTGGCGACGGCAAGACATACGGGAGGCTCGGGATGTCCTTCCCGGATTTCAAGTACGTCGATACGTACCGGATGGGAAGGGTTCTGCCCAGTCTGGCGGTCAACGGGGCGCATCGCCTCCTGCCGGGAGAGGCCACTATCGGAATGACCGTGGGACTCTTTCGACTGATGAATCTCACGCTGCTGTTAGGCAGCGTCTGGCTCTGGTATCTGATCGCCCGATCCTGGTCGCTGAGTCGAGCTGCTGCCTGGATCGGCTTCACCGGGCTTTTTGTGAACTTCTCCAACCTCAAGTTCAGTCTCTATTACCCGACCTTGACCGACACCGCCGCCTTTGCTTTTGGAATGTTGCTCCTATACGCATTCCTGATCCGCAAGACATGGCTGGTGGGGGCCGTAGCCGCGGCTGCGGTCTTCATCTCGCCGCCCTTGGCAGCTTTTGCTGTCGTGCTATTCATCATGCCCCGGTTCGACACCGAGCCCAGGCCGCATCCCCCGCCAGGTCACATCGCTCGCATCGGCACGGTGGCTGCGGGTGTGGCCGCTGTCGGTATCTTCTGGAGACTCTGGGTATTGGATTCCGTGTTTGATGGACTGATAGTGGGCGGCGGCGAAACTGTCTGGCAAGGGTGGCTGTGGCTGAGTGTCACTGTTGTCACTGTCTATGTGGCATTCGGCGCCCGGCCCTTGGTAATTTCGCTGGCCACTTCTGGACTTGAGTGGGCTCGGAGTCTGTTTGCGACCAGGACGAACCTCGTGCCGTTGTTGTGGCGGATCGGGGCAGTCGGTCTGTCGGCGATCGTTGTCCGCAGCATCTACCAACTCGGCGCTGAATCCACTGCGCGAGATCCTGACATTCTGTTCGACCGAATGATCTACAGCTCGGTTGCCCGACCACTGGCGTTCCTATTGGGGCACGTAGCTCACTTCGGGCCTGTCGTTATTCTGGCCATCCTTCTCTGGTCTCAGGCAGCCCGTCTTATTCACCGGCTGGGGCCGGGCATGGTGGCGTTGTTTGCCGGAATCCTGGTGCTCAGTCTGAGCTCCGAGTCCCGCGCCATTACTGCGGCTCTTCCCTTTGTCGCTGCCTATGCCGCGCTTGCCGCGGATCAGCTGAAGTGGCGGGCCTGGCATGTATCGCTCTTCGCCGCAGCGAGCCTCATCGTGTCCAGAGTCTGGTTTCCGATTAACCAGGGAGCGATCGAGAAGGCACCCGTTCTTGAGTTCCCTGCGCAGTTCTACTTCATGAACTTCGGGCCGTGGATGTCGAACCGCGCGTACTGGGTCTTCATGGCGGGGATGGGTGCGGTGACCATCCTGGTTGTGTTCTTGGTTTGGAACGCACGAATCCCCGATTCGCCGGTGACTTCTGACAGCAGCCGGACCTAGCGACCACTTCTTGGAGTTTGGACCTTGAGGCGACTCTTATCGCAGGAGCGGCAGCAACCCGTGGCCGCGAACCGGAGCTCGCCATGGCCGAGCTGGAAAATATCAAAGACCAGCTCGGTCGCACCAAGAGTGCAGTCGATACAGGCTCCAGCGACGAAGACAGCACAGTTGTATACGAGCAAGCGGGTGCGGTGGCCGACTATGAGTTCGCAGTTGCCACGATGTCGGATGTCGAATTCGACGATGGCCTCAGCCAAGCTGTCTAGTCACCGCTGAGTCCCGATTTCGGCTATCAAGCGGCCGCCAGATCTGCCGATAGCAAACGGGTGAGCGAAGAACGAAGCCAGTTCGCCCAGCGAATCGATGAACGGAAGTTCAGCCCGAGCCGTAAGGGGTATGACAAGCGCGAGGTACAGGACTACCTGGAGGACCTCGAGCAGGCTTTCCGCGAGTTAGAAGGCCATGCCAGCCGCGCTTCGCAGCGGGTCGGCGAACTCGAACGAGATCTCTCTAAGACCAAGGCAACCGAGCGGGTATCTGTAGATAACGCAATGATGGCGGTCTTTGACGCCAAGGATCGGATCCTCGACAGGGCGAGACGTCGTGCCGACGAGATCGAAGAAGAGGCTCATGGCGAAGCAGGTCGAATCCGTGAATCGGCCCTGACCGAAGCAGGCGGAGCTGACGGCTCCGCAGCCGGTGAGATCGCCGCCGCTCGAGCCCAGGCCGACGAGATCGTTGCAGCAGCGCGACGCGAAGCCGACCGACTGCGCAGTGATGCGACTAGTGATGTAACGCAAGATCTCGAAGCGGAGATGGCCGCTCTCGCCGCACAGGTACGAAGGGCCCACGATGACACTGCCGCGGTGAAGACTGACCTCGACGCCGCCCGCCAACACATCGTCGAGCTTGAGACAGCTGCCGCGGACGGGTCTTCAGAGGATCTCGAACAGCGATTCGCGGAACTCGCCGAACATCTCAATGCAACCAAAGCTGATGTCGCACGGCTTCAAGAGGATCTAGACGAGCGAGACAAGCAAGTGGCTGCGCTCAATGAAGCGGTAGCTGCAGCAGAACAGGCGTTGGACCAGAGCAAGTCGTATGTGGCCAAGGCGGACGCAGCCCTAGAGGCGAAGGATGCCGAGACCGATGCGGTTGCTCACGCAAGGGATGCAGAGACACAAGCCGCTTTGGAGGCGAAGGATGCCGCGGTCGAGCAGCTTCGACAGGACCTAGCGGCCGCCCACACAGAATCAGAGGCTTTGCGTTCCAGCCAGGACGATGCTCAGCTCGCGGCGAGCCGCGTTCAGGAGATCGAGGCTGCGCTTGAGGCGAAAGACCACGAGATCGTCAGCCTTCACGCTGCGGCGGACCAGAGCGAAACCACACATGGGTCACTCCAAGGTGAGCTCGCCGACGTCCGTCAGCAACTCGACACCGCACAGCAGGAAGCCGATGCTTCCAGAGCAGAGCTTGAGAAACTGCGAGAGCAGGGCGAAGAGACCCAGGCTGCCGACGAGGCACTGGCAGCCGTACAGACCGAGCTGGCAGATCAGCGGCAGCAGGCGGAGGCCCTCAAGTTCGTCCAACGCATGAGCACCGTTCAAGCCAGTCTCGCCGATACGTTTGGCAGGCAAGAAACTGCCGCGATGATCGCTGAGATCGGGCGGAGTCGAAATGGGCAGCAGCTCGAAGACGTGCAGACCAAGATCCAAGAGGGCGAGTCGAGTCTGGCTGAAGCGCACGAGAAGATCGCTTCGCTCGAAGCTCAGCTTGGCGAGATCGGGGAAGGCACCGCCGACCTCGATAGTGCCAAGCAGCAAGCGGAGGCCATTTTGGCTGCGGCCCGTGAGGAAGCCGAAGCCATCGAGTCGGAAGCCGAAGAGGAGGCCGAACAAAGGGCGGCCAAAGTCATCGCTTCGGCTCGTGATGAAGCAGACCAGGTGCGTCAGACCGTAGCGACTCTCACCGGCCAGGCTGAGGACGCAAGGTCTGCGGCGCTTCGCTCGAAGCTCGAAGCGGAGGACCTGGCGGAAACACAGCGATCGATCGGTGATGCTCGTGAAGACATCGTCGCCAGCGCCAAGACTCAGGCCGAGGAACTAGAGCAAGAAGCACAGCGAGTTGTTGCCGATGCCAAAGCGGAGGCGGAACAAGCGATTGCTGCCGCAAGGAGCGAGGCAGTCCAGACGAAGGCCGACACTGAAGAACAGGCTCAGGCGATCATTGCTGCGGCAGAGAACAAGGCTGAAGAGCTGCTTGCCGAAGCTGAGGTGAACGCTGCAGCGCGGCTGCAGGCAGAAGCGGACGTTGTCGACTCCGGTGATGATCTGGCAGCGCTGCTTGCCGAAGCTGAGCAAGAAGTGGCCATCTCTGAAGAGCTGCGTCGCCAGCGCGAGGAGATCATCCAGCGGGAACAGGACCTGGCTGATAGAGAACGGTCCTTTGCCGCAAAACATGAAGACGCAGCCATGTCGTTGACGTCGGCGCGAGGCGGCGCCGCGGAGACCAGTGTCTCCACTGAGACAGTAGAACCGGCAGTGGACCCAGAACCGGTAGTGGACCCAGAACCGGCAGTGGACCCAGAACCGGTAGTGGACCTCGAATCCGTCGACGTGCCGCCCACCGAGGACTCTGCCGATGATTCGGACGACCCCGCAGACCGTCTGAGTGCCCTGCTCGAACAAGTGGCTCCCACTGCCAGCAGTACTGAGCTCACAGAGGATGAGCCGGTAGACCTCGACCGTCTTAGCCAAGACCTCGGTGACCAGCCGCGGACTCGGATGGCATGGCCAACACCAGTTGACAGGGACGACTCAGCCGCTCGACCGACGGTCGACGATGCTGCCCAAGATGATGATGACGCTGACGATGCCGCCGATGACGATGCCGACCCCGATCCCGATGACGCACCTCGGGAGAGCCGCTATCGCACCCGCTCCGCCCAGCTGCCCCGCCTTGGTGATCAAGCCAAGTCGAACATGACCACGATGGCGAATCTTCGCAAGAAGAGCCGCGGCGTCAACAATTAGATGTCGCCTTGAGGTTGCGGCGTAATATTGCGCCGTGATCGTTGTAACCCGCAGACCACCCGGTGATGCCCTTCGTCTCCTCAGAGACGTGAGCCGGGTGGAATTATGGCCCACCGACAGCATCATTCCCCGCGACGAGCTACTGGCTCGGGTTGGTGATGCGGCAGCTCTCTATTGCATGCTCACCGACCGCGTAGATCGAGAACTGCTGGATGCAGCACCCAATCTCCGGGTTATCTCCAACATGGCAGTCGGCGTCGACAACGTCGACCTAGTCGCCTGCACCGAGAAGGGAATTCCGGTGGGGCACACCCCAGGAGTTCTCACCGAAGCAACGGCGGATCTTGCATTCGCTCTTCTGCTGGCGGCGGCCCGTCGTGTTGGCGAGGGCATCAGTCATGTCCGATCCGACTCGTGGGGGGAGTGGCAGCCGAACCTTCTTCTCGGCCAGGATGTGCACTCGTCGGTCATTGGAATCGTAGGAATGGGCCGCATCGGTGCTGCCATCGCCAGGCGCGCCGCCGGTTTCGGAATGTCGATTATCTATACAAATCCGAGTGCCAGGCCTGAGGTCGAGAACGAGCTTGGCGCGGTCCGCCACGATCTATCCGGGTTGCTGGCTCAGGCCGATCACGTGGTGGTGGCTGCAGCATTGAGTGCAGCCACCTATCACCTCATCGATAGCCAGTCACTACGGCTGATGAAGCCAACCGCCACCTTGGTGAACATCGCTCGCGGTCCTCTGGTCGATACCGATGTGCTGGTGCAGGCGTTGCGCGATGGCACCATTGCTGCCGCCGGTCTCGATGTAACCGACCCCGAACCGCTTCGTGCCGATCATCCGCTGGCACAGCTACCGAACTGTGTGATCACTCCCCATCTGGGCAGTGCCTCTGAGCGCACCAGGGCGGATATGGCAGACCTGGCTGCTCGAAATCTGATTCTCGGTTTGGCCGGCAAGGGTCTCGAGGCGTGTGCCAACCCGGCGGTCTACGACTCTTAGGAGGATTTGTCGAACCCCCTCCTCAGGAGGATGTTGAACAACGCCAGTTTCGGCTCAAAGGTGCTGCGACGAGCCGCCACGGCGTTTGTCGAACCCCCTCCTCTAGCTGGTCGGGGCCAGGGTGCCGGCAAAGACCTGCCAGGCAAGCAGCGACTTGGCGATAAGGCTGAGCACGATGTAGGTACGCTCGCCATATAGGTAGTCCTTCCACTTGCCAACCTGCCGGTATTGGAGAACCATGTTGATCGCAAATGTATTGAAGAAAACAAAGAGCGACACGAAGATCCCATAGACGAATGCCGGTGGTGATCCGTCGGTTGACGGGCTCCACAGGTACAGGGCGATGACGATCCACGGGACCGCCCCGGCGAGAACACCAAACCAATAGGACATCCAGTTCGGCCGCCCGGGCTGCTCATAATGCTCCATGAGCAGGCCAAAGAGAATCATCATCGCATTGACCGCAAAGATTGATCCGAGCGCAGCGACGTCGGAGATACCAGGCAACATGGCGATCAACACGACCATGACCGATGAGCTTGCCGCGTATTCAATCCAGCGGGCGTAGTTGCGCCCCTTCTTAAGATTGCGGACGTACCACGGGTAGATGCCGGGTGACGAGATCAGCCAGTGGGCGATAGCCGACATGAAGATGAAAGCGGCCACTCCCCATGCAATGCGTACCTCAAAGAGCTCGTACAGAATTGCGTCCGATTCGCCGGGAGGGCCATTAAGGAACGTTGCCGTCACCGGCAGCGCAAACTCGTTGGCTAGCGCCAATATGGCGATACCTTGGACGGCATGGAACAGGCCCATGACGATGTTGAAACGTCGCAGTCTTGCGAACTTTGATGTGTCTGAAGTCGACATTGTCCTCACCCAAATTTGGAGCTAGTTGCTGTGTGTTCGGAGCCAACATACAAACCGGTTGGATATGTTGCCCAGAAATCATGCAAGTCGCGTCGATTGGGCAAGGCACGCCGCGCCGGACCGACACATCTTATTGGCGTGTAAGGTCCGGGGCTGCCAACCCAACGGTGGTCGAAGAAGTATGGCGGAGTCCACGGAATCACTGACCGAATCGACAGGGTTCGACTATGTGTTCTTTGACTGCGACAGCACACTGAGCTCGATCGAAGGCATCGACGAACTGGCTCGCATGAAGGGCAAGTTCAACGAGGTCAAGGCTCTGACCGATGCAGCTATGGATGGCGAGGTCTATCTGGACAGCGTGTATGACCGCCGTCTCGAGATGTTGGCTCCTACTCACGAGGAAGTCGTCAGAATTGACGACCTCTATCGAAAGACAATGGTCCAGCACGCCGATGTTGTCATCGCGGCTCTGCAGTTTGCCGGCAAAGAGGTCTTCATCGTTTCCGGGGGGCTCCTCGCCGCGGTCCGCCCGTTCGGTCGGTGGCTGGGCGTTCCCCACGACCACATCCGAGCGGTCACCCTTGAGTATGACGAGCTGTCGGGGGACTGGTGGGACTACCTGCAGGATCAGTGGGACCAACGTACTGACGTTGAGTACAAGGATTCCGAGGAAACGCCGCTTGTTCATTCCGAGGGCAAGTCACACGTTGTCGAAGAGATGTTGGGCGACCGACGGGGCCAATCACTGCTGATCGGCGACGGGGTCAGCGACCTAGCTGCCAGCGATGTTGTCGACCTCTTTGTCGGGTTCACTGGAGTCGTTGCCCGGCCTCATGTTGTGGCTGAGTCTGAGGTGTTGGTCACCGGAGACTCGCTGGCTCCGGTGCTGGGATTGGCCCTTACCGAATCGGAGCAGAACGCCCTTTCGGGTAGCGTATATGGACACGTATTGGAGGAGAGCCTGGCCCGGTCCCAGGCCGGCGAGGTGCTCGTCCGGAAAGGCTAATTCGATGGCGTTCCGACTACTCGTGACCGATGATCTCTCTGCCGAAGCAGTTGAGCTGCTCCAATCCCAAGCCGACATCGATTTTGATGTGATCAAGGGACTCAGCCCCGAACAGCTGGCAGAAACCATCCCCGGCTACCACGGCCTCATGGTCCGCAGCAGCGCCAAGGCCACCGCAGAGGTCATTGCGGCTGCGGACGAGCTTCAGGTGATTGGCCGGGCGGGAGTCGGGGTCGACAATATCGACCTGAAGGCCGCCAGCGAGCGCGGAATTATCGTCATGAACACCCCTGGGGCGAATACGGTCGCTACCGCAGAGCACACCATGGCGTTGATGTTGGGCATGTGTCGTCACATCCCACAAGCAGTGGCCAGCCTCAGCTCCGGCAAGTGGGAAAGAAAGCTGTTCAAAGGGATCGAACTACGTGGCAAGACCCTGGGAATCATCGGTCTGGGCCGTATCGGAAGACGGGTTGCACGGCGCAGCCGAGCATTCGGAATGGAAGTTATCTGCTTCGATCCATATCTGAGCGATGATCGCGCCCACGAGATGCACATCGAAAGGGTTGGGTACGACGAGCTGCTGGAACGCTCCGATTTAATAACCCTTCATGCTGCCCTCACTCCCAACACACGGGGACTCATCGGCAAGGAATCCCTTGCCAAGATGAAGCCGGGAGTGCGCATCGTCAATGCGGCTCGCGGTGGGCTTATCGACGAGGACGCACTGATCGAGGCGCTGCGCAGCGGGCACGTTGCCGGTGCGGCGCTTGACGTGCTGACCAAGGAACCGCCCGATTTTGACAACCCGCTGCTGCACATGCCCAACGTCGTGGTCACCCCACATCTGGCTGCCAGCACCCAAGAAGCGCAGCGCGAAGTTGGCATCCAAATTGTCAACCAGGTGGTTGATGCTTTGCATGGCGTCGACTTCCGCAATGCCGTGAACATGCCGGTAGTGGACAAGCATGTGCTCAAGGAACTCCGGCCCTACCTGGGCATGGCGGAACGTTTGGGCAGCCTGCAGACGCAGTTGGCCGAGGATGCGATTACCAAGGTCGAGGTGTCGATTGAGGGCGAGGTAATAAACGACTACATCAAGCCGATCACCGTGGCCATCCTCAAGGGCATCCTCGAACCGGTGCCAACGGGGTCTGTGAACTACGTCAACGCACCCCATGTCGCTATGGAGCGGGGGATCGTGGTGGCGCAGACGACAGGGCTGCACACAACTGACTATCCCAACATCATCTCGTGCCGCGTCGAGTGGAACGGGGGGCGGCGTACGGCTGCTGTCTCGCTGTTCAGCCATGAAGAGCCACGGATTGTGGACGTCGACGGCCTGCGGATCGATGTGATTCCCGAAGGGACGATCCTGGTCACGGTGAGCCATGACGAACCGGGCTTCATCGGCAAGGTTGGGACGATGCTCGGGGAACTCGGTATCAACATCGCTACCTGGCGCACCGGACGGTCCGAACCCGGTGGCCATGCCGTGTCGTTTATCAGCGTGGACTCTGATGTCCCGGACGAGACGATTGCGCAGCTATCCAAGACCGACCCAATCGAGCGAATCACCAAGGTCCGTCTGTAGCGCGTGGGTTCGATGAAGGTCGCCAACAGAGCAGACATCCCTCCGTTCTACGTGATGGAGGTGATGAAGGCTGCCGCCGCAAGAGAGCGCACCACAGGGTCGGTTCTCCACCTAGAGGTGGGACAGCCGAGTACTGCCGCACCGAGTGCGGTGCGGGCTGCAGCGCATGCCGCACTCGATGCGGATCGACTTGGTTACTCGGGCGCCACTGGACTTCCGAGTCTCCGCGAGCGGATCGCCACCCACTACGCCCAGCGTTACGGGGTGGAGGTTGCGGCGGATCGTGTGATCGTGACCATGGGCGCCTCCGGTGGGTTTGTTCTGAGCTTTCTCGCCGCATTTGATGCGGGGGATCGGGTTGCGGTCACCCAGCCTGGATACCCGTGCTATCGCAATACCCTGGAGGCATTCGGGGTGGAGGCGGTAGCGGTCCCGGTAGGCCCGGAGACACGGTTCGTGCCCACCAGCCAGTTGCTCAAGCGGGCCGGCGAGCTTGATGGTCTGATGCTTGCCAGCCCGGCCAACCCTACGGGTACTGCATTGAACAGCGACGAGATGGCTGATATTGCCGGCTATTGCAGATTCAACGGCATTCGGTTGATCGCAGATGAGATCTACCACGGCATCGAATATGGGGGTCCGGTGCCTACCGCCCTCACCGTTGAGCCAGAAGCCATTGTCCTGCAAAGCTTTTCGAAGTATTTCTCGATGACGGGGTGGCGGCTGGGGTGGATGATTGTGCCCGAGGAGCTGGTGCGTCCGATCGAACGGCTCGCACAGAACCTGTTCATTTCTCCGCCTACGCTGTCGCAACTGGCGGCCATCGCCGCTTTCGATGCTGCCGATGAGCTCGATGGCAACGTTGCCCGCTATGCGGCGAATCGTCAGGTGCTGCTTGACGGCCTTGGCTCGATCGGTCTCGATCACTACGCATCACCCGACGGTGCGTTCTATTTCTATATCGATGTGTCACACCTGACGAACGACAGCCAGGCACTTTGTCAGATCTGGCTCGACGAGCTCGGGGTCGCTTGCACACCCGGGATTGACTTTGACCCTGTCGCTGGGCACCGCTACATCCGTCTGTCCTATTCGGAATCGACCGCCGATATCACCGAGGCCACCAAGCGAATCGTCAACTGGGTCCGCTCGAGATAGCGTGTCGCCAGAAGAGTATTTGCCGACGTCATGATGGGTCTTGTAGACAACTCTGGAGGAGCGAATGCTGCGAAACCGTAGATTGATAGTTGTTCTTGGCGTGTTTGCGTTTCTGGTCGCCGCCTGCGGTGGCGATGCGACGGAGGAGCCAACGACTACCGCTCCCGCAGAAGCTGAAACGACCACCTCGGCCTCCCCGGTCGTCACGACCACAACTGCGGGGCCAACCACCACGACCACACTCGCTCCGACGACGACAACCGAGCCCCCGGTAGCCGCGCCACCCACCGGTGCCATGCTCATTACGAATGAAGACGGCGTCTTCGTAGCCACCCTTGATGGTGTCGTCTCGCAGGTCATCGATGTCGATTCGGCGGCGGTCGGCGGGAT
>RCND010002240.1_pt1 | contig 10762 bp, 3 predicted proteins | sample 2041351 | NCBI WGS metagenome assembly RCND01 (sample SAMN09708230, study PRJNA481090) | Marine sediment metagenome, whole genome shotgun sequencing project. | biome: marine sediment; feature: ocean; material: sediment; isolation source: Sewage treatment plant 12B marine sediment (STP12B) ...
TAAAGTTCTTCAATTTTCTTCAATCGGTAAAAATCAAAATGATAAACTTTATTAGTACCGGAATATTCATTAACAATCGCAAAAGATGGACTATTAACATTTGATATTCCCCACTGTTCACAAATATATTTAATTAATGTTGTCTTACCGGTTCCCAGATTTCCATTAAGGACAATAATATTTCCTTTTTTTAAATATTCTGCAAGTTCAACCGCTAGTAGTTTAGTTTGATCAATACTAATAATTTCTTTTTCAAACGGAAGATTCAATTAGGCTTTACTCTCCATTGTGATAACTGGTAATATCATCTCTTCCATAGAAATACCTCCATGCTGAAATGTATCTTTATAATAATTCAAATATTTATGATACTCCGTAGGATAAATAAAATAGAAATCCTCTTTTGCAATAATGTAACTTGCAGTAACTCCTCGCTTTGGTAATTTAAATTTACTTGGGTCAGTAATCTGAATAGCTTGTTTATTATCAACCTTAAGATTTCTGCCAAATTTAAATCTAAGATTTTTTGATGTTTCCCTATCAGCAATAACTTTTGATGCCCGCCGAGTTATAATACTGCCATGATCAGTTGTAACAATTACTTTTGCATTTTTCATTTCTGCTATTTTTCTGAAAGTGCCAAATAAAGAAGAATGTGTGAACCAACTATTAGTAAGTGATCTGAATGCCGCTTCGTTAGGAGCAATCTCCTTAATTAGTTCAGAATCTGATCTGCCATGGACAAGCATATCTAAAAAATTAACTACCACTGCCATAAAATTTGTTTTCTTATGTGAAACGATATTATGTTCGAATGATCTTCCAACATCAGGATCAATAATTTTCATATACTTGAGTTCATTTTCAAGTTTGATATTTTTCTTATCAAGAAGTAATTGAAGCAATTCTTTTTCATATTTATTCTGACTCCGTTCATCATCTTTATTTCCTTGCCATAGGTCTGGATAATAGTTCTCAATCTCAGCTGGAAACAAACCGCTAAAAAGTGCATTCCTTGCATACGGAGTCGCCGTTGGCAAAATAGAATAGTAATAATCTTTTTCTATACTGAAATAATCAAGTAGATGTTTCTCCAGAAGAAGCCATTGGTCCAGGCGTAAACAATCAAGTACAAATAGAAAAACGGGACCATCGGAATTTTCAAGGTGTGGAATAACAAACTGCTCAACAATATCAGTTGTTAACAATGGAACGGTATCCTTACCTTTATTATTGATCCAAGTCTCATAATTATTCTCTACAAATTTTGAAAATTCTCTGTTACACTCCTTCTTTTGCTCAAAAAGGGTTTGCTTTAGTCCAACTTCTCTGTGTTCATCAAGCTCCATATCCCAGTTGATCATTTTATTATTTATGTCAATCCAATCATCAAAATCGAGATCTTCTGATAGTCTTCTGCTGATTTTGCTGAAATCTTCTAAATAATCCTTTGTAACATATTCATTTGAAATCTTTTTACCATCCAATATTTTTTTACAAACCATTAAAATTTGAGAAGGCATAACTGACTTTATAAGATAGTCGCTTATCTTGCTGCCAATTGCATCATTCATCAATGATTCTTCTTCACTTTTTGTAACCATCACAACAGGAATGTTGGGATTGAGTTCTTTGATTACCGAAAGTGTTTCCAAGCCTCCCATTCCACTCATCATTTCATCCAGAAAGATCAAGTCGTACTCTCTATTTTCGACTTCTGCAATAGCATCTTTACCATTAGTTACAGTTGTAACATCGTATCCTTTTTCGGTAAGAAACAAAATATGCGGTCTTAGCATTTCAATTTCGTCATCAACCCATAAAATTTTATACTTTCTCATATATTGACCATTAAATTATTATTGTATTGAAATATGAACATCTAATCCTGCTTCATTAGTTGTTGTAGGTGGAATTCTGGAAGCTCCTTCAGGTTCAACAGAAGTTCTCTTATAGAAGATAGATAAAGTTACTTTTGAACTCAACGTATATTTAATTCTTGGTTCGATTATAGTTCTAGTAGTTCCGTCCTGAGGTTTACCTTCTTCCGTAAAATTATCCATTTCAAAAATTACAGTTGAGTTTCTTGCGCTAGTATAGGAAAGGGACATCTCAATATCATTTTTAAGGTCCAATCCAAATAGAGGCAGTGAAAATCCCGATTTTGAAAAACTTGCTGTAAAGTTTATGTCCCTAGAAAATTGCTCAGTTATATTGCGTGTAGCAATACCTAAATCATAGCTAGTTTTTGTAGAATATTTTACTGAACCACTCATGTTGCCACCCCAAAGATCATCAAATGTAATATTTAATCCAGCAAGAGGTGAAAAGCCATAATTTATTCTTTGTGTCTGAACTTGTCTTTTACCATCGGGGTCAACACGCCAACCCTCTGTATAGGATGAGCTGTAAGCATGATTCAGCGAAACTGTTTTTGCGAAATCTTTGAGGAAACTTATCTTCTCCAAACCTCTCCAATCCAAGCGCCAGTTAGCTCTTGGTATATATTTAATAACGTCCTTAAATAGAGGCAATTTTGAAAGGAACGGAATACTCTCAAATCCTTCACTAAAAGCATCTGCAATATTATTGTTAGGATCATTCTGATAAATCTCATTTACTGTCGTAATACCAGCCTCTGAGAAAAATATTGGTAGGAAGATAAAAGATCTATCTAATGTTCCGTTTGAAGTAATATCATTCACAATTACACTGCCATCGGCTTCAGTCGTTATCCTTGTGGTCTTACTGAATCCCCATCCAACTTTCCAATTAAGATTAATTGTTGCACCTTCCCATAGCGGACGCGAGGTGCTGAAATCAATTGTATTTTTCTGATTGAAGTTATCACTTAGATTTCCCAAGGGTGCCCTTTCCCCGGCATCATTGCTCAACCCTAACATATATAATCTTGAGGGACCAAAATTCGGATTTGTCTCCCAACCCCAGAAATTTGTAAATCCGGTACCTTCAGATTTGATGCCTGAATTACTTACCGAATTTGACTGGCTGAAATTCATTTTAATACTTTCATAATCGAAGAAGAGCCACTTGGCACCCGCCTTAAAGTAATTAAAAGCTTTTGTATAAATTGGAATTCTATTAACATCAGCTAATGAATCAACAGCAGTAGTATCACCCTCTTCAATTTCCTGTCGATCCTTTTCTAGTTCTTCATCAATATTCTTTACTTGTCCCCTTCCTCTACCGCGCTGAGTTGTTGTACTTTTTGATACATTGTCATTACTAGCAGATTTATCCTCTTCAAATAGAGGAGCTGTTAATGACTGCCATCTTAAAGTTAAACTTGCTCTAATACTATTCGACCATCCAACACTTCTTCCGAGATCTTCTTGCTTAAAATTATTAGTCCATTTATAATTTACATTGTATCCAAAAGATAAATTAAAATATCTTTTTAAATCCCAAAGTGAAGGTAGTTGAGGACTCGTCTTAACATCAAAACTTTGCGAATAGCTATAATCCTTACCGAATAATGAACCCTTAATAATATCATTCCAAATTTCACTTTCTGGTCTAGCCATATCGTCAATAGCAAGCAAGTATGCATAGGAAGAAGCTACATTAACATTATAACTCATGCTCAAGTTTAGTAATCCGCCTTCTGTAATCTTCCAGTTAAATCCCAAATCTCTTTTAGATGTAAAATCCCGTTGAGTTTTTTCTTCGGCTGTTTCATTTCTACTAAGACTTGATGATTCCTTTCTTGATGCTGAAACTCCGGTATTGAAACTTTGAGGTGTAAAATAAATTTTTGTGTTCTTATAATCCTCAAATATCTCAATAAGGTAACCCAGTAAAGGTATATCGGCAGCAAAGAAATAATTATCCTTACTAAAATTGAGTGAATATTTTCCACTCCCATTCCAGACCCAGCTATTTGAAAATACTAGGGTTGGACTTCGGCTAAACGTTTTATTATAGCTGAACGCAAATTGAATGTTATTTACGATATCCTGAATATACCAACTCTTACTTGGAAGTTTAAACCTAATACTTGAAAGTGACCAAGTATCAGAGATGTTTACAGATTGTGATTCCGTTCGAATTTCCTCTGCAATTGTTTTTGCTTCTTCTTCCGGAACTCCATCATCTATCAGCTGCTCAGCTTGCTGATTAACAGCTTCATCAATATTTATATCTGTGCCCGGTTTGTATAATGGTTTCGCAACAGATTCGGAGTGAGAATAATTAAGACTGAAGCTACTTCCCGTTAAATTCCAAGGGAGCAACTTAATAATATCCAGATTTACTGACCCGCTCCATTTTGTATTATCAACTCTATTACCAAAACGTTGGTTTAATCTATGGAAATAAGGGTCAGTCTGACTAGCTGTAACATTAACGGACATTAAATCAGCTAATCTTATTTGAGAAGAAGCGCTGTAAGCCCATCCTGGTGTATCATCAGCACCCAATACCCTGAGTTCGTTAATCCATAGTTCACCCGAAACCGGATCTCCAATCAACGGTTTAATTAAAATTTCATCAGGTGATCGTTGCTGATTAGGGTTTTTAATTCCAAAAGAGAAAAAATTTACTTTTGTTAAAGTCGGATTCCCTTTAACTCCATAGGAATGACCAGGTTTATCAGGAACTGGAATAGAATACCTTTGAGCTAAATTTGTCTCATCTCTAAGCTGTTTAATTGCAGTAAGATCTTCAAAGACGATTGCAATTTCACTCCAGCCCAAATTTGCTGGTTCCCCTGCTGTAACCGGCTGACGGTATTCATAATAATTTGCGGTATCAGTACCAAATCTAAAATAAACTTCTGATCCGTAGGTATTAAAATCTTCATAGTTCGAAATGGAACCAGGGCTTTCATCTTGATCGCCTCTTACAAATAATTTCATTTCTTTGTAACTGAAAACATCAAGGGGCCGGAATAAATATTTTACTATTTCTCTTGAATCACCATCCTCCAATTCAGAAATTACTAATCGTAAAGATTGTTCGTTTTTATAGATTAATTCATCGGGATTTGTTCTATCACGCTCTCTAACAATTCCTGGAGGAGTTATATATTCAGGATTATCTTCATAATTAATTGTGGAAACTACTAAGGTAGTATCATCTTCTTCAACTTTACCGGGAGTTAAAACCTTTTGCCATTGGTTACCTACTAGATTCATTTCAGCCAATCGGATGTGAACAGGTTCTTCAACTCCGGTTACCCACACTCTTATTACTTCAACAAGAGTAAAACTAGGATTACCAACTTTAGAATTAAACTCTTTTAGTGGAACTCTAAACTGGTACCAGCCATCATTATCACCACCTCCGCTTATCAATGGATTATTATTTTTGACTGTATCAATTGGTACTTCATATCGAAAGTAGCTATTTACTTTATCCAAAGTGAAGTTTCTATCCATATCCTCAGTATCAGGTAATCTTCCTACATCACTTAACAAACCGTTTCCTTGAGTACCGTTAATTCTAGTATAGTCTCCTGAACCTAAAGTAAATCGAAAATCATCTTTACTCGGGTCACCGTCACCATCAATATCACCAAAATCAGATATTTCTTGACCATTAGTTCGTCCATCAAGTCCAACATCTTCCCCTTCATCGATTCTCTCATTTTGGTTTAGATCTTCTTGGTTTAAATCATTATCTGGGATAACATCTTCACTTACTTGTCCAAGGTCAATAAATATTTTTGTGTCTTCAGGTGCTTGATTAATCTTTAACCAGAATTCAATAAACTCTATATTTTCTTCAATTAAGTTACTTGCCGAAGATGAAAGCGGTTTCATCATACCGCCCCAATTTTGCGCCGGGTCATCTAAGATTGGCGACCAGTTATAAGTTCCTCTTTGAGTTGGATTATAGACATAATCAAGCGCTGTAATCTGATCATCGTTTCGCCCTACTTTTTTTCTATCGCCCCAAATATCCTCGACTGTAACATCTGAGGGTAAAAAGTTGAACCAGTAACTATTGGCTTTATAGCTCATCTTTTCAAGTTTATTTAAGCTTTCTAATCCAACTATTTGATCAGGGACACTAAGATCACGCCAGCCAGTATAAGAAACACCTATCGGAATGGTTCTTTTTGCACCTTCAAAATCATCAATATATGCTATGCTCTCATCATTATCACCGGCGATATTACTCTTTTTAGTATTTGGATCTGGATTCATGTAAGCAAATTCGCCTTTGAAGTTCATGGATGACATTTCCTTCGTTGATATCAGGTAATTCAATCCATCAGTAACAAAAGGCATATCAAAGCCGGTTTGGAAATCAACTCCAAATATTGAATTGTTTAATGGTTCCTCGCCAATTCTAACTTTATCACTTAAAGTGGTTTGATTAAGATTTAAGTATGAAAATCCAAATTTAGTTTTTTCGCTTGCATCGTATAGACCGCGCAAACCAAGTAATGTTTTTGAAGCTAATTGAAATAAATCATTCTTTTCATAACTGATACGTAAATTAGCTCCAGGGACCAGAGCATCCTTGTTTCTGATAATTACTTGCCCAATGTTATAATCAACACTATAATCAACGCCATTATCTAAAGTTCTTCCATCAAGAGTAACTTTAACTGAGTTTTCTACAGCATTAAATCCAATACTGTAAACAGAAGAAGCATCAGCAGAGTATTCACCTACAAGAATGAATTTATCCTTCGTTTTATCCTGCTTTGCGAATGTAATTGAAGTATCATAAACAGCCTGATAAATTAATTCAGGGTTAAATGCTTCTGGGAAATCTTTGCCAAATGGCTGAAGCATAGGAAAAATTATTTCGCCCGTCTCGGGTAAGATCGTTCTACCAGGATCCCAATCAAATGCACCATCGGGACCTCCCGTGCCGCTTTCATCAGTTAAATCAAGTCCAAATGCTTCAAGTAAGTTTTCACTCTCAAGATTATTGACCGGTTCTTGACCTGGTATTTGAAGGTTCATGTCAAAAATAAACCCTTCTTTATTAATATTTCTTCCGCCAATTGGATAAATATTTTTAAGCTGTAATTTCCATGCATCTGCAAATGTACTGCCTGGTTGAAGTTTCTTTGGCTTAACTAATTTTAGTACCAATACTTTTGATGTGTCATTAACAACTTCTTCAAGAAACTCGCCATAATAATTATCAACTTCACCGGTAGGTCCTTCAACTCTGTATGCAATTGCTATAGCATCGTCATTGTTAATTGGGGCTTTGAAGCTGATAAATCCGGCAGCGTAGTTATAGGTATAATCTGATCCTTCTACAAGTGGTATAAATCTATCGTAAATAATCGTTCGTCCATCAGTCGGATCAGTATTTTTATCTCGATAACTCTCCGGATATGGATCAGGATCACCAGCAGCAGGACGAAATGGTAAATCTATATAAGCATTTGCTCTTCTTTGTTCTTTTATATCAAGCTGTGCCGAAGTTGTCTTCCAAACTTCAATTTCCTTTATCTTAAATTGAGATACAATAACCGGATTAGCATTTCCAAAATATTGGCCAAATAAGTTTAAATTTTCATCTGCATATGCCAAATCAACAAAATAGTGATTTTGCGAATAGTCAAAAGCATGAATTTCATATTGGTTCGTCTGTGTACCACCGGAAACAGATACTTCTTCCACCTCACTTTTCTTTTGTGAAGCGAGCGCTGTTAAAGTAAAGGGACCAAATTGGAATAGTGCTTTAATACCAAACAAAGCTTCACCACCCCCAACTAACGGAGATGTTTGGAGCGAAACATTTCCCGCTTCAATACTTTGAATAATTTCATCTTCATAACCTTTGTAATGAAGTTTTAGCTGATTCTCATATTCAAATGTTCTTTCGGTATTCCAGTCGGCAGCAATAGTTAATTTGTCGCCAATTGTACCATTAACGTTAATTTGCACTTGCTGTTTGAAGTCGGGTTCGTTTCTAGTATTACCAAGCAGAGAAGCTGTAACACCTTCGGTAGTCTCGTTTCTCCATGCGCCGTGAATATCAACAGCACCACTTATTTTAAGACTTATTTTAGGCGGACCAAAAATACTTAGAAATGAAACACTCGGCAGTGGAATTTCAATATTTGTTATATCGCTAAAAAGTTGCCCAAGGTCATCTTTCCCTTGAACCAAATCATATTTATAGCCAAGTTTTTCCCATTCATTTCGCTCTGTTGAATTAAGTTTCATTTCAATATATATATCAAGAGGAATTTTAAGGGGTTCCCGAATTTCATTATTTGCAATTAGCTCACGGATAATAACATAATTTCCTGTAGAATCTAATTCTATAGTTCTCCTCAAATATCTTTGTGAGGGATAACTGAAAAAGCTCTTATTCCGTTCCGGCTGAAAATTGAGAACATTATTATCTTTTCTTACATATTGAAAGTGTTTCAATCGTGCGGTTGAATCATACATTGAAGAATCAACTTTAATCAACCCAAGTTTAAGGGAATCTGCTCTTAAAGAATCTAATTGTTTGAGTGTTAAATTTGTATCAGGCGGAAATGAGAAGAAATTCAAATCAGAATTCAATGGAAAAATTTCATCTGAATATGAATGATTCTCCCAAATATCTTCTGATACTGAAGGACTACCGTTACTATCAATTGTAAATGTATCTGTTGAAAAGACAACAAATAAAATAAGTAATGTTAAAAGCGGAAACTTTATTCTAATATTGAAAATCAAATTGTTAACAAAAACCTACATTATGAAAGATCTTAATTATTGTATCAATAAATCTATAATACCTCCTTATTTAATAAAAGCAACGAAAAATTATCCATTTCTATAATAATTATCAATTAATAGTTTTGGTAGTCAAAAATCATTACCCAATTAATATAAATCTCTAGGATTTGTATTGACCGATAAAATCTCAACTACTTCATTTTTGTCAACAATTGCACAGCTAAGTTTATTATCCCTAAATGCTCCTGTATCAATATATAGAGCATTTGACCGCTTATCAAATCTTGGTTCTGTATCGTGAGTATGACCAACAATTTGGAGTTTACCAATATTTAATAATTTATCCCTATTCCACATTACACCGTGTTCATTATAATGTTCATTATCGATCAAGTAATTAAGAGAATTAAGGTTTTCTTTATAATTATCAGGAAGTATTTTTTTATAAAATGATGAAATTCCAGCATGAGTAATAAAACAGTCATCTAAATTATAAAATAAAGGCTGATTATTAATTAATTCAATATGTTCCCAAACTTTATCAGGCTCAAACTCATAAGCGGCGAGAGTTGGTCCATGATCATTATGAATCCAGGTTCTTGCAAAAATGCTGCCTGGACTTTCGAAAAAATGGGCAAACATTAAATCGTGATTCCCAGGTGTAAACGGAATTTCTTTACGCTTGACGTATTCAATTGTCTCAAGGCTATATTTTCCTCTATCTACCAAATCACCCACAGAATAAACATTAATATCAGGATGCTCATCAAGAATTTTATGATACAATTCTTTTAGAGTGAAAAAACAACCGTGAATATCACCAATAACTGCAACCATAAGCGCCTAAAAGTGATAGTTTATTTTTGCAAATTCAGTTAGTTCATCCCGGAATTTAGGATGTGCAATTTTAATTAAGGCTGTAACCCTTTCTCGAATACTTTTACCAAAAAGATTTGCAACACCATATTCAGTAACAACATAATGAACATCGCCTCGGGAAGTTACAACACCGGCACCAGTTTTAAGTGTTGGTACTATTCTTGAAATTTTTCCATCTTTTGTAGTTGAAGGTAAAGCAATAATAGGCTTTCCACCTTCTGAATGGGCAGCTCCCCTAATAAAATCAACTTGTCCACCAATACCGCTGTAAAATTTTGTCCCTATTGAATCGGCACAAACTTGGCCTGTTAAATCAATTTCTATTGCAGCGTTAATTGCAATCATCTTATTATTTTTTGCAATTATAAATGGATCATTTACGTATTCTTGAGGATGAAATTCGATTATTGGATTGTTATCAATAAAATCAAATGACTTTTTAGTACCTAAAACAAATCCGGCAATTATTTTTCCGGGATGCAAAGTTTTTTGTTCACCGTTTATTATTCCTTCTTCAACCAACTCAACAATTCCATCAGAAAACATTTCTGTATGAATTCCTAAATCTTTATGGTCTTTAAGATATTTCATTACTGAATCTGGTATAGCACCAATTCCCATTTGAAGTGTAGAACCATCTTCAATCATTTCTGCAATGTATTGTCCAATTTTATCATAAGCAGCTAGTACCTCGTTGCTTGCATTAGGATCAACTTGAGGAAGTTGCATTAAAGGTTCTTCATGTTCAACTATAAAATCAATTTTATTTAGATGAATAAAACTGTTGCCTAAACCTCTAGGCATTTCGGGATTTATTTGAGCAATAATAACTTTAGATTTTTCTGCTGGAGTTTTTATATTACCCACATCAATTCCATAACTGCAGAATCCATGTTCATCAGGCAGAGACACGTTTATTAAAGCAATATCAGGAACAATAATTCCTCTTTTAAATAACATTGTAACTTCGGAAAGAAAAATAGGAATAAAGTCTGCTCTGCCTTCATTAACTGCCTTTCTAGTATTTCCGCCTATAAAGAATGCTTTATGTTTAAAATGCTTGTCCATTCCCGGAGCTAAATAAGGCAGATCACCAACAATTAATATGTGATAAAGAAGTACATCCATTAATTCATCTTTTTTTCTAACAAGTGCTCTGATCAGTTCCATCGGAGCAGCGCATCCCGGTTGAATCACTATTTTATCACCAGATT
>RCND010002241.1_pt1 | contig 10762 bp, 8 predicted proteins | sample 2041351 | NCBI WGS metagenome assembly RCND01 (sample SAMN09708230, study PRJNA481090) | Marine sediment metagenome, whole genome shotgun sequencing project. | biome: marine sediment; feature: ocean; material: sediment; isolation source: Sewage treatment plant 12B marine sediment (STP12B) ...
CAAGTTTTTCAGAAGACTGCGGGTACTAAAATGATCCCCTAATTGATCATAAATCCGAGTGATTCGACTTTCATAATGCTACAATACTTCAATGCTTCAATGCTACAATGCTACAATGCTTTAATAAATCTTCAAATTTTCAAATCTTCAAATCAATATTCCCTGTTCGAAATTCGGCATTCAATTTCTAAAATGCTACAATGCTTCGATAAATCTTCAAATTCACAAATTTTCAAATCAACATTCCTTGCTCGACATTAGACCTTCGACTTTTGACTTTCGACTTCCAAAATGCTTCAATAACCCAATAATTCATTTTTTCATTAATTCAATAAATCAATGTATCATTAAATCAATACATCATTAACAACTAGACCCTATTTAGTTGATAAGAATCACTATTTGAATTGACACGAATCATTGCCGTTTAATATAGTCTAGACTAACTTCATATTGTTTTAATCATACCATTCTTTTTGCTTATCAGATGAATTACGGATGAGAATGGTTGCTAAATTATGTGGTATGAAAAATCTAATGAATTTAAAATTAACGCTTTGCACGTTACTACTCATGTTGGTGGCGAGTTGTAGTGATGATGATGCGATCCAGTATCGACTAACTACACAGGTTAGTCCTGCTGAAACAGGAACTATTACCCCTCTTCCAGGCATGTTTAATGAAGGAACCGAAATTGAACTCAAGGCAACCCCCATCGAGGAGTATGTTTTTAAAAACTGGACCGGAGAAGCCAGTGGTGATGAAAACCCTTTGACCATTATCATGCTTGAAGACAAAAATATTACGGCTGTTTTTGAAAAAGTAAACTATTCATTGACTATCGAGATCATCGGAGAAGGAACCGTAAATCAGGAAATTGTACTCGCTAAATCTTCCTCTAATGATTACGAATCTGGAACAAGCGTTGAACTCACTGCTGTTCCTGATGATGAATGGACCTTTGTTGGATGGAGCGGTGACCATACTGGCACCGAAAACCCTATTCAGCTCACAATGGATCAGGCAAAAACCATAACGGTAACATTTGAAAAAGTTTCATACGAATTAACTATTGAGATCGAAGGAAACGGTACCGTAGATGAGGAAATAATTCAAGCAAAATCGTCCACTGATTATGAATCCGGGACAAGGGTTCAACTCACGGCCGTTCCTGATAATGGCTGGATGTTTGTCGCATGGAGCGGCGACCATACAGGTACCGAAAATCCGTTGGAGCTAAAAATAGACCAAGCAAAGTCAATAACGGCAACATTCGAAAAGGTTTCATATGAATTAGCTATTGAAATCCATGGAAATGGTACCGTAAAAGAAGAAATCATTCAGGGCACTCCAGGATTCATGAATCCAAGTGGAATAGAAATTAAGTTGACCGCGGTTCCTGATGAGGGTTGGTATTTTGTCAATTGGACTGGTACGATCACCATTGAATACATAAATTTTTGGGGAGATCGAATTTCTATTGAAAACCCAATTCAACGTCCTGTAATTACGCCTATTAATTTGGTCGTGACCTTCCAGGAAAACGACACAAAAACCTATGTTCCCGATGATAATTTCGAACAGGCATTGATTGCTCTGGGACTGGATGATATTCTTGATGATTATGTACCGACCCCAGGAATAAGTCAGGTTGAGGAACTGGATATAGATTATAAAAATATCACAGATCTTACAGGCATAGAAGATTTTGTTAGTTTACAAATTTTAGATTGTTCAAACAATACGATCAGTACACTTGATTTATCTGATAATCCATATTTATCTAAATTATACTTAAACGAAAATGCTCTTACGGGTCTTGACATTTCAGCGCTGGGCTATATTTCGTTTTTAGATGCTAGAAACAATCCGCTCACTTGTATACAGGTCAATCAAGCTCTTTTAGATCAATTAGCAAATCCAACAGGGCTTTGGGCATGGTATGTTGATGAAGGAGTTGTATACGCTCTCGATTGTCCTGATTAAGATCAAATAGAACATCATGTTTGCTTTTAAACCCGAGTGATAGGTCATTCGGGTTTTTCTTTTTTAAGCTGCACGGATGTGTCGGGTTTGATTTAATAAATAGTTTTAGTTTGGAAGAGAATTTCGACATTCAATTATTAAAATGCGTGAATGCGTGAATATTTAATTAATTCATTTTTTCATTAATTTATTGTTTCATTATATCATTAACAATTTCGTGTTCGAGACTTTATTTTAAAGTATATTTGATTATTATTTATTCTTACTATAAACCCCCAAATATCAGGTTTACATAAGACAATAAAACCTTGATACCTTCGTTGTATCTTGATACTAAGAATGATAAACAATGTGGCTATGAAAACAGTAAACGACCTCATCAAAGAATTACAAAAACTAGATCACCAACAGAAGAATTTACCTTTCGTATTATTTGATCTCGAGCACAACCAGGAATTTAATTTAATCGGTGTTGATATTTCTGATAAAGACAGGATTGAGTTGAATTTGATGTAATAGAGTTCCTTATATTTTTTTTGTTTAAAATAATAACGCGTTAGATATTCGTTTCTGTCCTTTTGTCTTGAAACAAAAGAACGAAAAATTCAAGGCTTATTTCATTTTTATGTGCATCTCTCTAATAATTTTTAGCCATCGCAGCCTAAGCCATTCCATTCGACGGCTGCTACCTTCGTCCATGCTAAAATTATTAGGATGCAAGACGAAAAATAAAATAGGCCGATTCGATTTAATCAATAATTATAGTTTAGGAAAGTAATTCGTGATTTAAAAAGGTTGAATAAGACTTAAACAACAATATCAACTGGATTAAAGTTTCTTCAGTACGTGGCGCTGCACGCAGTAATAATGAACGAAACAACGGAAGTGCATTCGTACTGAAAGGGAGAATAAGCATGCAGTTGCGCCTGTCCGACTACCGGCGGAGAAGTGAATGGTGCGCAGCAACTGCGAAGCACATCACGAATACTTAAACCAATAGAAAAGGGATGAGTAATTACCTTGTGCAGTGAAGGCGGTTTTTCGTTCTTTTTGGCGCGTCAAAAAAGAACAATATTATATCTCACGAATTTTGCTTTTAAAGAAAAAACATGATCCATAAAGTAAGTTAGTGCGACGTTCATTATTGCTGCGTGCAGCGCTACGATTTAATCAATAATTTTAGTTTGGTAGAAAACTTCGACATTTAGAGTTCCCTGTTCGAAATTGGATATTCAAAAAAAAGGGTTTCAAAAATTCTTAACGTGCTTTTCAAACTACACTGACGTAAAAGATCCGATTTAATCAATAATTTTAGTTTGGATGAGCACTTCAAAATTCAGAGTTCCCTGTTCGAAATTCGATATTCAAATGCTACAATACATGAAGGCTACAACGCATGAATAAATTTCCAAATCAATATCCCTTGCTCGACATTAGACCTTCGACCTTCGACTTTCGACATAACCAATCAATTCTTTTTCTTACCAAACTTCTTATTAAGCTCCTCCACTACCTGTTCAATTTTTTTGTTTTTTATTTTCGCCTCCAATATGGTAGGCGGCACCAACCTGTCTGCACAATCTTCAATAGAACAGCGTTCACAAGTAACACCTACATCAAATGACTTGATACTGGGATCATCCAAAAATTTGATCTTACTTTTGAGTTGCTTGTTTATTAGTAAGCCCACGCTTACACTTCTAAATTGATTTTCTTTAAACGGATCTTTGGTAGCCGATGCAAAAATCAAATACGACTTATCATCACCAGGGTAATGAGAAATCTGTAGATCAAAAAGATGATTTTTATTACTCTGGCTAATCTCTTTTAAGATTTTTATTGACATCCAGCGCCGGCAGTATATTTCATTGGTTTCATTGCCATGCGGACTGTGCTGATGGGTCAAATGCAATTCTTTATTGATATGAAACCTCCCGCTTCCTGTTTTATGGGTAAAGCGTAAAAAAAACAAATTTTGAATCTTAAAATCCTTTGGTAAAATATTCGTTAATCGATGATAAAAAGAATCGGGTGAAGCATTATATGATTCAACCATCCTGACAAAGAAATTCGCATCAAACGTTTCTTTTTCAAATAAAACTTGTAGTTGCTCCTTTATTGAATTTCTTGATAAAATAAGTGCTCCGGCAAAATAGGAGGCATAAAAATTATTGAGTACCTGATCAAAATTTTCAAATTTAATCCATGAAAAAGTATGTAATCGATCTGAAATAGAAAGGTAATTATAGGCTAATTCTTTGGCATATATAAAGAGTCTTTGGGCTTCATCTATATGATCTGCCAATAGCAAAGTATTTGTTTTCGGAATAAAAACAGAGCGTAAGGCCACAAGTTCTTTATAATTTTTGAGCTGCTTATCATCAATCTTATACCCGTACTCTTCTATGAGCACTTCTTCCAATTCGTTTGAGCGAATAGACCCTGACAAATCTATTTGATAGGCTTCAGCAAAATCAATAACCTGTTGTTCAAGCTCATCAAAATAATTATTATTGGCTTCTTGAAATGATCTAACTGAAGCCAGATAGAAACTCTCCTTGGTAAAACTATAATGCTCAGCAATTTCAATAATGGTACTGATAAACGCATTGACCTTTGCAGGGGCACTGGCAACAATATCAATCAAATCACTTTCCTGAATACCGAAAAGATTTAAGGGGATCTCCTTTAAGACCTTAGATTGTAAAATTTCACCAATTGGTGCCAAATTCTTATCCAGTTTTAAAGACACAAAATGATCATAGGGAACATCCAATTTTTCGGAAAGAAGGGCAATTTTATCTGTTTTTGGATATTTTTTTCCTTTTTCAATTTCATTCAAATAAGATTTTGACAAGCCCGAAAGCTTAGAAAGCCCAAATAAAGAAAGTTTTCTTTCAGTTCGTATCTGCTTGAGCTTCAGGCCGAAAATTAATTTTATATATGCTTGTTCCATTACCATACAGCAAAGATACTAAAATATGCGAACGTGACAATATTTGTGAATTATGTGTATTTAGCGAACGTTCGCTTGTTTAATCCAAAACTTTTTTCTAATATTGTCCTGTGAAAATAAAATAGCTATGGAAAACAGAACAATTGAAACCGCAAAAATAGTTTTCTCCAAAGAAGCAGAAAATCATTACCCTGCCATTTTAACGGATGAAGCTTTGGCTTTTTTATCTGCGCTGCATGAAAAATTTAATGCTGGCAGATTAGAACTTTTAGAAAGAAGAAAAAAACAACAGCAACAGTTCGATCAAGGAAAATTTCCTGATTTCCCAAGAGAAACCGCATACATCAGAAACGAAGATTGGCAAGCTAATGACATTCCTGCTGACCTGTTAGATCGTCGCGTGGAGATAACCGGCCCGGTAGACCGAAAAATGGTCATCAATGCGCTCAATTCAGGAGCCAAAACTTTTATGGCAGATTTTGAAGACAGCAGCGCTCCCAGCTGGAGCAACACGATTACCGGACAGCAAAACTTAATAGATGCCAACCTGAAGCAGATATCATATTACGACGAGAACAAAGACAAACAATACAACCTACATGCTTCAACGGCCGTTTTATTGGTTCGACCCAGAGGCTTGCATCTCAATGAACGACACCTCTTAATAGAAGGTATGGAAATCTCCGGTTCTCTGGTTGATTTTGGCTTGTATGTTTTTCACAATACCCATACCCTACTGGCCAATAAGACTGCTCCTTATTTTTATTTACCAAAACTGGAGCATTATCTGGAGGCCCGCTGGTGGAATCAGGTTTTTGAATTCGCCCAGGACTATTTAGGCGTATCCGCAGGCACCTTTAAAGCAACGGTATTAATAGAAACCATTACAGCCAGCTTTCAACTCGATGAAATCATATACGAGCTTAAAGACCATATCGCAGGATTAAACTGTGGTCGCTGGGATTATATCTTCTCTTATATCAAAAAATTTAGAAATCATCCCGATTTTATCGTGCCGAATCGTGATCAGGTGACCATGACATCACCCTTTATGCATGCCTACTCAACCTTGGTGATTCAGCGTTGCCATAAAAGAGGTATTCATGCCATGGGCGGAATGGCAGCTCAAATTCCGATCAATCATGATCCGCAGGCCAACAACACGGCCCTGGAAAAAGTACGGCTCGACAAAGAACGGGAAGTCAAGAATGGACATGACGGAACCTGGGTGGCTCATCCCGCTTTGGTAAGCGTTGCCATGGAAGAATTTAACAAACATATGCCCGGCCCAAATCAACTTTATGTGACCAGGGAGGAGGTAAAAATAACCGCCAAAGATTTGCTGGAAGTACCAAAAGGAACGGTTTCTGAAGCCGGCATCAGAAAGAATATCAACGTGGGCATATTATACCTGGAATCATGGCTGCGCGGAAACGGTGCCGTTGCCCTTTATCATTTGATGGAAGATGCGGCAACTGCCGAAATATCAAGAACGCAGATATGGCAGTGGCTCAAAAATGAAGTAGTACTTGACGATGGCCGCACCTTTAACATTGAACTATATATTAAAATATTTGATGAGGAAGTTGAGAAAATCAAAAAACAAGCCTCAGAAGCAGAACTTGTCAACCACCGTTTTGCCTTGGCATTTGACCTCTTTGACAGCCTGATTTTATCAGAAACATTTGAAGAATTTCTTACGCTTCCGGCGTATCAGTATCTATAAAAAAATCCCGCGAATGCTCGAACATTCAACGGGACTAATCATTAATAAATAATAATTAATAATCAATTACAAAGTTATGAAAACTAGAGACAGAATTCAAGAACTAATTACAGATTGGAATGTGAACCCCCGATGGAAGGGTATTGAAAGACCCTACACAGCAGAAGAAGTAATTAAACTTCAAGGCTCATACAAGCTCGAACATAGTGTTGCGCGTTTAGGTGCAGAAAAACTATACCGAAAGTTGCGGGCACAAAGTTTTGTGGCCGGACTGGGAGCTTTAACCGGAAATCAAGCCGTTCAGGAAGTTGAAGCCGGTTTGGAAGCTATTTATTTAAGTGGATGGCAGGTAGCGGCCGATGCCAATTTAGCCGGAGAAATGTATCCTGATCAATCTTTATATCCTGCAAACAGTGTGCCTTCTGTGGTAAAGCGTATCAACAATGCTTTATTGCGACGCGACCAAATACAATGTGTAAACGGTGATCATCAGAAAATAGATTATTTGGTGCCTATCGTTGCCGATGCAGAGGCTGGTTTTGGAGGAAACCTGAATGCTTTTGAATTGATGAAATCTATGATAGAAAGCGGGGCTTCAGGAGTTCATTTTGAGGACCAATTAAGTTCTGCTAAAAAATGTGGTCACTTGGGAGGTAAAGTTTTAGTACCCACTCAGGAAGCTATTAATAAATTAGTGGCAGCGCGATTAGCTGCAGATGTAATGGGCACACCAACCCTTATCATTGCACGTACAGATGCTGATGCTGCCAACTTAATCACCAGCGATATTGATTGTAGGGACCAACAGTTTATTACAGGTGAACGTACTGGCGAAGGCTTTTTCCATGTGCATAACGGTATAGATCAAGGAATCGCCAGAGGCTTAAGCTATGCCCCTTTCGCTGATTTGATCTGGATGGAAACTTCTAATCCTGATTTAAAATATGCCAAAGAATTTGCTGATGCCATTCACGCGCAATTCCCAGGAAAAATGCTGGCTTATAATTGTTCTCCATCATTCAATTGGGCCGCTAAATTGAGCGTAAAGGAAATGGAAACCTTTAGAGAAGATCTGGCGGCAATGGGTTATAAATTTCAGTTCATCACCTTAGCTGGTTTCCATGCCTTAAACACGAGCATGTTTGAACTTTCTAAAGCGTATAAAGAAAGAGGAATGGCAGGTTATTCTGAACTTCAGGAACGCGAATTTGCCTTGCAAAAAGATGGCTTTAAAGCAGTAAAACATCAGGGTTTTGTGGGTACCACCTACTTTGATGCCGTTCAAAATACCGTAACTGCCGGTATGTCAAGTACAGTTGCTATGAAAGACAGTACTGAGGTTGCGCAGTTTTAACAAGCAAACTGCTTAACTTTGGGATCGGCACCATACCTTGATGGTATGTGCCGATCCTTTCTTTTGCTCTTTTAGACAAAAGCATGCCTTTATTGACCAAATAGTGAACTGTTATAGCTTTAAAACTGATACCCATGAAAGATCGAAAATTACTAATGATTCCCGGCCCTATAGAGTTTGAACCCGAAGTATTGCGCGCCATGGCTGTTCAAACCACGAGCCATGTGGCGGCGAATTTTATCGACGTCTTTGGCAATTGTCTGGGCCTGATGAAAAATATTTGGGGAGCGCCCACAGGGCAACCCTTTATCATTGCAGGCAGCGGCACTTTAGCCATGGATATGGCTGCCTCCAACCTCGTTGAACCCGGAGACCATGTATTGGTCATTTCCTCCGGTTATTTCGGAAGTCGTTTTAAGGATATTTTTGATCGTTATGGTGCTAAAACAACCTTATTAACAGCTCCTCTAGGCGAAGTGGTGCCTACTGATGTGATTGAAATGGAACTCCAGCGAAAATCGTACAAACTATTAACCATGACCCATGTAGATACCTCAACAGGTGTTTTGATACAACCTGAACCAATCGCACAACTAGCGAAAAAATATCAGGTCTTAAGTATTCTTGATGGAGTTTGTTCGGTTGGTGGTGAAGAAATCAAACAAGAAGCATGGGGCATTGATGTCGTGTTAACGGCTTCTCAAAAAGCTATTGGTGTACCTCCCGGCCTGGCCCTATTAGTGGCTTCTCAACGGGCGATGCAAAGCTGGCAGCAAAGAACAACACCGGTTTTAAATTATTATGCTGATTGGGGCAATTGGTTGCCCATTATGACTGCTTATGAAGAAAGACGGCCTTCTTATTTTGGCACCCCTGCGGTAAATTTAATAGCTGCCTTAGAAATAAGTTTACATATGATTGATCGAGAAGGGATCGAAAACAGGGTGCAAAGGCATCAAGCATTGGCCCACGCTTTTAGAAGCGCCATTCTTGCTCTTGGCCTACAATTATTGCCCTTTGACCAAAGCCATGCAGCCAATACCTTAACCGCAATTTATTATCCAGAGGGTATCAACGGGGCCTTGCTTTGTGCTAAAATGGCTGATCATGATGTGCTTATTGCCGGTGGCTTATTGCCTGACATCAAGGCTAAATATTTTAGAATTGGTCATATGGGATCTGTTTCGCAAAACGACTTGGTCGCAACTTTAAGTGCGCTCGAGTATGCCTTGTTCGAGCTTGATTATGCCTTTGAACCAGGAACCGGTCTTAAAACATTTCAGGATATTGTTTTTTCAAGTACTTCAGCAGAGGGTTTTGCAAAGGTTTGAATACTAGAATCGTTCAAAAGTAGTCTGTACTATTTAGGCATGGACATTCTTCAAATGCGACAATGCTGCAATGCTGCAATGCTACAATGCTGCAATAAATCTTCAAATTCTCAAATCTTCAAATCACTATCCCTTGCTCGACATTAGACCTTCGACTTTTGACCTTCGACGTTCAAAATACTAACACTTACATACGCCGTATACATATAGAAAGTAAACAGCAGAAAGCGCTGAACGATCCCGTAGTATTCTAAAGGATATAGGGTTGGCGCAAAAGCTGGTGTCAGGTTTAAAAAGATACCAAGTATGATCAGTATAAACGCAAGTATTGAAAGTTGTTTAAAACGCGGTCCTAATTTGTTTTTCCATGCCAGGGCAAATACCAAAGGCGAAAAATAGCCTATGGTCATGGATAGCCCAAAAACATTGTGCAAGGGATGTGGAGACGGAAACATGCCTATACAAAATTGAGACAGTCCCATAGCCAGCATAAATATGCCCGGTACTATTGACAGGTTGTTTTTCTTTGAAAAGGAAATTATGCCCATGGAAAAAAGAATCAATAAGCCTCCAACAGAGATACTAAATGCCTGCCAGGGCAGGTACAACGGCGAACCATTCTGCCCTATCTCACTTACCGTTTGAGATATTGGGCTATAGTCTTCTAAAAGACTCCCCAAAATAAATGTCCCTAAAATAAAAATAGCTGCCGTTATCCAACCTAAGGATAGTGTTTTTGTTGTATTCATAAGATCCGTTTCTATAAAGACGAGTCATTATTAGAAACGTAACTTGGGTGGAGTGATTGAATGATATTTTTTTATTATTTGTCTGGAATTAATAGTGTGTGAAATATGCTTTTGTTCTTTTGTCTTGATGTATGATGTTTTTTGTTTAGAAGGAAGGGGGCGTAATATTTTCCTTTCTGTTGCTTTTTTTGCTTCTCCAAAAAAAGAACCAAAAAAAGGAGCCTTTTACGAAGGTGTTTTTTTATGCTTTTCTATCGAACACATGAAAAACCGTTTAAAAAGCGCTAAATTTTTTCCAAGGCTTCAAAAATTCTTAACACGCTTTTCAAACTACACTGACGTAAAAGATCCGATCTAATCAATATTCTTTGTTCGAAGAGTGTTCTTGAGATCCTAACGACCTCTTTAAATTTTCGTCTTAGCTTCTGACTTATTTTAGCGTGGGAAGGAGCAGCAGCCCCGAAGTGAAACGGCTAGGGCTGCGGTGGAGAAAATAAGAAGGTAAAGCTACAGAAAATTAAAAGCAGTCTTGATCTTTTCGATCTTTTGCCTTGATGCAAAAGAACGAAACCCGCCTGCCCTCCTCCGACGGGTAAACCGGACGGGCAAGAATTCAAAGAGGTCGAATCCGATCTAATCAATAATTTTTGTTTAGGAGAG
>RCND010002242.1_pt1 | contig 10761 bp, 10 predicted proteins | sample 2041351 | NCBI WGS metagenome assembly RCND01 (sample SAMN09708230, study PRJNA481090) | Marine sediment metagenome, whole genome shotgun sequencing project. | biome: marine sediment; feature: ocean; material: sediment; isolation source: Sewage treatment plant 12B marine sediment (STP12B) ...
CAGCAGGATGGCAATGGAGATTCGCACTTGAAGGCGGGAATTGTGGGGCCCCAGGAAACCATCCCCATTGTGGATGGAAAGATGGGGCTCTCTACCTGGCAGAATATATTTCTATGTGAATTTGACGGACCACGCAATCAGCGTAATATCATGGTCACGGTGATGGCTTAAATAATTAGAGTTGAGCTGTGAAGTTGAGTTCGTCCACTCCGGCCACTCCGGCCAGGTTTTCGAGCAGGTCGCTATCCATGCGCCCACGCACATGTACCAGAACATTGTCATCACCCCCGACAATGACGATCAGGTCCCGAAGCTTACCGTTCTTCTCCCGGGCTGCAATGATTACATCCTCTCCATCCTCATGCACCTCCAGCAACATTTTGTAACCGTTTTTCATAGCGGAGAGGTTGACCTCCTCTGTAAAGTTCACATCCGGATAGAGGTTCGAGTCTTCGATGGTGAGTACGGTTACTGAGCGTAGGGATCTGAGGAGTTCTTTCTCTTCCCGGTCCAGGTCCGCAATGGAGCCTGCCAGTTTCATAACAAATCCGGGAACCTTCAGGGCCACTACGCCTTCCTCCCCTTTATATTCATAATAAAGCCTGTCAAATCCTGAAGGCTGTGCAAAAAGGGTAAGACAGAAGGTAAGTATGGCGGCGGAAATAATTAGTTTTTTCATCTTGATCGTCTTTGGGTTTCTGAATGTAAGACGAACAAGTCCCCGTGTTGTTACAGGATATGAGCTCAGGATTCCGGATTTTTCTGTAGGGAGTTCAGATTGCTTTTAATTTTCTTGTACCCGGCCCGCAGAACAGGCGATTGATTAAACAGCAAGCGGAACTTGTCCCGGTCCAGGTTTTGCCAGCCTTCCCTGGACATATCCAGTAATTCCGGGTCCGGATTAAAACCCGGTTCCAGGTGCGTCACCACTTTCCTGTTCCAGGGACAAACATCCTGGCAAATGTCGCAACCAAACACCCTCCCCGACAACTTTCCTTCTATTTCAGCCGAGATCTCCCCCTTATTTTCAATGGTCTGGTAGGAGATGCACCGCTCCGAGTCGATGGTGCGATTATCCAGAATGGCCTCTGTGGGACAGGCTTCAATGCAGCGGGTACAGCTACCGCAGAAATCACTCTCAGGGATACCATTATACTCAAGTTCCAGGGTTAGGATAATTTCTCCTATAAATACAAAGGAGCCTGTGCTCCGGGAGATTAGGTTGGAGTTTTTCCCGATCCAGCCTAGTCCGGCGCGTTTTGCCCAGGCCCTGTCCAGTACTGGGGCCGAATCCACAAAAACCCGGCCCTCTGCTTCGGGATGCAGTGTTTTAATAAAATCAAACAGCAGCTGCATCTTCTCCTTCATCACAAAGTGGTAATCCCGGCCATAGGCATATTTGGAGAGGACCGGTGCTTCCGGGTCCCTTTGCTTCCTGTCCGTGTAGTAATTGTAGAGAAGAGAGATAACTGTTCTGGAGCCTTCCACCAGGAGGGTGGGATCGCTGCGTTTCTCAAAGTGATTGGCCATATAGCCCATGCGGGCATGATAGCCTTTCTCGAGCCAGGCATTTAGCCTTGCTGCATCTTCGGGCAAGGCTTCGGCTCTGGAGAAACCACATCCGGCAAATCCCAGTTCCAGCGCCTTCTCCTTGATGGTCGCAGACATCTCTTTTATGGATCTACTCCTTGGCATCTTTTAGGTTTGTCGACACTAGACACTATTTACCTAGGCACTTACCACTAGGCACTAAAGTAGGCCCAGTTCCAGTTTGGCCTCTTCGGTAAGCATCGACTGGTCCCACTGAGGTTCAAATACCAGATTGATATTGGTCTTTTCCACCTCTTCAAGTCCGTTCACTGCTTTCTCCACGTCCATCATCAGAATGTCCACCATGGGACAATTGGGTGCAGTGAGAGTCATGGTAATATTGGCCTCTTTCTGGTCGGTATAATCTATCTCATAGATTAATCCCAGATCATATACATTCACAGGGATCTCAGGATCAAACACTGTTTTCAGTGCCGTGACGATTTTCCCCTCTATCTCTAAAAAATCCAGTGATTCACTCATATCGTTTCCCTTTCAACTTTGCGACTTTTGATTTTCTTTTGCCTGGTATGCCATGGCGTAAAGGCGCATCTTCTTCACCATGGCCAGTAATCCGTTGGAGCGTGTGGGGGATAGATTCTGGCGGAGCCCGATCCCGTCTATAAAGGTGAGATCATTCTCCAGGATCTCTGATGGTGTACGTTTATTCATCAGTTTGACAAGCAATGCCACAATCCCTTTTACAATGATAGCATCACTGTCGGCATTAAAAATCAGCTTGCCATCTACCAGGTCAGCATGGAGCCAGACCTTCGACTGGCAACCATTGATCAGGTATTCGTTGGTGCGGTATTTGGGATCGATGACCGGAAGATCGTTCCCAAGTTCGATCAGGTAATTGTAGCGGTCAAGCCAGTCCTCAAATACCGAAAACTCATCTACAATATCCTGTTGTGCTTCTTTATATTCTGTCATTGTCTGGGTTTCATTATGAAAGCATCTCTATGGTTTTCCGAATCCCTTCTGTCAGGGCATCTATCTCTTCCATCGTATTATAGAACACCAGGGAGGCCCTTATGGTTCCATCAATGCCGAAATGATCCATGACAGGCTGGGTACAGTGGGTGCCAGTGCGGACTGCAATGCCCATTTTATCAAGGATCATGCCCGTATCATAGGGATGAATATTTTTCAGCAGGAAGGAGAAGACCGAAATCCGGTCGGTGGCATTCCCGTATATTTTCAATCTGTCTATCCCAAGCAGTTTTTCAAGTGCGTAGCCTGTCAGTTCTTTTTCGTAGCTGGCGATATTTTCCAGTCCCACCGAATGAAGATACTCAAGTGCAACACCCAGACCAATGGCCCCGGTATAGTTAGCGGTTCCGGCTTCAAACTTAAAGGGAAGGGTGTTATATGAGGTACGGTCAAAGGTGACCTGGTCCACCATATCGCCACCGCCCTGGTAGGGTGGTAGCTCCTCCAGCATCGATTCCTTTCCGTAGAGTACACCTGAACCTGTGGGTCCAAAAATTTTATGAGAGGAGAAGACGTAAAAGTCGCAATCAAGCTCTCTGACATCGACTTTTCCGTGTTGCACCATCTGTGCCCCGTCGATCAATACAGGGATGCCCTTTGCATGCGCCTTCCTGATCACCTCTTTTATTGGGTTGATGGTTCCCATGGAGTTGGAAGCATGGGTCAGGGCGACAATTTTCGTTTGCTCGGTCAGCAGCTCATCCAGTTTTTCCAGTTTCAGCTCCCCATTGTCATTGAAGGGGATCACTTTCAGTTGGGCCCCTTTACGTTCACAAAGCATTTGCCAGGGGACAATATTGGAGTGGTGCTCCATTTCCGAAATGAGGATCTCATCGCCGGAGGATATATATTTTTCACCAAAGGAAAAGGCCACTGTATTGATCGATCCGGTGGCTCCACTGGTGAAGATGACCTCATTGGTGGAGGCCGCATTCAGAAAGTCACGAACCGTTTCCCGGGCTGTTTCATAACGGCCGGTCATCTGCTCACTCAGGTAGTGGATGCCGCGGTGGATGGAACTGTTCTGCTTCTCCTGTATTTCCCTGATGCTGTCGATCACCACCCGGGGCTTTTGGGTAGTGGCCCCGTTATCAAGATAGATCAGGGGCTTTTTATATACCTGCTGACGCAGGATGGGAAAGTCGTCCCTGATCTGTTTTATATTGAGACCCATCGTCATCTGCTTTAGTTAATCGCAATGCATGGCGCAATTGTTACACCTGGAGAGTTCTCCCCGAAGCCTTTTACTTACCAGGTCGGTGATCCGTTCCTGGAGGGCAGGTTGTTTGATTTTGGAGATCACATCCCAGGTAAAGGCATCCATAAGCATCAGCCGGCTTTCATCTTTGGGGATTCCGCGGGACTGCAAATAGAAAAGGGATTCTTCGTCCAATTGTCCAACCGTTGCACCGTGACTGCATTTGACATCGTCGGCATAGATCTCAAGCCTGGGCTTGGTATGCATTTTGGCTGTATCTGAAAGCAAAATGTTGTTATTGGTCTGGAATGCTTCGGTCTTCTGTGCATTGGGATGCACATGGATTTTTCCGTTGAAAGCACCTGTGGAGGTGTCATCCAGCACACCTTTGTAATACTGGTTGCTTGTGCAATGGGGTTTGCTGTGTTCAATGACTGTATAGCTGTCCACATGCTGCATTTTATCTGTAAGGAAGAGTCCCAGTGCACTGGTTTCAGCTCCTTCTCCCTCCAGATTGATTCGCAGGTTGTTCCTTACGATCCCCCCGTGCAGATTAATGGTGCCATGCTGGCAGCGCGAGGAACGATCCTGACTGATCCATGTGTTGGTTACCTGGCAGGAGTTATTGTGCTCGTTTTGCAACCTGAGCAGGTCCAGGTCGGCATTTTCCCCAATAGATACTTCGCTTACCGAATTGGTCAGAAACATTTGAGGAGAGAGGGTGTGGTCGCAAATAATCACCTGAGCCGCAGCATTGCGCTCCATCACCAACAGGTTGCGGTGTTGTACCATCTGGTTCTGATCAGAAAGCAGCAGGTTGATGATCTGTATTGGTTTCTCCATCCTGACGTTTTCTGGCACATAGAGGAAAATGCCATCCTGTGAAAAAGCGGTGTTCAGGGCAACAAAGGGCTCATCGTCTAAAGGAGCATGTTTTCCAAGGTGTTTTTCCACCAGATCAGGATAGTGTTCAATGGCCGCCTTCAGGCTGCCGTAAACAATGCCATTATCCAATCTGGTAAGCGCCTCTTCTCCGGGATGGTGGTAGAAGCCATTGAGTACAGTTAGTACCTGAGAGTGGAGCAATGGAACATCGCAGCTGAAGATTTGGGCCTCATCATAATTGATAGCCCTGGCCTGGAAATCGAAGCTTAACTCTCCGTCAAACACAGGCTCCAGGTGGGTGTATTTGAAGCGCTCATCTTTTCGCCGGGGAAAACCTGCCTTCTGGAAGGAGGCTATGGCTGTATCACGCAGTTCCTGAAGGAAAGGCGGATCTCCCTCACCGATCAGATCCCTGTTCTTTTGAAACAGCTCCAGGTATTTATCAATTGTCTGCATCTACCTCCCGTTTAATCCAGTCATATCCGTGTTCCTCCAGCTCTTTGGCCAGCGATTTATCGCCCGATTTCACAATACGCCCCTTGTAGAGCACATGCACTACATCGGGAACAATATAGTCCAGCAGTCGCTGGTAGTGTGTAATAATAATGGTGGCATTTTTGGGCGAACGGAGATTGTTAACGCCGTTGGATACAATTCGCAGGGCATCAATATCAAGCCCGGAATCGGTCTCATCCAGTATGGCCAGTTTGGGCTCCAGGAGCGCCATCTGGAATATTTCATTCTTCTTTTTTTCACCCCCTGAGAATCCTTCATTTACTGAGCGGTTGGTAAGGTCGGAATTGATCTCAACAACCTCTTTCTTCTCCCGCATCAGCTTCAGGAATTCTCCCGCTGGAAGTGGCTCCTGTCCCCTGTATTTCCGCATGGAGTTGATGGCGGTGCGAAGGAAATTGACCATGCTTACCCCCGGAATCTCCACGGGATACTGGAAACCAAGGAAGATCCCTTCACGGGCCCTGTCCTCCGGAGTCAGTTCCGTCAGATCCTTTCCCTCATAAATGATCTTCCCATGGGTGATATGAAAATAATCACGTCCGGCCAGTGCCGATGCCAGTGTACTTTTACCCGAACCATTGGGTCCCATGATGGCATGTACTTCACCGGCCTTTACCGACAGGTTGATCCCCTTCAGGATCTCCTTATCTTCTATACTAACTTTTAAATCTTTAATCTCAAGCATATTCTTGTTCTTCTTTTCTTCTAACTATCTAACTAATTACTATTCCACTAGGCACTAAGTAGGCGCTAGCCTACGCTCCCTTCCAGGGTGATGGCTAAGAGTTTCTGTGCCTCTACGGCGAATTCCATGGGCAGCTTGTTCAGTACCTCTTTGGCATATCCGTTAACGATCAGACTGATGGCATTTTCGGTATCAATACCCCGCTGGTTGCAGTAGAATATCTGGTCCTCCCCAATCTTGGAGGTGGTGGCCTCATGTTCCACTACCGCGCTCCGGTTATCAACCTCCAGGTAGGGGAAGGTGTGCGCCCCGCATTTGTCTCCCAGCAGCAGGCTGTCGCACTGACTGTAGTTTCTTGCATTCTCTGCTCCCTTCAAGACCTTTACCAGTCCCCGGTAGGAGTTTTGGCTCTTCCCGGCACTGATCCCTTTGGAGATAATGGTGGATCGGGTGTTTTTTCCGATATGAATCATCTTGGTACCGGTATCGGCCTGCTGATAATTATTGGTAACAGCCACCGAATAGAATTCACCCACCGAGTTGTTTCCTTTCAGGATGCAACTGGGATATTTCCAGGTAACCGCCGATCCTGTCTCCACCTGGGTCCAGGAAATCTTGGAATTGTCTCCCTTGCAGATACCCCGCTTGGTAACAAAATTGTATATACCACCTATGCCGTTCTTATCGCCCGGGTACCAGTTCTGAACAGTTGAATACTTGACTTCAGCATTTTCCCCGGCGACTATCTCTACGATGGCTGCATGCAGCTGGTTCTCGTCACGCATGGGTGCAGTACACCCTTCCAGGTAGCTTACATAGGAATCATCTTCAGCCACAATCAAGGTACGTTCGAACTGACCTGTATTGGCGGCATTAATCCGAAAATAGGTGGAGAGTTCCATGGGACAGCGGACTCCTTTGGGGATATAACAAAAGGAACCATCACTGAAAACGGCCGAGTTGAGGGCTGCAAAATAGTTATCGGTATAGGGAACAACCGAACCCATATATTTTTTAATAAGGTCGGGGTGGTTTTTGACTGCATCACTGAAGGAGCAAAAGATAATACCCTTGTCTGCCAGGGTGTCCTGGAAGGTGGTTTTTACCGATACACTATCCATCACTGCATCCACTGCCACTCCGGCCAGCTGCTTCTGCTCCTCAAGGGGGATTCCCAGCCTGTTGAACGTATCGATCAATTCCGGATCCACTTCGTCCATATTTTCGTATTTGGCCTCTTGTTTGGGAGCCGCATAGAAAATAATATCCTGGTAATTGATCTCGGGGATCCGCAGGTGTGCCCATTCGGGCATCTTCAGAGTTTGCCAATGCCGGAAGGCCTTCAGTCTTATTTCGAGAAGCCATTCTGGTTCCTCCTTTTTGGCAGAGATGATCCGTACCACCTCTTCGTTCAAGCCCTTTGGAATGGTTTCGGTTTCTATATTAGTTTGAAATCCAAACTTATAATCGCTACCCGTTACCTCATTTAATATCTTCTCCTGATCTGTCACTTTTCCACATGTTTTGGGTAAGGTCTGGCCCGAACTAATTGTAAATAAGATTAATTTAAAATAGAGCCCAAATATACAAAAACTTGTTCTTACATTTGTATTACAACAGGCTAATTGAATTGTTCATCTTTTAACTTTTCCACCCATGACAGCAAAGAAAGTTCGTACCGTAGAAGAGCTGGGAGAATTCGGACTCATCGATCACCTTACTGCCGGATTCACCAAGCAGCAGGAGAGTACCAATGTTGGTGTTGGTGATGATGCTGCAGTAATCGACCATGGCGCTTATTGCCAGGTAATTACAACTGATTTATTGTTGGATGGAGTCCATTTCGACCTGGTTTATACACCCCTGAAGCACCTGGGATACAAAGCAGTTGTGGTCAATCTTTCGGATGTATATGCCATGAATGCGGCTCCCCGCCAGATTACGGTCTCCATAGGTATTTCAAGTAAATTTTCTGTGGAGGCATTGGAGGAATTTTATGAGGGCGTGAAACTGGCCTGCGAACAATTCAATGTGGATCTGGTGGGAGGCGATACCTCAGGTTCCATGACTGGACTGGTTATTTCGGTGACGGCCATCGGCACCGCCCTGAAGGAGGAACTCACCCTGCGCAGTACTGCGCTTAATAACCAGCTCATCTGTGTGACCGGCGACCTGGGAGCAGCCTACATGGGGCTCAAAATACTGGAACGTGAGAAACAGCTTCATGCAGAGGATCCCGGTTTCCAGCCCGAACTCACCGGTTATGATTACATACTCCAACGCTATCTGAGACCAGAGCCCAGGGTGGATGTGTTGCTGGCCCTGAAAGAGGCAGGTATTGTGCCTGGTGCTATGATTGATATATCGGATGGACTTGCTTCAGAATTATTGCATATCTGTAAAGCTTCGGAGTGTGGATGCCAGGTCTATGATGAACGGATTCCACTTGCCGAAGAGACCAAGGAGGCCGCTGCAGAGTTTCAGATGGAAGCCTTGGTGGCTGCCCTGCATGGGGGGGAGGACTATGAATTACTGTTTACCGTTCCGCTTTCCGATTTCGACAAGGTTTCTGCCATCGAAGGGGTAAGCGTGATCGGGAATATCACCGATAAGAAAGGTTCTGCTCTGCTGGTTGGCAATGATGGAGGTGCCATTCAGTTGCAGGCCCAGGGCTGGAATGCCAATTCACAAGATGAATAGAAGGTTTTTCTCAGGACACAGAATTCATAGCCATCATCAGAGCCGTATTATACGTTTCTTTTCTTTATCCCATTTTGTCCGACAGCCTTCCCGGTAGGATATGTCGGCCATGGCGATAACCACTCCTTCTTCATAGGCCATTTCGATGTTGCCTGTGGGAGTTTCACCGGTGCGAATGCAATCCAGCCATTCCTTCAGATGTAAGTGAGTGACATCCCAATTTTGTCCCCCAATGCTGGTAGAGGTGAGTCCCCTGGAGGCATAATACTGGGCTGTGGCCGAGCTTATCGCATCCACCACACTTGTTTTTTGGGATCCCTGGAGCATTTCCAGCATGGGCGATCCGGAGGATACGAGACCACGCTCCAGCAGATCTGAGAATTGCTCTGAACTTCCGTCGGGAGTCATTGAAAGCGTCCCACCTACGCTCATGGCCGCATCCCTCCCGTAAAGCGTCCTTCCTCTGGCTTTTGACGAGGTCAGGTTCGCACTGTAGGTTAGGGTCAGGTCCTTGTTTGGATATTCAAAGGTGGTATGCAGCACATCAGGCATATCGCCGAACTCCTTATATGTGTATTGTCCCCCTGAGGAATAAACGGTTTCCGGAATTCCCATATGCAGCAGCTGGTTTACTGCATCAAACTCATGGGAAAAGAGTTGTCCGAACAGGATCGTGTCATAATCAAAATAGCGGGCCCAGCTGTAGTAACGCCGGATGCTGAAGGGGACCTCAGGGGCTTTTCCCAGCCATTGTTTCCAGTCGATGCTCTGTGCATCTCCCGGCTTGGTCTTGCCCTCGCTGTCTACATGGCGGATCCAGGCACCATTGGGGGAGTTCCGGTTGGAGGTGGTTTCCACATGGGAGATCTTCCCCAGCAGTTCCCGTCGAAGGATCTCGCTGGCCACCTGGAAGGCCGCAGTCTGCGGATACTGGTGTCCCTGCTGAAAGACCAGCTTACTGTTCTTAACGGTCTCGTATGTGGTGTAGATTTCCTCTTCCCGGTGGATAAGGCTCTTCTCGCAATACACGTGTTTCCCGGCCTGTATGGCATCGATGGTCATCTGTGCATGATGGTGGTCCGGGGTGGAAATAATGATTGCATCGATATTGGGGTCGGCTAGCATTTCATGGTAATGACTGAAGCGTTTTACCGGATGCTTGGAGGCAAATTCGCCCCCGGTATGGATGTCATGGGTAGCCGTGGCCAGTCCATTCCCGGCATGGAGATCAAAAACATCGCAGATTCCAGTGATGGCCACATGCAGGTTCCCGTCATTGATCTGTGCATCCAGGGATCCATTTTGCGCGATCCAATCACAGTCCACCCGATTGTTAAAAACAGATTTTAAATATTTATAAGCTTCTGGCGAATCAGATTTCGATGTTAACCAAATATCGCAAAGTAAATGACCATCCTTAGTACGTGTTTCTTGTTCGGGCTCAAACAACATTCTATACCGATGCGGTTGGGCCAGTGTCTCGCTTAACCAACTCGTGCCGCTTCGTGCAGAGCCAACCACTATGACGTGCTTGTTAAACTTATTCTCCATACATCATGCTTTTATAAAGTGTTTCGTGTGTCACAATAAAAGCATGCATTGTAAAATGTGTTTCGCAATACTGTCGTAATTCCTGTCCTAAAGCTCTTCTCTCTTTCAAGTTAATCGCTTGCAATGCTTCTATTTTCAATACTAAACTAGAAACATTTCCTGCATTAAATACTAATTTTTTAAAGTCTTTTAACACATAATTAATGCCAGTGATATCAGAACCCAATACAGGAATCCCCATACACATAGCTTCAACCAAGGCCATTGGCATTCCTTCTTTTCGCCCTTCATCTAAAGTAGGAATCACATATAAATCAGCACCTTTTAGATAAGGTCGCACATCCAATTGTTTTCTGACCAAACCATAAAATCCAAAAGTGATGGCCAGTGCCAACGAAATCCACGGTGGTTGGCCCAGATAAATGCCCAAGAAAAGTGTCGATGAAGCAGCCAGTATCAATGCGATGGTTTGCACTCGATTCAATCGTTCATGCAAAAATAACAGGCCCAGAAAGATGTTAACCAAGGGATTGATGAAATAGCCTAAAGCGGTGGCGAGGATTTGGCCATCATTGACTGCCCAAACGAAAATCAACCAGTTACTGATAACCAATGCGCCACTGAGTAAAAGTACCAACAG
>RCND010002243.1_pt1 | contig 10760 bp, 6 predicted proteins | sample 2041351 | NCBI WGS metagenome assembly RCND01 (sample SAMN09708230, study PRJNA481090) | Marine sediment metagenome, whole genome shotgun sequencing project. | biome: marine sediment; feature: ocean; material: sediment; isolation source: Sewage treatment plant 12B marine sediment (STP12B) ...
GTACTCCATCGCATCGCCGTTGGCGAGCCGGTCGCTCATGCTCGATGCCGCGGTCGCCGGTGATCGAATCGTGGCGGTGGGCGAACGCGGTCACATTTTGATGTCGTCGGATGGAGGAAGCAGCTGGCGACACGCTCGGGTTCCCACCCGAACCATGCTCACCGCCGTCACCTTCACCGACGAGACAACGGGATTTGCGGTGGGCCACGACTCGGTCATCCTGCGAACCACCGATGCCGGCGAGACCTGGGAACGGGTCCACTGGGCGCCAGAAGACGAAGCGCCTCTTTTCGACGTCTGGTTCGCGGATGCGAGCACCGGCGTGGCCATCGGCGCCTACGGCAGCAACTTCATCACCGACGACGGCGGCGCCACGTGGGTTTTCGAGCCCCTCGGCGATACCGACTGGCATCTCCACCAGATCGCACGCGCCGACGACGGACGCCTCTACATCGCGGCCGAAGCGGGCAATATCTACCGCTCCGACGATGGCGGCGACACCTGGACCGAGCTCGTCTCGCCCTACGAGGGCTCCTACTTCGGCGTTCTGCCCCTCGGCGGCGAAACGGTATTGGTCTTCGGCCTCCGTGGCCACCTCTACCGCTCGGAGGACGCCGGCGAAAGCTGGGAGGAGATTCCGACCGGAACCGTCGCCCTGCTCGACGCCGGGGTCAGGCTCGCTGACGGCACGGTGTTGGTGGCGGGGCTCGCCGGGACTGTACTGGTCTCGAGTGACGACGGGAAAAGCTTCAGCCGGCACCAGGAGCCCGGGCGCCGTGGGATCACCTCGGTGATCCAGACTGCCGACGGATCGTTGCTGGCGACCGGTGAGTTCGGCCTCCGCTTGACCACCCTGGCCGAGCTCACGGCCGACATCGAGTGAAGGAGGAGTCGACGATGCAAGAGACCCTGGGAAATCTCATCTTCCGCCATCGCAAAGCGGTGGTGGTCATCTTCCTTCTCGTCACCGTGTTCATGGTCTGGCAGGCGTCCCATCTCAAGATCGACGCCGGCTTCGCCAAGCTTCTTCCCCTCAATCACCCCTACATGCAGACCTATCTCGAGTATCGAGAAGCCTATGGTGGAGCCAACAAGATCGTCATCGCCATCAAGGCCAGGGACGGCGACATCTTCACGCCCGAGTTCTTCGAGGTGCTGGCCGAGGTCACCGACGAGGTCTTCTTCATCCCCGGCGTCGACCGAACCCGGGTGATGTCGCTCTTTACCCCCAACGTCCGCTTCACCGAGGTGGTGGAGGACGGCATCGCGGGTGGCAACGTCATTCCGGCCGACTTCGAGCCGACCCCGGAGGGCCTCGCCAAGGTCCGCGAGAACATCCTCAAGTCCAACTACATGGGCCGGCTGGTGGCGAATGACTTCTCGGCCGGCATCGTCGTCGCCGAGCTCCTCGAGGTCAACCCCAACACCGGCGAGAAGATCAATGTCATCGACATGGCCGCCCAGTTCGAGGCCATCCGCACCAAGTACAGCGCCCACCCCGTCGGGTTGGAATTCGACTATCACATCATTGGTTTCGCCAAAGCCATCGGGGACATAGCCGCCGGCGTGGCGCGGGTGGTGCTCTTCTTCCTCATCGCGTTCGTCATTACATTGGTCTTCGTCTGGTTCTACTCCCAAAGCCTCAAGCTCACCTTCGTCGTCGTCGGCTGCTCCTTCATGGCGGTGATCTGGCAGCTCGGGCTGCTCACCCTGCTCGGTTTCGGCATCGACCCCATGTCGATTCTGGTGCCGTTCCTGGTCTTTGCCATCGGCGTCAGCCACGGCGTTCAGATGATCAGCGCCTACCGCGCAGAGGTCTACGGCGGCGCCGACAGCCTGACTGCCGCGCGTTCGTCGTTCCGCCGACTGCTCATCCCCGGCGGCATCGCCCTGCTTTCCGACACCATCGGCTTCATCACCATCATGTTCATCGAGATCCGCATGATCCAGGAGATGGCCATCACCGCCAGCCTCGGCGTCGCCATCATCATCCTCACCGATCTGATTCTGGTGCCCGTGCTGCTGTCCTTCGTCCGTCTCGACGAGGCCTACCTGACCAAGATGGCGAACCGCGTCACCCACATGAACCAGGTTTGGGTCCCTCTGGCCAGGGTGGCGACACCCAAGGTGGCTACCGTCATCATCGCCCTTGCCGCTGTGCTCTTCGTCGCCGGCAGCTGGAAGGCGAGCCAGATCAAGATCGGCGATCTCCACGCCGGCGTCCCCGAACTGCGTCCCACATCGGTCTACAACATGGACACCGATGTCATCACCGGCAACTTCACCATCGGCGTCGACGTCATCACGACCATCGTTGAAACTCATCCCGAGGCATGCACCGAGCACGAGACCATGACCCTCATCGACGATTTCGAGTGGACGATTCGAAACGTCGAGGGAGTCCAATCGGTCTTCGGCATCGGCCTGGTGGCCAAGATCATCAACGCGGGTTGGAACGAGGGTTCGCTCAAGTGGCGCGAGCTGCCGCGCAACCCCTCGACCATGGCCCAGGCCGTGACCTACATCGACACCTCCACCGGTCTGCTCAACGGCGAGTGCAGTGTCATGCCGGTCTACATCTACACCATCGACCACAAGGCCGAGACCATCGATCGGGTGGTGGCGGCGGTCAAGGCATTCAACAGCGAGCACGGCTCCGACGACCTCAAGTTCCGCCTCGCCACCGGCAACGTCGGAGTCATGGCGGCCACCAACGAGACCGTTTCCGAGGCCCAGTTCCCCATCCTCATGTGGGTCTTCGCCGCCATCATCGTCCTCTGCCTCATCACCTTCCGGTCCATCAAGGCCACCCTGAGCATCGTCATCCCACTGAGCCTGGTGTCCATCCTCGCCTACGCCCTGATGGCCTATCTCGAGATCGGGCTCAAGACCTCGACCCTCCCCGTCGTCGCCCTCGGTGTCGGCATCGGTGTCGACTACGGCATCTACATCTACAGCCGGTTCAAGAGCTTCCTCGGCGAGGGCCTGGACATTCAGGAAGCCTATCTCGAGACCCTCAAGGTCACCGGGGCCGGGGTCGTCTTCACCGGAATCACCCTGGCCATGGGCGTCGCCACCTGGATCTTCGCCCCCATCAAGTTCCAGGCCGACATGGGCATTCTGCTCACCTTCATGTTCTTGGTCAACATGCTCGGCGCCATCATCCTGCTGCCGGCACTCGCGTGTTGGTTCAAGCCCAAGGGGTAGGATCGAATTTTGAATTATGAATTTTGAATTATGAATTACATCGCAAGCTGAGATTCGAACAGGCGGCCTCGGGCCGCCTGTTCTTCTTCCGGGAAACAGCTAAAAAAGACCCGGACCCACCCGATGGATGAGCCCGGGCGTGGCCTGCCATTCGATCACCGGTCGATGCCCGGACAATGCTCCGTCGCCCTTATTCCTACAAGAGGCACTAAGGTTGAGATTTACTCACCCCGGAGTAAAATTCGTTCATGTCATCCAGGCTCTCCATCCGGCGCGAAACCGTCGCCGGATTGGTCTTCGCCACTCTGTGCCTGACTGGCCTCAGTTGCTTTCGGAATGAACAACCCATCCGCGGCGCGGTGGTGGAGTCATGCGAACCCGGGGAGGCGGCCGCAGTCGCCGGCCTCGAACCGGGGGACATCGTGGTCGAGTGGCGGCAGGGCCGGGCGAATGGCAACATCCGCTCGGTATTCGACCTCGCCGTGGTCGAGCAGGAGCTGGCACCGCACGGCCCCGTCAAGCTGATCGTCAAGCGCGGATCGAACACCCGCCGCGTCGTCATCCCCAACGGCCGTTGGCGGATTCGGAGCCGGCCCACCCTGCGACCGAACGGGCTCGCCGACGCCCAACACGCTCTCGAGTTGGAGACCGACGGCGACTTCGACGGCGCTGCCGAGCAGTGGCGGGTGCTCGCCGAGGCGCTGACTGACGGCGATGAGGCTTCGGCGGCGAGTTGGGCTACCCTCCGAACCGCCGTGGCGCTGGCGAAGGCGGACCGCCGCGACGACGGTCTCACCACGCTTCAGACCGGGGTCGCGCTTGTGACCGATCAGCGACAACGCGCCGTGTACTGGGAGCGGTCCGGGGACGCGTTGCTGGAGACGGGTCAGAATGCTTTGGCCGCGGAAGCCTTCCGCAACGCCATCGCCATACTCGAGGAGGATGTCCCATCGTCGCCCGCTCTGGCGCACGCCCTGCTTCAGCTCTGCCGCACCGACATGCGGGCCTGCGATCAGGAGGCGGATCGCGCTCTCGAGGTCTACCAGTTTATCGGAAATGAAACCATCGAGTTCGCCATCGCGTTGAACCTCCAGGCGACCGTCGATTTTTTCCGGTCCAACCTCGAGGCAGCCGAGAACGGCTACCTCCGGGCCTTCGAGATCACCCACGAGGTAGCGCCAGGGAGCCCGACCGAGCTCAATCTACTCGGAAACTTGGGTCTTGTGGCAATGCGCCGCGGCGACTTCGACACCGCTCGTTCGTATTTCAAGCGTGAACAGACAGCCGCCGAAAGGCTCAGCATCGAGTGTATTCCGTATGCATTCGCAAGCAACTACCTCGGCCTCCTCGCCAAGAATCTGGGCCGCTACGACGAGGCTCAGCTGTACTACGAGCAGGCATTGCGCGCGTTCCGCGCAGCTCGTCCGGACGGTGTCGAGGTAGCCGGGGTTCTGACGAATCTCGGCGTCGTCGCCCGGTATCGAGAGAACCTCCAGACAGCCCGCAGCTACCACGAGGAGGCCCTTCGACTTCGTCGCCGCCATGATCCGGAGAGCACCTCCGTCGCCTCGAGCCTGCACAACGTCGGGGCAATCGCCTTGCGCCAGGGCGACCTCGAGGGCGCTCGAGAAGCTCTGGAACAGGCCCTCGACCTCAAACGGAGCTTCCAGGAGGGCTCGCTGTGGGTTGCAACCACCACCTACGAACTCGGCGAACTCGCCCGAGAGGAAGGCGACTTCGAGACGGCAGCAGAGCGCCACCGATCCGCGTTGGACATCCGCCGACGAGTCGCGCCCCGCCACCCCGACGTCGCCGCGAGCCTGATTGCGCTCGGAGGAGTCGAATACGCTCGGAACCGGCCGGAGATCACGGTGGAGTTCTTGCTCGAGGCGGTGGATCTCATCGAGGAACAACGACGCCGGCTGAACATCTCCGAGGAGCAACGATCCCAATTCAAGGCTCGTTATCGTCTGTGCTACATCGGTCTCGCAGGGATCTGGATGGATCAGGGGCGAACCACCCAGGCGTGGAATCTCCTGGAACAGGCGCGCGCCGGCGCGTTGCGTTCGGTTGTGGACCGTCGCGACTCCATCCCCAACGGAGTTCCACGAGACCTGTGGTTCGCCAAGACCCGAACCGAGAGCGGAATCTCCCGGACGGAAAACAGACTTGCTCGCCTCGATCCCGGTGAAGACGAAGCTGCCCTGTCGAAGTATCGAGAACGCCTGGCGGTACTCGAGACCGAACTGAGAGAAATCTCTGAAGCCATCCGCGAGGTCGCACCGGCCCTTGCCGAGCTCGAGAGCCCGGCGGCGCTGACCCTGGGTCAGGTCCGGAAAAGACTCGATGCCGGAACTCTTGTGCTCTCGTACTCGGTGGGAGCGGATCGTGCCATGGCGATGATGACCACTGCCGCCGACGACAACGGGTTCGAGATACGGTCATTCCACATACCCGTCACCTCGGAGGATCTCAGCCAGAGAGTGCAACGGTTCAATTCGTTGATTGGCCGCGGAGCATTGACCACCGAGGTGGAGCGGGCCATTCGTTCCCAGGCGCGGAAGCTCTTCGATCTTCTGGTCGCGCCTGCGTGGGACGAGGTCTCCAAGGCGAAGAGGATCCTTATCGTCCCCGATGGGCCCTTGCACGAACTCCCCTTCGCGGCCCTGGCTGTCCCCGACGACGAGGGTTTGTTTCTCGGCCTCGCCAAACCGATTTTCGTCAATCCTTCGGCAACGACGGCGGTCGAACTCGGCCAGGATTCACGCCATACCAAACCGAAGACGAGAACCATCGCCGCGTTCGGCGGCCCGGAGTATCCGTCGAATTCTCCCGTCGTCAAGGAACACAACCTCCGGCCCCTCCCGGGCTCCCGGATTGAGGTCGAGTCCATCCAACGACTCTTCGGCGCAAACGCCACGGTCTTCCTCGGCCCGGACGCCACGGAGGCGAACTTTCGGGCCCATGTCGGCGATGCGACGATCCTGCATTGCGCTCTGCACGCTCGCAGCGACCCTCGGGCTCCCATGGACTCGGCGCTGTTCTTTTCGTTCCGCCCGGGCGAACAGGAGCCGGTGAATGACGGCATTCTGTCCGCCTGGGACATCGTCGACGGCCCATCCATCGGCGCCGACACAGTTGTTCTTTCGTCGTGCAGCACCGCCCGCGGGCGGGTGGTGTCGGGCGAGGGAATCATCGGTCTTGCCCGCGCATTCCACGTCGCCGGAGCGAAGACCCTGATCGCCTCGCAGTGGCCTGTTCCTGATCACTCGACGGCCGAGCTCATGACCGCGTTCTACGAGGAACTGGCCTCCGGCGCCAGCACCGTCGAGGCCCTACATCGCGCCAGACAGGTGGTTGCGAGCAACCCGGAACTCGCCCACCCCTACCACTGGGCGTCGTTTCAGATCAGGGGCGATTGGCGCTGAGGTCGAAGGACACCAACTCCGAATCCGAAACATCGGCCTGACGATTCCGGGTGATCACACGCCAGTAGAATCTGCCGGGTCCCGGAATCTCCCCCCCAGGCCACTTCACTTCAGTGGACCCCACTTCGGGACCGGTCCAGATGAGCTCGCCGTCGGCATCAAGAATCTCGACAAAGGCCGGGACCGGGCCCTCGACCACCGTCCATTCCATAAGAATGTCGTCGCCTCTCGACCAAACCACCGTTCCCACCGGAGAGACTGGAACCACCGCAGCCTCATCGCCCACCGAGCGGACCACCATGGTGGCGCCATCGATGACAGGCTCGCGCAGGAAATGCATGGGCAGAACCACCGCCAAAACCACCGTCGCAGCCATCGCGAGAAGGCCGAGGGTGCGAAAGGGAAATCTCCGAACGGTCGCATTTCGGTGAACGATTACCGGTTCCGGAGCCGCCTCATCGAAAGCGGTGGCTTCAGTGCGCAGAATCTCAACGGCACGATAGGTGTCGCTGCACAGCGGGCATTCGACGATGTGGTCGAAGACACTCTCCCGCTCGTCGGGAGCCATCTCATCGCATGCGAGACGCTCCCACTGATCTTCGCTGAGATGATCGTCTTCGCCGCCGATGACGGACTCGCAGAAAGCGGTGCGCAGGGTTTCGATCTCAGACATGGACCCCCCGATCGACGAGCTCCCGACGGAGATCGGCCATCCCCCTTGCGATGAGGTTCCGCGCTTTGTTGTAAGGCCAGCTCTGCATGGTCATGATCTCCTGAACGTCGAAGCCCATCAAGTGGGCCTTCACTGCACGCCGACGGTCCGGCGACAGGGTCGAGAGTGCGTCTCTGATCAGTGCCCCCAGTTCAGCGGATTCCGCCAACCGATCCGGCGACGGCATCGGATCCCGGTGATCCTTCACCAACCCAATCTCTTCGGTGTGACGGCTCTTCAGCGTCCTCACGGTTTCACGAACCGCCGCTCTGTAGAGATATGAGGAGGGGTGGTCGGGCATTTGCTCACCCGGCATGGCCTTCCACAGTGCGATGAGGACTTTCTGCTCGATATCGTCGGCAACGGCCTCAGACTGTGGGCCGGCCACGCGACCCACGGCGGAACGGATCAACCTGGAGTACCTGGCAACCAGATCCTCAAACGCGGTATTGCGAGCGGGGTTGGGAGAACTCACGGTTTTTCGAGTATAGCGGGAACCCCACATTCCGCTCGGGTTGAGAGACAATGGCGTGCGTGATTCCGGTGGAGGAGATTTTATGAACCAGACGCGGAAATTCGTTCTCGCACGCGCCCATCGTCTGATCGTCGTCCTGGCGGTGGCCGCAACGCTGAGCGCCTGCGCCGCACCGGTGGAGCACGACATCGTCCTGCGGGGCGGCACCATCTACGACGGCACGGGCTCGCCGGGTGTCGTGGGCGATGTCGCCATCGACGGTGACGCCATCGTCGCCGTTGGTGATATCGGAAAGGCCGTTGGCCGGACCAACATCGATGTCGACGGCCTCGCCGTCGCCCCGGGTTTTATCAACATGCTTTCGTGGGCTGTCGTCTCGCTCATCGAGGACGGCCACTCCCAGAGCGACATCCGCCAGGGTGTGACCCTCGAGGTCATGGGCGAGGGCAACTCCATGGGTCCCCTCAACCAGACCATGAAAGAGGAGGCGATCAAGCGCCAGGGCGACATCAAGTTCGATATCGAGTGGACCTCGTTGGATGAGTATCTCCACTTCCTCGAGAACCGCGGTGTTTCAACCAACGTGGCGTCATTCATCGGCGCTGCGACACCCCGCGAGATGGTCATCGGCTATGACGATCGCGACCCCTCCGCGGAGGAACTCGACGAAATGCGCGACATCGTCCGCACCGCCATGGAGGAGGGCGCAATGGGGGTCGCATCGGCGCTCATCTACCCGCCGGGCAGCTTCGCCGAGCCCACAGAGCTTCTCGCCCTCGCGGAGATCGCGGCCGAGTACGACGGGATGTACATCTCCCATGTCCGCGGCGAAGGCGCCCATCTGATCGAGGCCATCGACGAGCTCCTGACCATCTCGAGGACCGCCGGGGTCAGAGTTGAGATCTATCACCTCAAATCATCCGGCCGGAAGAATTGGCCGCTCTTTGACGAGGCCGTGGCCATGGTCGAGCAGGCACGAGCCGAAGGGGTCGAGATCACGGCCGATGTCTACACCTATCCGGCCGGGGCAACGGGCTTGAACGCCAGCATACCGCCGTGGGTCCAGGAAGGCGGATTCGAAGCCTCCCTCGAGCGTCTGGCCGACCCGGCCCTGCGAAGGCGCATCGCAAAAGAAATGCAGCAGGAGTCGGACGCCTGGGAGAACATGTATCTCGGCGCCGGCTCGCCGGATAACATCCTGCTCGTGGGCTTCAATACCGAAGAACTCAAACCCTACACCGGCAAGACCCTCGCCGAGGTGGCCGCCATCCGCGGCACCTCACCCGAAATCACCGCGATGGACCTGATCGTCGAGGACGGATCGCGGGTCGACACGATCTACTTCAGCCAGTCCGAGGATGTCCTCCAAAGAGCGATCAGCCTCCCGTGGGTGAGCTTTTGTTCCGACGAGGCCTCCCCCGCCGCGGCCGGCGTCTTCCTCAAGAGCAACGCCCACCCCCGAGCCTATGGCAGCTTCGCTCGCCTGCTCGCCAAGTACGTCCGGGACGAGCAGGTTCTGCCCCTTGAAGAGGCCATCCGCAAACTCACCGGCTTTCCAGCCGCCAATCTCAAGCTCGATCGCCGCGGCCTCCTGCGGGAAGGCTATTTTGCCGATGTCGTCGTGTTCAACCCCGATAAAATCCAGGACCACGCCACCTTTGTTGAACCCCACCAGTACGCTACCGGGATGGTCCACGTCTTTGTCAACGGAACACCGGTCATCAACCACGGAGAGCACACCGGCGCGAAACCGGGCCGTGTGGTACGTGGGCCGGGTTGGAGGGAATAGTCGATCCTCGAAACTTGAAACTCGATCTGGTCCAGACTCGCGACAAGAAACGAGAAACTGGAACCTGACGTCGAGGGTCCATCGGGAACGGGAACGGGAACGGGATCGGACACGGAAACGGAAACGGACTCGGACACTGCATCGGACTCGGACGCTGCATCGGATGCGGACGCGGACTCGGACTCGGACGAGGGGGGAGACTCGCTATACTTGCGAGTCGGAGGAACCGCCATGGCCACACCACACATCAACGCCGAACCCGGCGACTTCGCGCCCACAGTCCTCATGCCCGGCGATCCGCTTCGGGCGAAGTACATCGCCGAGAATTTCCTGGATGATCCAAAACAGGTCTGCGACGTCCGCAACGTCTTTGGTTTCACCGGCAGCTACAAGGGTCTCGAGATTTCGATCATGGCTCATGGCATGGGGATCCCCTCGGCCTCGATCTACTTCTCCGAACTCATGGACCACTTCGGCGTCACACGCATCATGCGGGTCGGCAGCTGCGGCACCTCCCACCCCGATGTCAAGCTCCGCGACATCGTCATAGCCATGGGTGCCTCCACCGATTCCGGAGTCAACCGCACCCGGTTCATGGGCCACGATCTCGCGGCTTTGGCGAGCTTCAACCTCGTCCGCGACGCCGTCCGGATCGCTGAGGCACGCTCCCTCCCCTACCACGTCGGCAACATCTTCTCCGCCGATCTCTTCTACACCCCGCAGCCCGAGATCTTCGACCTCATGGCCAAATACCAGATCCTGGGCGTCGAAATGGAGTCGGCCGGGCTTTATCCCCTCGCCGCTGAGCACGGTGTCGAGGCTCTCGCCGTTTGCACCGTCAGTGACAATATCCGCACCCACGAAGCAATGTCATCGGAAGACCGGCAGACGAGCTTCAACCAGATGATCGAACTCGCGTTGGAAACCGCAGTGGCCGCAAGCGCGGATTGAAACACAAAGGGCACGAAGGGCCATAAAGCATCGCATTTGAAAGTGGGACCTCGGTTCCGGAGCGCCGTTCGACTTTGTGGGCCGACGGTTGTGGCTTCAACGGTTTGTTTGAAACGCAAAGAAAGCTTCGACCGCTATGTCCATCGCAAAGAAAAACTTCAAGAAGTCATCGCAACAGGGGTCGGATGACGGCATCCG
>RCND010002245.1_pt1 | contig 10758 bp, 6 predicted proteins | sample 2041351 | NCBI WGS metagenome assembly RCND01 (sample SAMN09708230, study PRJNA481090) | Marine sediment metagenome, whole genome shotgun sequencing project. | biome: marine sediment; feature: ocean; material: sediment; isolation source: Sewage treatment plant 12B marine sediment (STP12B) ...
GAATTCAAAGGCGTACCAAGTTTTTCTCCTGAACACTTTAGGTATGTAAACAATGCTGACCCAATGAAATCCAAGCAATTAGCCAAAGGGTTAGATCAATTAATGGATGAGGGTGTTGCCCAATTATTTACCCTCGATCTTAATGGAAGAAAAGTCATTGGTACAGTAGGAGCCCTTCAATTTGAAGTGATTCAATATAGACTTGAGCATGAATATGGGGCGAAATGTTCTTATGAAAACGTTAATGTTCACAAAGCTTGTTGGGTTGAACCTGAAGTTGAAAACAGTGAAGAATTTAAAGAGTTTAAAAGGGTTAAGCAACGTTATTTAGCAAAGGATAAAAAAGGGCAGTTGGTTTTTTTAGCTGACTCTGCTTTTACAGTTCAAATGACGCAACAGAAATATCCGAGCGTAAAACTGCATTTTGTGAGTGAATACAAATAATTCAGGAACTCCAATCGACCATAAATGGATGAAATTTAGTCTCCAAAAAGTTATTTACCGATCTCTACTTTATGAAAGGAATCCCCTTTTACTAATTTGACAAAGGCCAAAGAAAACCCCAAGCCATTAACAAGATGGACATATAGATAGTTCCTAAAAAACTGATGGCATGAAGGAGAATTAAGCCCTTTCCTTGTTCTTTTTGAAAAAGATGCTTTCTTAACCATAGACTCCGAATCAGCAAAAGCAACACCAAAGCCATGATCCAAAAAATCCAATCATAAGAGGATAGCATACCAAAACCAAGAATATAACTATTCCTATCCATTGACGCCATCAAACCAAAATACAAAAGCACAAAGAACAGGACCAATAAGGCATTTAAAATCCAGGGGAACCAGTAGTTATTTAGGGTAAAAATACTTTCACGCTTTTTTAGTTTTCTTATAAGAACAAGAATCGGATAAGTAAAAAATCCTATGAGTATAAGTATCGCACCAATGCCCAATAAAATATATACTTCTAGCTCCTTTCCCATTATAAACTTTGCCCCAACCTGCGAAATTCCTTTGTTATAACTTATTCCGGATATCAATTTTAAAGGAGCTGTTTCCGCTATACAATCTTCAATATTCACGGGTAACACCGGGTTTTTATAAAAAGCTGTGATCATCTCACTAAAACCTTTATGGTTATTTACTCCATGTCCGTACCCAGGGAAGTTCATGACTACTGAATTTGTAAGATAAGTAGAAGTGATGGTTGCATTATCTGGCGGTGTAATAGGGTCTAAATTTCCGGTGTTCAATAATGTAGGGACATTTGATTTGATAGGGATATCCTGAAGTGTATCAATCTCAATCCCCGATAATTTAGCAATCTCAGTTTCGGTCATCATTTTCGGAAAATAAAAAAAAGGTGCTAATTTTTTAGTGAAACCCTCATAATCATTTATCGATGTAGGTCCTCTGTAGTTAGGATTATCATTGAGTCGAATAAACAACGCCATATCTGACTCCGAATCCCCAAAAGTCATTCCCAAAGAGTTGACAAAACCGGCGATTACCCAATTTTTCTTATCACTCACGGCCTGTATCAACTGGGGTACAATCTCAATTCCATTCTGGTCGTACAATAGTGTAAACAAGCCACTGGCTATTAAATCTCCTGTAACAACGGCTTCTCTACCTTGAAGTACGTTTTGCTGATCTGGTCCGACAATTAAAGGATGTTCGTTATAATAGTTTAGCCCTTCAAATAGTTTTTTCTCTAAATCTCCAAAGACCGATTTACAGTCCGGATCATTGTTACATTTGTCTATAACAAGTTGCAAGGATCTGGAAAAAGATTTGAGATTGTCATCACTAAAACTTTTAACAGTAGGCACCAAGCCTCCAAATACAGCGCTGCGCACAGATTCTGGAAAATTTCTAATGACCGCTTGCCCGTATCTTGTACCATAGGATCCTCCCATAATATTCCATTGTGCAACACCAAGACTGACTCGTAAGTCTTCAATATCCTGGGCCACTTCATCCGATCCATACGCATTAAGATCCACTTTTTTTAATGCCAAGGAATCAAGACATTTTTCTAGCACAACCATGTACTCATCATCCATCTCCTTTTGACTCATTCCTAACAAATATCGATATTCATTGATGGGTAAGTCCATTTCAGGGCAAAGATCAGGTTCTGATTGTCCACAACCTCTTGGATCAAAAAGGACCACATCATGATTCTTAAAGCGCTCTTCATAGTTAGGGCTGTCAAAAATATAGGGAGTTGCGCCGATCATCCCAAATCCAGGCCCTCCTGGAAGCATGATGATGGGATTTTTAATTCCCTCCTTATTGCTTCCTTCAAGCACACAAAAAGCAATTTTAAGCTGTCGGTTATTTATTGAATCCCTTGTTTCCGGTACGATAATATGGCCAAATTTTAACCTTTCAGCATACGACTCTGAAATAGGGTCTGGATAATCCGACCATATTATTTCACGCTTTACGCCCTGTGCAATGCAAAGACTAATTGACAAAAATAATAGTAAAAAGACTAAAAATGGATGGGGTTTAGTATTCATATTATAGGATGATTTGGGTCCTGTAAATACTTTTTAAGTTGTCAAATCTTGTATTCACAGCATTACTAAACAGTAAAAAAGGTTCTGCTTTGTGAAGTTAACAAATTTTTTTCAATTATATTCAAGCTCAAAACACCTATAAAGTTTAGTAAGTATTCCAGAAAAGAAGCAAAATATTTTCAAATGAGCTTAAATTGGCATAGGAATTGAACCTTAGCCATTTTTATTTTATTATTGTCAATTGCAATTCTTTAAATCTAGCAAGTATGAAACCTTTAGTTCCTTTATTCATAACATTTTTAGCATTTTTCACATCTTGTGGTTCTTCTTCTACCAGCAGCACTAACTATCAAGACCCTCATTCAGGGGCTCACAGTAAAATGCATAATGAATTTTACCAGGAAGAAATTCAGAAAGAGTTAAATAAACAGGTCAATACGTTTGTTGGAGTATATGAAGGAACCCTTCCATGTGCTGATTGTGAGGGCATCAAAATACAACTTGAATTATTCCAAGATATGACTTATGCAGCAGAGGTAAGCTATAAAGGCAAATCTGATACTATTGAAAAGTCAGTGGGAAGTTTCGCATTGAAAGTTGACAGTATCATCGAATTAGACAAGGGAATTGGAGGATTGACTTTCTTTCGAAAAGAAGCTACGGATTTAATTGTGCTAGATCAAAATGCTAAAGAAATAATCTCAGGAATGAATGATGCTTATATTTTAAAGGGCTTCAAAAAAAAAGTGAAGACTTATGAATCAGATGACCCTAAAGCCATTTTTTTAAAGAAGAAATGGGATGAGGGCATTGCATTTTATGCACTTGGAAACGAACCTTCTTGGTCTCTTGACTTAAGCCAGGCAGATTCCTTGACTTTCAAAGCACCAAATGGTAAGAAATATAGTTTTCCTGTGACCGAATCATTGGCAATTATTGACCCGAATATAATTGATTACCGATTATATACTGACGAGGCTGAAATCCTAGTGCAAATGGTTCAAAAACCATGTAATGATAGTATGTCTGGGAATTCATTTTCATATCAAGTCAATATTACCTTCAAACTAGCAAGTGACAAAGATGGGCAAGTTTTTCAAGGCTGTGGTGACTTTGTTCCAAACTACAATTTAAACGGGAAATGGAAAATAATTAAGGCAGGAGATATACTTATAGATAAAAATTCATTTCCAAACCAAGAGCCTTATATTATATTGGATCTCTATAGAGGAACTGTTTCAGGAAATGATGGTTGCAATAGCTTTTTTGGTCAAATTGCTTATCAAACTGATCAAATTTCATTCGGTCCTACAGCTGGTACATTGATGGCCTGCACAAACATGGAATTAAGTTCTACATTGATGGGTTTAATATCAGAAAAGACCATGACGTTTAATCTAGCAAATGACTTGACCTTAAATTCTGATAATGAAAAAATCATGGTTCTAAGACGATACGATTAATCTAACATCCTCTTGGATTCTTCTTAGTTTTATTTCTATATTTACAATACATATTACACTACCAAATTTAAAGCATGCATTCAAAGACCATTGCCAATGGAATTTTAAGAGCCTTATGGGTAATTGTTTGGGTTTTATTACTCATCTTTTTTCTATATAAAATTCAGAGCGTTCTCATCTATTTGGTCATTGCAACAGTACTCTCATTAGTTGCCAGCCCCATGTTAAGGTTTTTAAAACTCAGGCTTAAACTTCCTAATATCTTGGCTGTTATTATTACGATGTCATTTTTTTTAATGGTCATCATAGGCGTAATTTCAATGTTCATTCCTTTGATCAAAGAACAGGGCCATAATTTATCCTTATTGAATACTGAAGAATTAAGAATAAGGATTTTAAACCTATTTCAAGAGATGGACATCTTCTTTTCTGCAAGAAGGATAAATTTATTTAGTGATTTGAAAAATATTGACCTTACCTCAAATATAGCTTCTATTCCCAGCTTGCTAAATTCATTTGTGGGAGTGGTTGGGACGTTTAGTATGGGCCTTTTTTCTGTATTATTTATCGCCTTTTTCTTTTTAAAAGACAACAAACTATTGCATAATATTTTTGTACTTATAACCCCTGACAGAAATGAAGACAAAATCTTAAATTCTTTGAAAAAAATAAATGATTTGTTATCAAGATATTTTATTGGTTTGATCATTCAAATTTCAATACTCTTTGCCATTTATTCAATTACTCTATTGGTTTTCAATATAAAAAGCGCTGTAGTCATCGCTTTTTTATGTGCCTTGTTGAATTTAATTCCCTATATAGGCCCCTTGATAGGTGGCGTCTTAATGATGGTCCTAACCATGACCAGTAGTTTGGAGTATGATTTCCAAACACATATACTTCCAGTTACAAGCTACGTGTTAGTTGGCTATATCATTGCCCAGCTCATTGATAATTTTTTCAGTCAACCGATTATTTTTTCTAAAAGTGTAAAATCTCACCCTCTTGAAATTTTTCTAATCATCGTTATAGGAGGCCTTTTATTTGGCATCACTGGAATGATTTTCGCAGTACCTTCATACACAGTGATTAAAGTTGTTTTAAAGGAATTTCTTTCTGACAACCCGATTGTCAAATCATTGACTAAAGGCTTGGATTAGCGTGAATGAAAGATTGTTACATAAGGAAGTACAGCAATTCATAAATGATCATTTAAAAACAGACCTGCCTCAACTGATCCTAAAAGGGTCTCCTTTCAAAAATATTAAGATTCAAGAACTAGCTAGGCAAATACTGGCTAAGTCAAAATGTCGCGACAAGCTTCCAACCTGGTTCAATACAGAAAACATATATTACCCTAAACCATTAAGCATAGAACAGACATCTTCTGAGCTAACTGCTGATTATAAGTCGTCATTGATTAGCGGAAATACACTTATAGACCTTACTGGTGGTTATGGTATAGATAGTTTCTTTTTTGCTAAAAAATTTACAAAAGTAATTCACTGCGAGTTAGATATGAAATTATCAAAAATCGTTAGGCATAATTTTAAGGTTTTGGAGCAGAACAATATTAGCTGTCTGAATAAAAATGGGATTGAACAATTAAACGAAAATAAATCAATTTATGATTGGGTTTATATAGATCCATCCAGAAGAGACGAACTCAAATCAAAAGTGTTTAAACTAGAAGATTGCCAGCCAGATGTAAGCCATCATCTTGATCTTTTTTTAGAGCATTCAGAAAAGGTCATGATCAAACTATCTCCTTTACTTGATATTTCTTTGACCGTCAAAAGTCTAAAGTTTGTTAAGGAAATTCATGTTGTAGCTGTAAAAAATGAAGTTAAAGAACTTCTGATTTTGATTCAAAAGGGGTACGAAAAAAAGATAATAATTAAAACAATAAACATCCGAAAAAATGATGAACAAACATTTACTGGGTGTTTCCCTTCGACTGCTCACGCTGCATTCTCTGCTCCAAAAAAGTATCTTTACGAACCAAATGCAGCGCTTTTAAAATCCGGATTATTCAATGAAGTGTCAAATAACTTAAGCGTATTTAAATTAAACATTAACAGCCACTTATATACTTCTGAAATACTTATTGCCTTTCCTGGACGAATCTTTAATATCCATTCAATTTCAAAATATAATAAAAAGCTGCTCAAAAAAAAATATAAGTTTAAGAGTGCAAATATTACTACCAGAAATTTTCGTGAATCAGTAGCTCAAATCAGAAAGAAAACAGGAATCAAAGAAGGCGGGCATGACTATTTATTTTTCACAACTGATTTAGAAGATAATTCTATTGTCATCCACTGTACAAAAGTTTAACAGTCCTCCACCCTAGTTAGACGATTTATTTCTTATTTTTAATTCAGAAAATTCAAATTGAACCCATGGCGAATAAAAATATTCGGGCACTTTCATCCAGAAAAGGCCTTGAAAACAACCTGTTTGAAAAAATTTCAGAATTGTCAAAGAGTGATGGTTCAGAGGAGGAATTTCAACGCCTCTCCAAACAGTTTATAGTAGATGATTCTGTCGTCTTCGGAACAGCTTCTTTTTATGACTTCATAAAAGAAGAAGAAAGAAATAAAACCATTCGTGTCTGCAACGGAACAGCCTGTATGGTTGCTGCTACACAATCAAAGGTTCAATCTTTGTTAGAAAAGAATTTTAACCAAGAAAACATCGGTCATGTGGCCTGTATTGGTCATTGTCATTCGAATGGAGCCATCATGTATAAGGACCATACATATTCAGTGGGTTCAAATGAACAACTTCATAAAGTCCTTTCTCTTGAAGACAATAATAGACAAATTGAAAACATCTATCATATTCAAGCCAATACTGAACCCATACTCACTGGAGAAATTGATGACCTAGGTGAATTCTTTAAGCTTGCTGATGAATATAAAGATGATAAAGCTAAGATTATATCAGAATTAAAAGATGCTAAACTTCGAGGAAGAGGTGGCGCGGGATTCCCTTTTTGGTTTAAACTAGATGCGGTTTCAAAAGAAAATAATGATCAAAAATATATTGTTTGCAATGCTGACGAAGGAGACCCGGGTGCTTATAGCGATATGTATCTAATGGAACATCAGCCCTTCAAAGTTATTTTTGGTATGTTTCTAGCCGGAATTTGTGTTGGAGCTGACACCGGGGTCATTTATATTAGAGGAGAATATCCAAACTCAATAAGGCTCATGGAAAAAGCGATCACTTATTTGAATGATCACAACCAGCTAAAAAACTTTAAGTTCAAGATTATAAAAGGCCAAGGAAGCTATGTGTGTGGCGAAGAAACGGCCTTACTAAATTCTATTGAAGGCCTTAGACCTGAAGTTAGGGTAAGGCCTCCCTACCCTGCACAATATGGGTTATACGGAAAACCAACCGTGCTGAGCAATGTTGAAACTTTTGCGAACATACATTGGATATTAAAGAACAGCGGAAAGGCATACGCCTCTTTGGGAACAAGCCAATCTTCTGGGACAAAACTTGTATCGTTGGATAGTTTTTTTAACCGGCCTGGTATATATGAAGTTGAAATGGGAACACCATTAGAGCAGGTGTTTAATGATTTTGGTAAGGGACTTAAAGATGAGATCAAAGCTTTTCAAATTGGCGGACCTCTGGGTGGAATCGTGCCAGCAGAAAAAATAAGCGAGCTACATTTAGATTTCGAATCATTGAATAATGCAGGTTTTCTGCTTGGCCATGCTAGTGTAGTTTCAATCCCGACCAGTTTCCCAATGGTAAAATTTATAACCCACCTACTTGAGTTCACAGCAGAAGAAAGTTGCGGAAAGTGCTACCCTTGTCGTATCGGATCTCATCGCGGTTATGAAATGCTTGAAAAAGCCCAAAATGAAGATTACAAAATTGATAGACAATTATTTGATGATCTTATAGAAACACTTGAAATAGGTTCATTATGCGCGCTTGGAGGTGGTGTTCCACTACCTATAAAAAATGCGCTACAGTATTTCGAACCAGAGTTGAAGACTTATTTTCATTCCTAATCTTAAACGCATGAATGTATTTATAAACGACATCGCACATAAAGCTATTGAAAATGAAACTATACTCGAATTTGTCAGGAGGATAGAAACTCAAAACGCTATTCCAACCATGTGTCAAGATGATCGACTTGATAATTTTGGATCCTGCCGTGTTTGCTCAGTAGAAGTAGCCCGTGAAAAAGGAGGTCTCACCAAAACCATGGCTTCATGCCATACTCCAGTCTTTGAAGGAGCCTATATATACCATCAAACAGAGAAAATAAAAAGATTAAGAAAGAATATTCTTGAACTTGTCTTGACGGATTATCCTTCAGATAAAGTATTTCCGGAGAAAGGAAGAAAAGCTACTGAATTCCAAAAAACAATTGCCGAAATTGGAATCCCAAATATTCGATATCCAAAAGGTAAAAACTCCTTGCAGATGGGTAAAGACAATTCTCATCCCTATATAAAATCGGATTTAGCCCAGTGCATTAATTGTTATAGATGCGTAAGAGCCTGTGAAGAAATCCAAGGTGAAATGGTCTTGGGCATGAGTGGTCGGGGTTTTGCGACACAAATTATCAAAGGATTTGATACAGATTTTAACCTTTCAGCCTGTGTATCTTGTGGTGCTTGTGTTCAAACCTGTCCAACAGAGGCTCTTTCAGATAAGTTTTCAACCAAGACATTGATTCCCGACGAAACTATTAGAACCACATGCACCTATTGTGGAGTTGGATGCCAACTTGACGTATCCGTGATTGATGGCGAAATTAAAGGAATTCAGGCACCTGAAACTGCCGAAGTTAACCAAGGTCATACCTGTCTCAAAGGGCGATTCGCTTTTCAATTTTACAACCATCCTGACAGATTACGCGAGCCGTTGATCAAAAAAAATGGTGAATTTGAAGTAGTTACCTGGGAGGAGGCATATGATTTTATGGCTGAAAAGTTACTTAAGGTTAGAGATACTTATGGCAAAGATGCTATAGGTTGTATTTCATCATCCAGAGCTACAAACGAAGAAAATTACCTCATGCAAAAAATGACCCGGGTAGCTTTGAATACTAATAATATTGACGGTTGCGCAAGAGTTTGTCATGCCCCAACAGCTTATGGAATGCAGAAGGCTTTTGGAACAGGGGCAGCAACAAATTCAATTGTTGACCTTGATTTAACTGATTGTATACTGCTGTTTGGAGCCAATCCCACTGAGGCTCATCCGGTCACGGGAGCTAAAATCAAACAATTATTCATGCAAGGAATTACCAGTATTGTAGTTGATCCTGTAAAAACAAGTTTAGCAAATTTAGCTACTTACCATCTCCAATTAAGACCAGGAACCAATGTTGCTCTGCTAAATATGATGGGGCATTATATTGTTAAAGAAGGAAGGGTAAGAAATGAATTCATTCAAAAATTCACGGAGCAATATGAAACTTTTTACAATCATGTTATGACGCTAGACATGGATGAATTAGAAGAAATTACTAGTGTATCCAAGGAACTTGTTCGGCAAGCGGCACTGGCCTATGCAAATGCTGACAATGCGATGGAATTTCATGGACTTGGTGTAACTGAACATTTTCAGGGGAGTAAAACAGTAATGCTCTTGTCAAATATAGCCATGATGACTGGTAATATTGGTCGTCCTGGTGTAGGCCTTAACCCCTTAAGAGGTCAGAATAACGTACAAGGAGCTGCCGATATGGGAGTTCAACCCCATCAAGGTGCTGGATACATGGATGTCAATGACCCTAATATGCAGAAATATTATGCTGAAAAATATGGAGTTGCGCGTATGCCTGAAAAAGAGGGTTTAAAAATTCCTGAGATGCTTGAAGCCGCTATTGAAGGAAAATTCAAGGCCTTATGGATTATGGGTGAAGATACGCTCATGACAGACCCCAACACCATGCATATCAGGAAGGCAATGGAACAACTTGATATTATGATCGTGCAAGAATTATTCATGTCTGCCACAGCTGAAATGGCCGATGTGGTTTTACCCGCTAGCTCATATTTCGAAAAAAATGGAACTTTTACTAATGGTGAAAGAAGGGTTCAACGGGTTAATAAAGTTATTGAGCCTATTGGCAATACCAAATCCGATGGCCAAATGATCATTGATATGATGTCTAAACTGGGTTACGAACAACCTACAGGAAAAGTTTATGATGCTGAATTACTATTGGAGGAAATTTCGGGAGTTATTCCTTTTATGAAGGGCATAAGCTGGAATCGATTAGGGGAAAACGGGCTTCAATGGCCAATTCTCGAGAATGGGTCTGACACCAAAATTATCCATAAAAATGGGCAGTTCAAAAGAGGCAAAGGAAAGTTTCATCATTTTGATTTCGAAGAGACTCCTGAATTGTTGGAGCACCGAAGTAAGTATCCGTATATATTGACAACTGCTAGACAATTAGAGCATTATAATGCCGGAACCATGACAAGAAGAACTGATAATCAGCAATTATCGCCAATGGATTACTTGGAGATTAACCCTCTAGATGCTGCCGGTAAAGATATTTCTGCTGATGACAAAGTGAGGATATTTTCTGACAGGGGAAGTGTTATTATTCCGGTGAAACTAACCTATTTAGTAAAGCCCGGAGTAGTGAGAACAACCTTTCATCAACCAGATATTTTTATCAACATGATTACTGGAAATGTAGGAGATGAATTTACCTTAACTCCTGAATATAAAGTTGTCGCGGTGGATTTCGAAAAAGTCAAATAAATTAAGTTT
>RCND010002246.1_pt1 | contig 10756 bp, 10 predicted proteins | sample 2041351 | NCBI WGS metagenome assembly RCND01 (sample SAMN09708230, study PRJNA481090) | Marine sediment metagenome, whole genome shotgun sequencing project. | biome: marine sediment; feature: ocean; material: sediment; isolation source: Sewage treatment plant 12B marine sediment (STP12B) ...
CAATGTGAATGAAATTCTTGAAGAATACAGTCAACATGAAAAGATTAAAGGATTCAGACATATCGTTCAAGGCGAATCAGATCACAATTTTTTATTGCGTCCAGATTTCCTAAGGGGCATCTCCTTTTTGGAAAAATACGATTTTGTTTATGACATCTTAATATTCCCCCATCAATTAGGTGCGGCTCTAGAATTCGTAAAGCGATTTCCGCATCAGAAATTTGTCATGGACCATATTGCCAAACCATATATTAAAGACGGATATTTTGAAGGGTGGGCTGTTCTCATGAAAGAAATTGCTAAACAAGAAAATGTGCATTGTAAATTGTCGGGGATGATAACCGAAGCGGATTTCAATTCTTGGACACCTGATCAAATTAATCCATATATGGATTTGGTCTTAAATGCCTTTGGATCAGATAGAGTAATGTTCGGGTCCGATTGGCCTGTTTGTCTCGTTGCTGGTGAATATGCTCAAGTGAAACGATTGGTAACCGATTTTATATCAAAACTCAGCCTTATTGAGCAAGCCCAAATAATGGGTACAAATGCAATACAGTTTTATAATCTAAAATAGAAATTTATGGATTTAGGCTTAAAGAACAAAGTAGTGGTCATCTCAGGTGCAGCGGGTATGCCAGGTAGTATTGGTGAGACCATTCTCCAAAATTTGGTGAATGAAGGGGCTATTCCCGCTGTAATTGATAGAAATGACCGGGGATTTGCCTATATAGAAAAAATACAGGAAAAGGGAATTGATGGTATTTTTTGTAAAACCGATGTCACCAATCCTGAGCAGATTAAAAATGCGGTAAAAACCATCACTGAAAAATATGGAAGAATAGATGCTGTAATTAATAATGTGGGGGTAAATGACGGTGTTGGACTTGATGCTTCGTATGAAGAATTCATGAATTCGCTAAAACTTAATATGGTAAGTTATTTTCTTATCGTTAAACACGCATTACCCTTTCTAAAAAAATCAAAAGGAAACATTCTAAACATAGGATCAAAGGTAGCTTTGACAGGGCAAGGCAAAACCTCAGGCTACGCCGCTTCAAAAGGAGGTGTTCTTGGATTGACGAGGGAATGGGCAGTTGACCTGATAAAATATGGCATTAGATCTAACGCCATTATCATTGCTGAAAGTTGGACACCTGCTTATGATACTTGGATCAAAACATTAGAGGATGGTGAAGAGAAATTAAAGTCCATCATAAAGAAAATACCACTTGAGAACCGTATGACCACTCCCCAGGAAATAGCGGACACTTGCTTATTCACCATTTCGGAAAGATCTTCCCATACCACAGGCCAATTTATTACTGTGGATGGAGGCTATGTACATTTGGATCGTTCATTATTGACTGAATAGAAAGAAAAAAACCAACGACCAATCAATTATGGAAAACGTAAACAAAATACCGGTAGTCTCAAAACAAGTTCTACTCCCTTTTATCTTGATAACTTCATTATTTGCACTTTGGGGATTTGCAAATGATATTACCAACCCTATGGTATCAGCGTTTAAAAAGATATTGGAATTGAACAATACCCAGGCATCTTGGGTGCAAATGGCTTTTTATGGGGGTTACTTTACAATGGCTTTCCCTGCAGCTATCTATGTAAAAAAGTACTCCTATAAGAAAGGAATTATTTTGGGATTGGTTTTATATGCAATAGGCGCATTATTGTTTTATCCTGCTGCTGCCTATGAAGAATTTGGATTTTTCTTAGCGGCCTTATACATTTTGACTTTTGGATTGGCCTTTTTAGAAACCACTGCCAATCCATTTGTATTGTCCATGGGGGATGAAAAAACGGCCACACGAAGATTAAATCTTGCCCAAGCATTTAATCCAATTGGTGCATTAACTGGTTTATTTGTTGCCCAAACCTTTATTTTGGGTTCGTTGCAATCCGATGATGTAGATGCCCAAGGGAATGTCATATATGATACGCTATCAGAGACTGCGAAAACTGCAGTAAGAGCATCTGACCTTATGGTAGTTCGAAACCCCTATGTAATACTTGGATTGTTTGTGTTATTTATGCTTGTGCTTATCGCAATTGTAAAAATGCCAGAAAAGAAAGAAGGGGATGGGGGCTCCGTTGGAAGTGCTGTAAAACGTCTTTTTAAGAGCAAGAAATTTGTTGAAGGCGTTATTGCTCAAATGTTCTATGTAGGGGCACAGATAATGTGTTGGACTTATATCTACCAATATGCCGAAACATTGGGAATTGATAATAGAAGTGCTGTCACCTATGCCTATTGGGCACTTATTCTGTTTTTGATCGGGCGTTGGATAGGTACCTATTTATTGAAATTTGTAAGCTCGGGCAAACTGTTAATGTATTTCGCTCTAGGGGCCATGGCGTTTACAATTGGGGCCATATTTATTGAAGGTATGACAGGTTTGTATTCTTTAGTGGGTATTTCTCTATGTATGTCCTTGATGTTCCCGACCATATATGGTATTGCATTGGAAGGTGTTGGTGAAGATGCAAAATTTGGTGCTGCATTTCTGGTCATGGCCATTGTAGGTGGTGCAATTATGCCAGTGATGCAGGGTTCAATATTAGACTTTGGAGGTTCTGGTTATACCGATATTGAGATTCTTGGTGTACCTGAAGTTAATTTTTCATTTGTATTACCTCTTATTTGCTTTTTGGTTGTTGCTGCTTATGGTTACAGAACCTTCAAAATTCATAATAAATAAAAGCGTTTATGATATGGTTCTGAAAAGAATTTGCTATTCCTGCGATTTAAAGGTTAATCCCAATTTGATAGCTGAGTATAAGGAATACCAACTAGATGAAAATTCTCATCATATAAATAGTCATAATCAGTATTTTGTTTTTCAAATTTTTAAAATTGAAACCTTATTATTATTCTGTTTTTAATATTCTATTGAGGTCGTATATGACTTATATCCAATGGGTCATTCAGTTCTTTTTGTAGTTGCAATAAATCCAAATAGAGCATATCAATTTTTTCCTGATATTCAGACTTATCCGCTAAATCATACATTTCTTCTGGATCATTTTCCATATCAAACAATAATAATTTTTTCAATTTAGGATATACCATTAATTTAAATCCATCTTTTCTAATCATGCGTTGTGTACTCACATATCCGCCATAAATAGCATCATAGTAACTTTTGGTCCTATTACCGTTAACAAAATCCATGATACTGTTGAAATAAACATAACCTGGTTTATCAACTCCGGCCAAATCCAAACTGGTAGCCATAGCATCTTGTAAATATATATCGGCATTTACCTTGTTACCTTTTGGGACATTTGGTCCAACAATCATAAATGGTGGTCGAATACTATGATCAAATTGTGATTGTTTACCCAATAATCCATGACGCCCCATGGCCAAACCATGATCTGATGTGAAAATGATATACGTATTATCCATTTTACCACTAGCATCCAATTCATCCAAAATTGCCCCAATCTGATTATCTAAATGCGTTATCAAGGCATAATATTCTTTAATATGGGTTTTGGTCGCATATTCCGTGCGTGGAAAAGGAGCCAATGCCTCATCCCTTAGTCCGGGACCATTACCTATGCTGTCTTTATAAGGATACATTGGCAGCCAACTTTTTGGCAAGCTAATCTTCTCTAACGGATACATATCCAAATATTCTTGTGGGGCCTGTCTTGGGTCGTGCGGCGCATTGAAGGCCAAATACATAAAGAAAGGCTCGTCCTTGACTTTTGCCTGTTCTATAAAACCTATGGCATCATCTTTTAAAACCTCACTCCAGTGTTTACCCCCTACCCAAAAGCCCCCAAATTTTTTATCGGTTGGCGACCATGTAGTATCTTTTTCGCTTAATGGGCGATTATATCCTATTGTTCTTATTTCTTCATTGGACTTTCCATTTTTTATCATTTCATTGATGGCAGGAATTTTGCCTCCATGACCCCATGAATCCCATGGCATTCCACGACGGACATTGGTCACATTCTGAAAAACCGAGGTTGCAGGAGCATCTACATGCCATTTACCGGTCATATAAGTTTCATAACCTGCTCTTTCCATTAATTTTCCCCATGTCTTATCCATTTCCCGACCGTTTATCCAGCCTTTTCTAAATGTATTCGCATTCCAAACACTTCGACCAGAAATAATCATAGCCCTTGATGCCACGCAAACGGCGCCATTCCAGGCACCCATATTATAAGCATGTGTAAAAGTTGTACCCGATTTCACCAATTTATCCAGGTTTGGTGTAATCACCTCCTCATTACCCAAAGCGTTAATAGCCGTATGTGTCATATCATCCGCAAATATGAAAACAATATTAGGTTTGGATGGTTCTTGCTTCTCTCCGGTCTTGCAACCTATAACCAACGTAATAATGGCTAATGTCAAGATTCTTTTCATTTTTCTATAATTTTTCAATTTGTACAAGCAATACATTCATTACAGCTTTTGTAGGGCATGATAACGACGTTATCACCAGGCTTGATGCCCTTTGCATCGTCTTCGACTTCAAGAACCTCAGAGGCAAGTTCATGTCTCAATATCCTGGGATAATTAAAAAAGGCTTGATTATCTGAATAGGCGTGCAAATCTGTACCACATATACCTACTTTCTTGATTCTCAAAATTGCTTCACCTTTAATTTTTACAGGTTCATCTTTTTCTTTAAGAATCAATTCTCATGGTTTTTCACAAACAATGTATTTCATTTTGCAATTAAAATTTGAAATTGAAAAGAATGCACCCTCAAGATGTGCTCCGAAGCTAAAAAAATCTAATTCAAATAACTATTTTATATAGGATATAGGTATAAGTTATTTCAAATGCATGGGCAAAGTTTCCATTTTTGAGAGAGGAATTGAATTTTAATAAGTGCTTTTAATTCATTATAACTTATATTTAAAAAGAGAAAAAAATGTCTACAGTGAGAGATTTATCGAAAGTTCACGGATTAGTTTCCGATTTTTTTGAATGGCCTCAGTCACCTAAAGAATGGGAACAATATAAATTAAGTGATGAACAAATTTCCTTTTTTCATGAGAATGGCTATTTATCCAATATAAAACTACTGGAAGAATGGCAAGTAGATCAATTAAAGGCCGAGCTTGCTGAAATTCAAGACCCTAAACACCCAGCACATCATTTTTTTTATGAATTTCATTCCAATGAATCGATAGACCCTAATAAGGTTATATTTCATTCCTTAGGCCATTGGCGAATTACCCCGGGTTTTCACGATGTGAACTGGAACCCTGCTTTTTTAATGGCTGCAAGTCAGCTGTTAGGGGATAGGTCAGTACGATTTTGGCACGATCAATTATTTTGTAAACCCGCAAAGCATGGAGGAGTGGTTGCTTGGCATCAAGATTATTCCTATTGGACCAGAACCATTAAAATGCAACATTTAACCTGCTGGACCGGATTGGATGATGCGACTATAGAAAATGGTTGTTTACATTATATTCCGAAAAGTCACAAATGGGGTTTATTGGACAGGCCCATACTAACAGGACCTATGGATGAGTTTAAAGCGTATTTAAGCGATGTGCAAAAAGAGGAATTCAAAAAAGCAAAAGCTATTGAGATACGCAAAGGATTTGGAACATTCCATCATCCTTTAATGGTTCATGGGTCTTATGCCAACAGCTCAGAAAATTCACGAAGGGCATTTGTATTGAACGTTTTTGCAGATGGAACGGTTTCCAATACTAGCGAACCTTTATTGAACGGTGTGCCAGCAATACCAATAGGACAAAAAATGCAAGGCCAATTTTTCCCATTATTATTTAATAGAAATTCATCCATTATATAATGAAGTTCTTCTTAGTTTAGTTAAAAATTAATATTTAAAATATGCAACCTATTGAACAGCGGGCCATGACGTCTGAATTGATTAAAAAAATAGAAGATGCAGGTATTATTGCCGTTTTGATCATTGATGATGTAAAACATGCTGTTCCTGTTGCTAGGGCTCTTCTAGCTGGTGGTGTTGATGTCATTGAATTAACGCTTCGTACTCCCGCTGCAATGGAATCTGCCAAAGCAATTAAAAAAGAAGTTCCTGAAATGTCTCTAGGATTTGGCACCGTTTTGACGGTAGACCAGGTGAAGGCCGTTATTGATGTTGGAGCCGATTTTGCGGTATCTCCAGGTTGTAATCCCAAAATAATCAGGGAAGCGCAGAAACAAGGACTTTCTTTTGCACCTGGAATCATGACACCTACCGATATTGAAATGGCTCTAGAGGAAGGTTGTCGAATTCTTAAATATTTTCCAGCTGAAACTTCAGGAGGAATGAAACATTTAGAGAGTATTTCTGCGCCCTATAATTATCTGGGATTAAAATTTATTCCTTTAGGAGGATGTAATATTAACAATGCACCTAGTTATTTGCAGTCTGATTTGATTACTGCTATCGGTGGAACTTGGGTTGCAAAACGGCCTTTGATTCAATCTGAGGATTGGAGCGCTATTACCAATAATGCAAAAGAAATTAGAAACCTAATCACAAAAATCAGGTCTTAAGACCATGTATTTAGAAACTATGAAGAAAGTAGTAACCTTTGGAGAGATAATGGGCCGTTTGGCCTCACCAGCGAATTTGCGATTACGACAAACTCGCGAATTTGAAGTTACTTATGCTGGTGCAGAAGCTAGTGTAGCCACTTCTATATGTAATTTCGGCGGAAAAGCGAGATACGTTACGGCGTTACCAAAACATGCCTTGGGAGAAGCGACAATGGATTCGTTACGTGCGGTGGGAATAGACACACAATATGTCCTAAGAACCAATGAAGGCCGTTTGGGACTATATTTCTTAGAAACAGGTGCCAATCAAAGACCAAGTAATGTAATATATGATCGAGCAGATTCCGCTATTGCAATTACTCCCTCTGACAAGTATGATTGGGAAAACATATTCGATGATGCACAATGGTTACACTTAAGTGGTATAACCCCGGCTCTATCTAAAAATGCTGCCGAAGCTACACTTGTTGCAGCAAGAAAAGCAAAAGCCGCAGGAGTATCCGTATCGATTGACTTAAACTTTAGGGGGAAACTATGGAAATGGGATTCGAAGTATTCAGCCCACGACTTGGCTCAAAAAACAATGCGAGGCATTTTGCCATTTATTGATGTGGTTGTAGGGAATGAGGAGGACTGTCATGATGTATTGGGAATTCAGGCAGGTGATACCGATGTGCACTCCGGTACACTGGATACCTCTCGTTATCCAGACGTTGCGCGTCAAGTTGCAAAGCAATTTCCGAATATTGGCAAAGTAGCGATTACGCTTCGCGAAAGCATTTCAGCAAGCCACAATAATTGGGGAGCCATGCTTTTCGATGTTGCGACCGACACACCTTCTTTTGCGCCTTTGGATGAAAATGGCAATTACAATCCTTATCAAATAAGGAATATTGTTGACCGTGTTGGTGGTGGTGATGCTTTTGCAGGCGGATTGATCTTCGCCCTAACAACGCCGGAATTAAGCCAGATGCAAACAGCCGTAAACTATGCGGTTGCCGCTTCATGCTTAAAGCATTCTATAAAAGGAGACTTTAACTATTCCACTCGTGAAGAAGTTGAGCGATTAATGGGTGGTAATGCATCGGGAAGGGTAGTTAGATAAAAATTGAAATGAATACAAGCAAAAGAACAGCAATCTGTATTTTTCTGGTTCTAGGCCTCTTTGGATGTTCACCTGAAAAGAAAGAACAGCATAAGCCACCTAATATTATTTGGTTAATGGCCGAAGACATCAGTTTAGATTTAGCCTGCTATGGTATGAAAGCAGTTAAAACACCGAACTTAGACCAAATGGCGCTTGAGGGAATGCGTTTCAATAACACCTATGTGACCAACCCTATTTGTTCACCTAGTCGTTCCGCAATGATGGTCGGAGTACATCAAGTCAAAACAAATACACATAACCATCGAAGTAATCGTAATGTTCCATTGTCTGAACCTTACATGCCTTTTACAAAACTCCTGAGAGATGCTGGATACACTACAATTTTAGGTCATCATAATGTTCGCGGAAAAGGTCGCAAGACCGATGTCAATTTTAAGCACAAACCAGTTGGGGAATGGAATGGCAAAGACAAATTTGGACTCTTTGATAAGTTTGACTCTATCAACCCGGCGGATACTCCATTCTTCGCACAGATACAATTAAATGTAACTCATCGTGGTGACTGGTGGAATGAAATCCGTGCACAATCGAAGCATCCTGTAAATCCTGATTCTGTAGAATTGCCACCATATTATGCCGACCATCCTACGGTTCGGTTGGACTGGGCAAAGTATTTGGACACCATGGAATATATGGATGATGAAGTTGGAATGTTATTTCAGGAACTGGAAGAAAAAGGATTGGCTGAAAACACCGTAGTTATTTTTATTGGAGACAATGGAAGATGTAATTTAAAAGGTAAAGGCTATTTGCACGACCCAGGGCTAAGAATTCCTTTCCTTATGAAATGGCCTAAAGGAATCAAGCCAAATCAAGTCCGTGATGAAGTTGTGAGTGCTACTGATATTACAGCAACAATTATAGATTTGGCGGGAGTTCAAATCCCTGAATACATGACAGGAATGTCTGTTTTATCCGAAGATTTCAATCGAAAAGAAGTTTACGCTGCACGTGATTTATGGGATGAGGTTGAAGAAAAATCCCGAGCCGTAACCGATGGTAAATGGAAGTATATTCGAAATGATAAACCTGAAATTCCATGGGAAACGGGGCAGGCTTATTTGGAATTCTATCGCCCTGCTGTACACGTTATGCGGACATTAAAAAAGGAGGGGACTCTGAATGATGAACAAAAACAATTCTTTTCAGATTCAAAACCTGAGGAAGAACTATATGATGTTCGGAAAGACCCATTTGAATTGAACAACCTAGTCGATAATGCCGAATTTGCTTCCGTTCTTGAAGCAATGAGGGCCAAAACTGAGAGTTACGATATGAAAATGCATCCGGTTAGCGATGTGTACAATCCTGTGCAGCCTAGCGCGGTTGATTTGTTAGAATGGGTGAAAACCGAAAAACCTGAACTGTATCAAGAGATGTTGGCTGGTGTGGAAATAGGTTTTCAGGGCTTGACACAAGAATATAAAAAATTGAATAAGACTATTAAGTAAATATGAATATAAATAGAATTTACAGCCTTTTAACGATTAGTTTTTTACTGCTTTTAGCATCCTGTAAACAAGAACAAAAAACTGTTGAAAGATCAGAAAAACAATCCAAACCGAACATCGTCATTATTTATGCAGATGATTTAGGATACGGGGAAATGGGCGTCTATGGGGCAACGGAATTAAAAACTCCTAATCTGGACAAACTTGCCAATGGAGGCATACGCTTCACTAATGGTTATGCGTCTTCTGCGACCTGTACGCCAAGCAGGTACGCATTATTGACCGGAATATACCCTTGGCGGAATAAGCGTGCGAAAATCCTACCGGGAACGGCACCTTTAATTATCGATACCGCCCAAACCACGATTCCGAAAATGTTAAAAAAACAGGGGTATCATACCGGAATAGTTGGAAAATGGCACCTAGGCTTAGGAAGCGGAAATATAAATTGGAACGAGCGCATCACCCCTGGACCTAACGAAGTTGGTTTTGATTACAGTCATATTTTGGCAGCGACTCAAGACAGGGTTCCCACGGTCTATATTGAAGATGGTCATGTCGTAAATCTTGACCCGAACGACCCGATTGAGGTCAATTATCAAGAGAATTTTGAAGGAGAGCCAACGGGCATGGAAAATCCCGAAATGCTAAAGATGAAATGGCATCACGGACACAATAATAGTATCGTAAACGGAATTCCACGTATCGGATTCATGAAAGGTGGTGAGGCTGCCAAGTGGGTTGATGAAGATATGGCGGACTACTTTCTGGTGGACGCCCAGGAGTATGTAAAAAAACATAAAGAAGAATCGTTTTTCTTGTATTATGCTTTACAACAGCCTCATGTGCCGCGAACTCCGCATGCACGTTTTGTAGGTTCTTCGGGAATGGGTCCAAGAGGTGATGTAATTGTTGAGGCCGATTGGATGGTTGGCGAATTCATAGAAACCTTGGAAGCCGAAGGATTGTTGGAAAACACCCTCATCGTGTTTTCAAGTGACAACGGTCCGGTTGTAAATGATGGTTACTATGATGATTCCGTAGAAAAATTAGGTAATCATAAACCTGCTGGTGACCTCAGAGGAGGAAAATATAGCTTGTTCGAGGCGGGAACGCGAGTTCCATTTTTCACTTATTGGAAAGGCAAAATCAGTCCCGGTGTATCTGATGCTATGGTCTCTCAATTGGATTTGTTTTCTTCTCTCGCTGCATTAGTAGGAAGTAATGAAAGTACAGATGACAGTAAAGATTTATTGGATGTCCTGATGGGAATATCTCAAGAAGGTCGCACAGAGATGGTTATTGAAGCTACTTCTAGAACAGCATTCAGAAAAGGCGATTGGGCTATGATTCCTCCTTACGAAGGTCCTGCAATTAACAAGCAGGTAAATATAGAGCTGGCCAATGCGTCTGACTACCAATTGTACAATTTAAAAGAAGATATTAGTCAACAAAACAATCTCGCAAAAAGCAATTCTAAAAAACTTCAAGAAATGATTGCTGGGTACGAAGCAATTCGTGGAACCGAAAATACCAAAATTCAGCAGCTCAAACTAAAATAAAAACAACATAAGGAATCTTGTCATTCTAAAAACCAAAAAA
>RCND010002247.1_pt1 | contig 10756 bp, 9 predicted proteins | sample 2041351 | NCBI WGS metagenome assembly RCND01 (sample SAMN09708230, study PRJNA481090) | Marine sediment metagenome, whole genome shotgun sequencing project. | biome: marine sediment; feature: ocean; material: sediment; isolation source: Sewage treatment plant 12B marine sediment (STP12B) ...
AGTGATAGACTTTTACCATGGTTGATTTCAGCCAATTCCGCGTCGTTATCCCGGAACACTGTCCATAGGGCGCTCAGCACGACAGCGGCGCCCCGGGCAGCATCACCTTCCAGATCCAAACCTTTGACAATATTCCGAATCTGGAAGGGTTGAAGACCTCGCTCCAGATCCACGGTTTCCCGGATAATTTTATCCGGTGCCGTCACGGCAAGCTCTTCAATTTCGATTCCACCCTCCGCACTGGCCAGAACCAGAGCACAGGCATCGACAGGATCAACGGTAATTGCCAAATATATCTCCCGATCGATGTCTACCGCCTCCTCCACCAGTATGGAATTCACCCCGAGGGGTGATGAGAACAGGGCTTCTGCGGCATCCATTGCCGCCGCTTCATCCTGCACCACCCTGATGAGGCCCGCCTTTCCCCTGCCCCCGGTGAGAACCTGGGACTTCAGGACGGCTGGGTAACCGATGGCGGCCAGAACGTCTTTAACTTCTGTTTTTGTCTGAGCAAGCCCACTCTCGGGGACCGGAATTCCCGCTTCCCGGAAGACATTTTTTGCCTGGTATTCGAACAGTTTCATTCCGTTGATTCTCTATTTAAAATTTCGGTCTTCGAGTTCCTGTACCAGCTCGAAGTTCTTCTGCAGGAAATCTTTCTTGAACTCCATTTTTTGAGCAAAGGCCATCGCCAGCCAGGCATCGACAATTTGAACCCCCAGAAATGGTGCAGTTATCCATCCGCCCATGGTGATGAGGTTGGCGTTGTTGACGATTTTGGATCGTTCACCGGAGAAGACCGAATCGACTACGCAGGCATAGACTCCCTTATGCTTGTTGGCCACGATGGCCATTCCCTGTCCGGTACCGCATATCAATATGCCCCGGTCGGCTTCACCAGACTGAACGGCGACCGCCACTTTTGGTGCCTGCATCGTGTATGGTTCCGGTTTTTCAGGATCGGTAATCCCGAAATCGACAAATTGAATATCATCCCGTCCGCTCAGGTATTCAGTAACGGCCTGTTTCAAAGGAAAACCTGATAAATCGGAAGCTATGGCTATTTTCAATGTTCCGCTCATATTTACTACTCCTGCCTGTATCAGGCTGATTTTTTCATTCCCGACAGCTCTACAGCGGCCCTGACAATATGAGAAGCCGTCAGACCGAAAGTCTCCATCAGGTAGTCGATTTTGCCGACCTCTCCGAATTTGTCCTGACATCCGATACGTCTCAGCCGAGCCGGTACACCATCCTCGGCAAGAACCTCTGCCACAGCCGAACCCAATCCGTTATGGATATTGTGATTTTCACAGGTCACAATCAATCCGGTTTTTCGGGCCGAAGCCAATACAATCTCCTGATCCAGTGGCTTGAGTGTGAGAACGTCAATCACGTCGGCTTCGATCCCTTTCTTAGCCAGCATGTCCGCCGCTTTCAGAGATTCCTGGAGCATCACCATTCCAAAGGACGCAAGCGTGATATCTGAGCCTTCACGGACCAGTTTTCCTTTACCTATTTCGAAGTTTTCATTTTCACTGTAGAACGACCAGCCACCTTTTCGATGAAGTCTCAGGTAAACGCTCCGTGGCCAGTCGGCAATTTGCGGCAGCAATTTCCGTAGGGAAACTTCGTCTGAGGGTTCAAGGATTCGCAGCTGAGGAATATTCCGCATAATGCCGGCATCTTCGAAAGTCATGTGGGTGCCGCCATTAAAAAGAGCCGTCACACCGGGATCAGTACCGACAAGATTTACATTCAATTGGGCGTAGTTGGCCGAAAGGAAAAACTGATCGAATACCCGCCGGGAGGCGAAGCAGCCGAAACTTGCCGCAAAGGGAATTTTCCCGGCGGCAGAGAGCCCGGCGGCAACTCCCACCATATCGGCCTCGGAAACTCCGACATTGAAGGTGCGGTCGGGAAAAGCTTCTTTGAAGGGGCGGGTTCCGGTGGCGTTCATGAGATCGGCTTCCAGCAGCACGATTCTGTCATCATTCCCTGCCATTTCAATCAGGGTTTCACAATAAACATCACGCATATCCATCAGACAGCCTCCCGAGCTTCGGCATCCAGAGCATCCATGGCTTCCTTGGCCGTTTCGTAGTCAAAAACCATGTTGTGATTTCCCAGATTGCCCTCCGCGAAGGCTGCACCCTTGCCCTTGACGGTATCCAGAATGATCATGTGCGGGCGGCCGGGAACCGCTTTGGCGTTCTCTATTGCATCGTCGATGGCATTCATGTCATGGCCGTCAACTCTCTGAACATGCCAGTTGAATGAGGCCCACTTGTCCTCAATTTTCTCCAGACCCATGATGTCTTCCGTCATGCCGTCGATTTGCATTTTGTTGAAGTCCGTGAAAGCGATGAGACGGTCCGTTTTGTAGTGGGCCGCAGTCATTGCCGCTTCCCAGTTCTGCCCTTCCTGGCTCTCGCCGTCGCCGATGCAGGCGTATACCCAGTTGTCATGTCCGTCTATTCGCTGTGCCAGGGAAATCCCTACTGCCGCAGACAGCCCCTGGCCGAGAGACCCGGTGGACATATCGATCCCGGGAGTCCGAACCCGGTCGCAATGACTTGGCAAGCTGGTACCACCGACATTGAGTGTCGGGAGCCAGTCCTCAGGAAAGAAACCCAGATCGGCGAGAATGCAGTAAAGCGCCGGACCGGCATGGCCTTTGGACAGAACAAACCAGTCCCGGCCCGCCATTCGGGGATTCCCGGGATCTATATTCATTTGCTTGTAGTACAGCACGGTCAGGAGTTCCACCACCGAAAGCGAACCGCCGATATGACCCACCCCCAGCTTTCCGATAATCTCCAGAGTCTTTTTCCGTATCTCCAACGCCTTGCGTTTCATATCGATGTCAAACACGGTTCAACCTCTCTTGATATTTAGTTACTTATAGTAAATAATAAATACCATAAGGTCGTTAATGTGTAAAGGCAGATCCCCGCAAAAACTTCACTTTGCGGGATACATCATTAATTGATAGGGTATGGGTGCAAACGAGGAGAACTATGTGAATCCCGTCCGCAGCAGGGACATCCGTGAATCCAACGAGAAACTCATACTCCGTCTCATCCGGGATGGTGATGGTGTTTCTCAGAGCGAAGTTGTAGGTATTACCGGCCTTCGGGCGCCGACAGTTCTTCGCTTCTTCAACCATCTGGAAGAACGGGGCTTCATCCGGCGGGTAGAACGAGGGCCCGGACGGGAAGCGGGCCGGGAGAAACGGGGACGCAAACCTGTGTTTTTTGAACCTGTACCTGAAGCGGCCTTTTCTCTGGGTATGGAGTTCTGGGCCTATTCTGCCTCTGCTGCAATTGTTGATTTCGCCGGTAATGTGGTGTTTTCCCGCTCGTGGAGCCTCGATCCAACTGACCGTTCAGATGTGCTTGTATTACTGCGCACCATGTTCCGTGAGAGTGTTGAAGCATCGGGTATTCCCGAAGACAAACTGCTGGGGCTCTGTGTCGCAGCCCCGGGTCAGGTGGATGTGGAAACCGGTGAACTGATTCAGTACTCACGTATGGGTATTGCGGATATAAATCTTGGAGAAGCCCTGGAGGCGGATTTTGATCTTCCGGTTACCGTGCAGAACAACAGCGCCGCTATTGCCTGGGACGAATACCAGCATGGTGTCGGTAAAGATGTCCGATCTCTCTTCACTGTCATGATACGAGCCGGTGTAGGCGGTGCATTTCTGGACGACGGCGAGATTTTTGTCACCAAAACCCACACGACTCTTGAGATCGGCCATATCACCGTGGAATACGACGGCCGGCCATGTGATTGCGGCAGTCGAGGCTGCCTGGAAACCTATCTCTCCGAGGGAGCCATAATGAACGACCTCCAACCGGTGGTTGATCTGGAATCCATAACGGATATCGATTCTCTGATTTCCCGGGGTGATAAAAAAGTTACCGCCATCCTCGATGAGAAAGCGGGGATCCTGGCAGGGGCGGTTCGCAATCTGATCAGCCTCTTCGGGCCTGAAATGTTCCTTATTGTAACCCGCTCGCCCGAGCTGGGCCGATATCTTGCAGACCGTGTACGTTCGGAAGTGAAAGCCCAAACCGGTGAACGCTGGCAGGGACGGACAGGTATAGAATCGGCTGTCTACGACCCGGAAAAAGCCGGCCGCGGGGCTGCAAATCTGGTTTATAAAAAATTCTTCTCGTATTAGAAAAGCAGGAATGACAGTGGGAACAGCTTTAACAGGAAACCGTCAGGAGCTCTCTCCGTTAATGCACCTGAAAGACAACAGTAACGGGTTCATCTTGTCATTCAAGGGCAAAGAGGTTTTTCGGCATACATCGGATTCTCCATGTGTGGAACTTGGTGAAGGTACCGGTCGTTTCCGTTTCTACTACGGCCTTTTCAAAATCAGAGACAAAAAAACCAGACGTCTGGCCTGCAGCGGCTATTCGATCATGGAAAATCTGGATCAACGCGTCATTGTGAATTTCAGTGAAGGCCTTACGATGATTCTGGAGGTGATTGACCGAAGGCTGCACGTCGGCTTCGAGACTGAAATCAAGAAATGGAATCGCATCTGGCTCCATTGGACAGCAGATCGGAAAGAGAAGGTATACGGCGGCGGTGAACAATACACCCATTTGAACCTGAGGGGCAGAACCCTTCCCGTCTGGATTCAGGAGCCGGGACTGGGCCGTGGATTCAATCTCCTCACGCTGCTGGCCGAATTGAAAAAGAAGTACGGCGGAAAATGGTATACAAGCTATTTCTCACAGCCCACTTTTGTTTTCACCTCCGGAATCTTCGTTCACAGTGAAAGCTCTGCTTATAGCGAGGGTCAATTCCAGAAGCCGGATCGCCATACTCTCCATACCTGGGAAATCCCGAAAAAAATCGTCTTCGGTGTTGAGGCCAACCCTCAATCCCTGATGAGCTCTCTCACATCCTTTCTTGGCCGACAGCCGAAGCTGCCCTCATGGTCTTATGACGGCATGTGGCTGGGCGCACAGGGCGGCATGGAAGAAACGCGGCGGAAACTGAAACGGATGACCGACGCAGGAGTGAAGATTGCGGGGCTCTGGTGCCAGGACTGGGAGGGAATCAGGATAACCTCATTCGGTAAACAGCTTATGTGGGATTGGAGTTTCGATGAGAACCTGTATCCGAACCTGCCCTCCTACATCGAAGAGCTGAAAAATGAAGGTATCCGTTACCTGGGTTACATCAATCCATTCCTGGCCCTTGAAGGGGCACTGTATAAGGAAGCCGCCGCAAAAGGCTATTGCGTCAAGAATTCAGAAGGAAAGGACTATCTGGTTACTATCACCACCTTTCCTGCAGCTATGCTGGATCTCACTCACCCCGGCTGCCGTGAATGGATCAAGCTTGTTATCAGAAAGAATATGATTGATACAGGCCTTTCAGGTTGGATGGCCGACTTCGGGGAATATATACCCACCGATGCGGTATTCCACGACGGTTCCGACGGCCTTACCTACCATAACCGGTATATCGTGGAGTGGGCCAGAATTAACCATGAGGCCGTAATTGAAGCCGGGAAAGAGGACGAAATCGCCTTTTTCATGCGAGCCGGGTACACCGGATCTGCAAAATACTCTCCGTCTTTCTGGAACGGTGACCAGTTGGTTAACTGGAACCGGGACCAGGGCTTCCCCACGTTGATTCCGGGCTCGGTATCCCTGGGATTCACGGGTGTCGGCTATGTCCATTCCGACCTCGGAGGCTATACCACAGTCATGTGGCTGAAAAGGAGTCGGGAACTTATAATGAGATGGGCCGAACAAGCGGTATTCACCCAGACCATGAGATCCCACGAGGGTAATCGGCCGGATGTCGGGGCCTCACTGCATCGCGACGATCTGGTTCTGCCGCACCTGGCCAAAATGTCGGCTATCTTCACCGCCCTCAAGCCGTACCATCAGGCCCTGTCCGACGAATATCAGGAAACCGGGGTACCGCCCATGTCCCATCCCTGGATTCACTACCCTGAAGATGAAGAACTGCATTCCCGTGGGAATCAGTACCAATATATGTACGGCCCCGATCTCATGGTGGCGCCGGTAATTCGCAAAGGACACAGGAAGCGCAGACTCTATCTGCCCCACGACGAGTGGATTCACCTCTGGAGCGGTTCTGCCTTTGCAGGCGGCACTGTAAAGGTACAGGCACCGATAGGTAAGCCTGCTGTGTTTTACCGTAGAAAATCACAATGGAAATCACTTTTTGAAGGACTCAAGAAATGTTGAAAAGCGTGCGGACTGCCAATCCCTCTCTGAGAATAATTCATCCGGAGGATGACGGATTCAATCAATTCGGCCGCCTGCTTTCCGATACAGGTTGGGCGGAGATGATCGCCCGGGCAAAACGCCTCATACCGGCTGACGTGGAACCTATGTACATTCCCAGCTGCCCGGAACTGGAAACTCCGGAACCACCTGAGACTCTCCTGTCCCAGGCGTTTGGTAACGAAAAAACTCAGATTGGTGTGTGCCGGGGTTTCAACGACCAATTGAACGGTATGGAATGGCACGACTGCCCGGAAGTGATTTGTGCCGTTACACCGATGCTTCTGATTCTGGGACTCAAAAAGGATATCGTCGATGGAATATGGAACAGCGAACGGGCATTGTGTTGTTTCCTGAATGCCGGTGAAACAGTGGAGCTTTTCCCGGGTACACTTCATTTTGCCCCTTGTCGGGTGGACGAGTTCCCATTTCTCAGCATTATAATTCTTCCAAGGGGCGTAAATGATGATCTTGGAACGGATGTACCGGAGGACTCTATGCTCTGGAAAGAGAGGAAGTGGCTCATCGTCCACCGGGATTCTCCCCTGAACGCTGCGGGAGCCATAACAGGGATTTCCGGAAAAAATATCCGGATTCGTCAGGTTTCAGGCGGTAGTTCGAGTTGAACACCCGCAATGAATATTTTTTCTGTTGCGGACTCCCGACCGGCCATGTATAATTTACTTACTGTAACTAATTAATAACCGGCTCAGAAAATGCCGGTGTGAAATAAGGATATCTGATGCCCAAACCTGGAAGAATATTCAACGCGGAATCAAGCCGCTGCGAGATGAACGAAATCTTCAACGGCCCTGACAGCGGCCTTGATTTTCTCAGTGCCGCTGATTTGCAGATTAAGAATACAGCCAGCCCCTTATACGCTTTCCCCGGCAAAGAAGTTCTTCTCTTCAATCTTGGAACGACGGTTTCCTGCCTGGCGGGAGGGGTGAGCTACAAACTGGATCATTACGATGTTTTGTACGTCAGTACCGGTGTGGGTTTCCAGATTACACATGGTGGCGACGAGACCGGCCATCTCTACATTTATAAGGCACCGGGTGACGAGGTTCATCCGGTATTTCACTCAAGTTATGAAGACGCGAAGAAAAATGATGAACGCATCCGTCACCTGAATCGAAAAGTCGTTTACAAAATGTTCGACGTTTCAGAAGGTGCCAATAAGTTCATGGCCGGATATACCTTCTATGAGGATCATACCCGTGCCTGGCCCCCACATAACCACACCGACCAGGAAGAGGTTTACAGCTTCATCGAAGGCTCCGGTGCCATGACCGTTTATGAAGATGACGAGAACCAGACATTCGTCACTTCAGTCGGAATTGGAGATCATGTCACGATACCGGTGCTGAACTATCACCCTGTGTTCAGTCACGAAAGCCCGCTCTGCTTCATCTGGTGTATTGTCGGAGAACGATATTGGGTGGGGGATAAAAACACCGACTTCATGAAGGGTGAAAAAGGGAATATCACGACCTGAGTCCCAATGTGTTAAAATGGAATTATCCTGATCCGGCGATCGCGCGGGCCAATGGAATCGGGGGTTCGAAAATATCAGGAGGATCTTTATGAAAAGTATCGTTCGCGGGCTGGCGTTATTGCTGATCGTCGCCATTGCAGTTCCGGTTTTCGCCAGTGGCGGAAGTGATGCGGAAATGGAAGAGACCGGTGAAATTGTCTTGAGCTTTCCCACATTCTGGGTAGGACAGGACTCCAAATCAGGACCCTTGGCTTCACTGCTCGAAGCGTTCAACAACGAGCATGCCGGTGAGATTAAAGTGCTTCTGGAGCCGAATCCCGACACAGACGGTTACCGGGATAAATTGAATACCCAGCTGTCATCCGGAAGGGCACCTGACATTTTTGTCTTCAATCCGGATCCAACCAGTTTCCAGTATTACGATAGCGATATTCTTCTGGATTTCACTGACGAACTTCAGGGCTCCTGGCGTGACAACTTTGTCGAAAGCTATGTTCTTGACAGCACCAAAGATGGAAAGACCAAATCCGTTCCTTATGAAATCGGCATTACTCCCATCTGGTACAACAATGATCTGTTAAAGGAGGCCGGTGTGAATTCCTTCCCGGCCACCATGGATGAATTCTGGGCAGCTGCAGAAAAGATGAAAAGCAACGGCATTGTCCCGGGCAGCCAGATGACCGGCGGATCCAACGCCTGGACCAGTATGCTCTGGTACAGCCACATTATGGGCAGCCTCGGTGGACCTGATGTCTGGAGCAAACCGCTCACTGATCCGGTGTATGTCGAAGGTGCCGAAGTTCTGAAGAGGCTCTTTGCAGACGGTAATACCACCCGTGATGCCGTTGGCGGCGATGCCGGTGTTTCCGGTGGCCATTACCTGGCCGGCGATACTGCAACCTTCATCAACGGTCCATGGTACATCGGCCGTGTCCGCGGTGATGCCCCGGAAGTTCATGCTGCAACAAAGCTTGCTGCCGCTCCCCAGGTGGGAGAATTCTATGGTCATCAAATCGGCTTCATGCTGTCCAATCTTGCAGCCGGCAATACTGATGATCCCCGTAAAAAGGATGCGATTATCACCTTTATGAAGTACATGACCGAGCCTGACAATGTAAAAATGGTCAGCGAATCTGCCGGATCCCTTTTTGCAGTCAAGTACGCGCTGGGCGATGATGCCGATCCTCTTCAGAGAGAGTTTGTACGGGCTGCCAGCGAAGCAACATTCGTCATCGGCCACCTCCAGAGTCAGGTTGATGTCGCCGTTATCCAGGAGTTCGGACAGGCCCTGGCGGCCATGGCTCTCGACGAGGCCACACCGGAAGAATTCGTCCAGATGCTCATCGACGCACAGTAGAGAGGCGTCGTTCCGAATTAGAAATCAGGCGGCCCGTGAGAGTGGGCCGCTCTTTCAATCAGAATATCGAAGGAGAGCCCGGCCATGAATGTCAAATCCCGGAAGAATATATTCTGGATCATCCTGTTTCTAACACCGGTTATGATCCTGTTCTTTCTTTATTTTGTTTATCCCCTGGGGTTTATCTTCGTTACCAGCACCCTGAAGTGGAACGGTGTGAGTACGGCGAAATTCATCGGCCTGCAGCACTTCGTTGCCAATTTCCAGAACAAAACATTCCTTCTTTCAATCAAGAACAACTTCATATGGCTCTTTGCCAACGGATTTGTCCAAATCGGGTTGGCAGCTTTAGTGGCTCTTATACTGGCCCGCAGACCCAAAGGATGGAAATTTCTTAGAACCGTCTATTTTTTGCCCAATGTCATAAGCCAGGTGGCCATCGCCATGATGTGGGCCGCCCTTTACAACGCCGAATACGGCGCCATCAACCAACTGCTCACAGCCATCGGACTGGAGAATCTGACTCATAACTGGCTGGGAGAATTCGGGACAGCACTGCCGGCGATTATCGTGCAGCAGGTGTTCTACATTGGATATTTCATGATCATCATTCTCGCGTCAGTGATGACCATTCCCGACAGCCTTTATGAAGCTGCCGAGATTGACGGTGCCAATACCTGGCAGCAGGAATGGCACATCACCTTACCGATGATAAAAGACATTCTGGTAACAGCCATGACACTGGCCATGGCCTACGGCCTGCGGCACTTTGAGGCCACGTTCCTGCTCACAAACGGCGGGCCGGCAAACCAGACATCGGTTCTGGGAATCCTGCTCTACAAGAAACTGAGTGCCCTGAAATACGGGCAGGCATCATCAATCAGCACAACCCTGGTAATTCTGGGTCTCATTATGATTGTTGTCATTCGATCCACGATCGGGCGGAAGAGTTCCGCCTCCGACCTGACACAGTAGGAGTCGCTCAATGTCCATCGTCAGAACTAACGACCGGGGAGCGAAACGGGTCCTGGGTAATGTTGCCAAGTGGATCGTCCTGATCTTCTTCTTCACCTTCACCTTCATACCCCTGGTATGGCTTCTCGTCTCAAGTTTCAAAACCAACCTGGAACTACAGCTCAAACCTTTCGCGTTGCCTGAAGTCTGGCAGTTCGCCAACTACGCCAATGCCATGATGATATCCGGCCTGCCCCGACTCTTTCTGAACAGCATAGTTGTATCAACGATATCCACTGGCCTCACGATGATTGTGACTTCCATGGCGGGGTTTGTTTTTTCACGGGAACGATTTCCCTTCAGGCAGGGCCTGCTTAACCTGATACTTGCCGGTGTTCTGGTGCCCATTATCGCCCTGATGGCCCCCTACTTCCGATTGACGAACGCCCTGGGGATTTATGACAGCCTCTGGGCCCTCATATTCACTTATGCGGCAATCAACATTCCCATCTCAACATTTCTGCTCTACGGCTTTATGCGTACCCTGCCCAGAGAACTGGAAGAGGCGGCCATTATGGACGGAACCGGTTTTGTCGGGCGGTACTGGCGGATTATTCTGCCCCTCACCAAACCCGGAATGGTAACCGCGGGAACATTCGT
>RCND010002248.1_pt1 | contig 10753 bp, 11 predicted proteins | sample 2041351 | NCBI WGS metagenome assembly RCND01 (sample SAMN09708230, study PRJNA481090) | Marine sediment metagenome, whole genome shotgun sequencing project. | biome: marine sediment; feature: ocean; material: sediment; isolation source: Sewage treatment plant 12B marine sediment (STP12B) ...
CCCTTGGGCCTCTCATTAACCGGCACCTTGCTGTAAGTATCACATCACAATTACTTATTCCCATCATTGCATTTCAGAGTTTCTGTTTGAAGTAATCTTACGCCCCCTTAATATCTTTGTCAAGATATAATGGCAAATGATGACATGTAATTCTAGCAACACCCATGTTTATTGAACCATAAATTATTGTTATAGGTGAAGGTGATTTACTGAAAAAAATAGCCAATAATTTGAAGTACGTGGTATAATTATGATTGAGACGGTTAATGGCTATCCAAGGAGAATTGAAGGTATGAAGAAGTTATTTAGTTCAATTTTGGCGATTGTTTTAGTCATGGGATCATTAAATGGTGTTGTTCTTGCCGAAGAAACAGGTGTATATGTTGATTTGGCACAACAGCTTAGATCCATTGATGTGTTCAAAGGAACAGGTTCAGGGTTTGAATTAAACAGAGCACCTACAAGGATTGAAGGCGGTGTTATGTTTGTACGTTTATTAGGCGGCGAACAAGAAGCAATGGATCATATGTATTCACATCCTTTCGCAGATGTTCCTACTTGGGCAGATCCTTATGTTGGGTATCTATGGCATTACGGTTTAACAAAAGGTGTGACAGTTGATCAATTTGGATCAAAAGATGTAATGATTGCAAAATCTTATATGACCTTTTTACTTCGTGCACTTGGCTATGATGATAGTGCAGGAGATTTTAGTTGGGGAGAAGCATTGGCAAAAGGTAAAACCATAGGGTTGATAGATGGTGATTTATACAGCACATTGACATCGGTTGTATTTTTACGGGATCACGTTGCAAAATTATCTTATGAAGTGTTAAAGCAAAAGGTCAAAGCAGGTGATATGACACTGGCTAGAAAACTCATTGCATCTGGTGCGTTAGTGGAGGAAATAGCTATTGAGATAGGGGTTGTAGCAGGTGGAGGCGGTGAAATACCTAAAATACCAGAGGTAAGTAACATAACTAAAGAAGGGAACTTCGGCAGAAAATCCCTTGGCGTCGTAGATGTGATTTATAACACAAGCTCTACAAAAAAGATCAAACTGATCATCGAGCACGATGGTCAACGTTATATTTATAACATTAAAAGTGAAGCCCGTTATGTCACCTTTCCTCTACAATTAGGTAATGGCAGTTATTCACTGAAAATCTACGAAAATACATCTGGTACAAAGTACCGAACTGTCTATTCAACCTCAGGTACAGTGAGCCTTAAAGATAAGACCATTGTTTATCTTAATTCTATTCAGCAAATTGAATGGTTCAATGATGATCAAACCATAATTTTTGCTCAGAAACTTCTAAATCAATATGCTTTAGACACTTACGGTATTAATGGAGAAGACAACATAAAGACTTTGCCTGCTAATCTAAAAATAACAGATCGTGAAATTATTGACTTATATTATCAATGGGTTGTACAGAATGTTGTATATGATTATGATAAAATCAAAACCCTTAGCTATGATTATGTGCCTAACGTGGACATGATTTTTGATGCTAAAAGTGGTATTTGTTATGATTATTCTGTCTTATTGGCATCTATGTTACGTAGCCAAGGTATCCCATCAAAACTTATAAAGGGTTATACCAGCTGGACTTCTGTATACCATGCTTGGAACGAGATATATCTTGAAGAAACCGATGAATGGGTTGTTGTAGATACAACCTATGACAGCTATCTCTATCTACGTAATAGAAAATATGACTTCGAAAAAAGCCGCGAAGTCTATTCGACTAGCTATTATTATTAATGAATGACTCGCTGCAATCAGCGTAAGCCTATCTTAACAGGATAAGATATTATAGACGAAGGGAACAACTATGATAGAAAACTATGAAGCCTTCATGGACCACCTATTAATAGAAACCATGGAGCGCAAAGCAACTGACCTACACCTCTGTGTTGGTACCCCACCGTTAATGCGTATCAACTCAAAATTAACGCCTGTGCCTGACACTGAAGTCATTAAACCTGACATGATCAATGCCATCGTTAAGATGTATCTAAACGAAGAACAGATGGCACGTCTTAAGAAAAATAAAACTGTAGACATGTCCTATTCTAAAACAGATCTTGGCCGGTTCAGATGTAATTTCTATCTACAGCGTGGTACCTATGCTTTAGCGCTTCGTTCTTTACCTCTGAATATCCCAGACCTCCAAGAACTTGGTTTACCAGATATCACGAATAATTTTCTTGAGAAAACCAAAGGTCTGGTTCTCATTACTGGTGCAACAGGTAGTGGTAAGTCCACAACCTTAGCAAGTATGATCAAAATGATCAATGAACGTTATAACTACCACATCACCACCATTGAAGATCCTGTAGAATACCTACACCGACATAACAAAAGCATGGTTACACAAAAGGAAATTGGCAGTGATGCATTAACTTTTTCTGATGCACTTAGATCTTCCCTTCGTGAAGACCCTGATGTGATTATGTTAGGTGAAATGCGTGATATGGAAACCATATCTATTGCCCTTACTGCAGCTGAAACTGGTCACCTAGTGCTCTCAACGCTCCATACTAACGGTGCCGTCAAAGCCATCGACCGAATATTGGATGCTTTCCCCACCGAACAGCAGAATCAGGTTAAAAGTCAATTAGCAACCGTCCTCGAAGGCGTTATTTCTCAGCAACTTGTACCACGAAATGACCAAAATAGTCTGACGCTTGCCAGTGAAGTTATGGTTGTTACACCTGCTGTCAGAAACCTTATTCGGGATGGCAAACACTATCAAATCAACAACTTAATTCAAAATGGTATGAGCCAAGGCATGCGCTCCCTAGAACGTAATCTAGCCAGACTATGCCAAGAAGGTATTATCAGCGAACATGAAGGTCGCATACGTTCAGGTGATGTCCAACTGTTTAACACTTATCTACATCAAACATTTGAATAAAAAAGAGGAAAAGAGAGAATAAGGAGGTATTTGGTTTGGCAGCAGACGTGATTAAATTACCAAAAGAAGAACTGATCATCTTCACCAGGCAATTAGCCCTGGTCATTGATTCAGACGTATCTATGTTTGAAGGACTTACACTGATCAAAGATAAATCTGATCACCCAGGTATGAAAAAAGTCATTGAGGGTATCCTTAGTGGTCTTCATAAGGGACAGTCATTCGGTGAATCTATAAGAAAATATGAAGGCAGTATTCCAGTCTTCATGACTAACATGATTAACATCGGTGAACAAAGTGGTGACTTGACCAGTACATTAGAACAAGTTGCAGACGCTTATGAACGAGAACTTGAGACAACCAATAAAGTGCGTTCTGCTGTTACTTATCCCATTATTTTATCTGTCCTGATGCTTGGTGTTATCTTACTACTTGTACTTCAAGTATTGCCTATGTTTAATGAAATCCTTCAATCATTAGGCGGTGACATGCCTAGTTTAACCAAGGGCATTATTACCATTAGCCTTTTCATTGGCAAATACATCTGGCTCATTGCTCTATTGATCGCAGCCATTGTTGTTGCCATCATCTTTTATAAACGCACTGAAAATGGCAAAGCCTATTTTGATAAATTAGCTTTTACCTTCCCTATCATTAAAGACATTAACGCCTCATTGGCAGCTGTAAGGTTTTCAAGAAACTTAGCGGTGTTGATTCGAAGTGGTATTAGTATGTCTATAGGTATGAAAATGATTCAGTCAATCATGAATAATAGTTATGTTGAGCAACGTATTGACAAAGCCCGTCGATCATTGAACCAAGGTTCCCCAGCTGACAAAGTAATTGAATCTCTTGACCTCTTTCCATGGGTGCTGGTCAAACTATTTTCAGTGGCCGAAACTACAGGCCATATGGATACAATGCTTGATAAAGCTGCAGATGTTATGGAAAAAGAAACTGATGCAAGATTAGAACGTCTAACAACAGTCATTGAACCAGCCCTAATTATTCTGTTGTCCGGCATTATTGGTGTTATATTAATCTCAGTCATCCTCCCAATCATAAGCATAATGAACGCCATCGGATAGGCGGTAATCAAATGATGAGATCAAAAAACAGACTGAGCAACCTGTCTCAGATTATGACCCTCCCCTTTATAGCAATTGCACTAATTATCCTGATTCGTGGTATCTCAGGCTATGGTGACACCAACAACGCTTTGAACAAAACCAATGTTCAGGACATTGTTGAGAAGTATGCCATACAATGTTACGCTTCTGAAGGTAGCTACCCTCCTGACTTAAGCTATTTGGTGGATAACTATGGTCTAATATTGGATGAAGAACATTTTATCTATGAATATGACATTTTCGCCTCCAACATTATGCCTGATATCATTATTCACGACAACCTACAAAACATAGAAGAACCATAAAGGAGAATTCAATGAATCGACGTATCCATGTTTCAGTAGAATCCATTATGGTCATTCTTCTGATGATCATATTTGCTGCCTCAATGAGTGTTCTTATTTATCAAGGTAGTGTCACGTACCGAAACATCATCAACAACAAAAACGAAGAAGAGAATGTCCGCATTGCTCTCTCCTACGTTAACATGCGTATTAAGCAGAACGATATCTCAGAGAACATTGTTGTAGATACTACGGGCTATAAAGGTCAAGATGTCTTGATCATTCATCATTATGGTGAAGAAGAAGGTCTCATGTCCTACATTTATTACTATGAAGGTTATCTATGGGAATGCTACACAGATGGTGATTTAGATCATACATTAAGTACCGAAATTATTCCTCTTAAAGAAATGACCTTTGAGTTTAATGATAATCAGAAGGCAGTCATCACATCCATCCCCTTCAAAAATGACAATGAAACCATCACACTCAGCCAGGTATCTACACTACGGACTGAGACTGCCAGATAAGGAGTAATCAAGATGAATTTTTCGAAAAAATCTGATGGCTTCACACTGGTTGAAGTTATCATATCCATAGCACTACTTAGTGTGGCCAGTGTTGTTGCACTACAATTGTTCATTACCTCACAGGACATGAACAATGATTCTAGACACGCTGACATCGCTAGTGTCCAAGCCACCAACATCATCGAAAGACTTCGTGTTTATGATGATACGATCGCCATGCTTGCTAACATCAAAAATATGAAGGCAACTGAGAAGGGTTATAGCACCGATATCTATTACAATACTAACTTTGATGCACTTGACACTACTTTGGCACCTTCTGATGGTATCTATCTTTTAACATGTCAACTGACCGAATCTCAACAAGGCTTGTATGAAGTTATTGTCACCATTAAGGTTGTTGAATCCGATAAAGAATTAGTATCTTACACAACCAATCATTACTTCAAAGGGGAGGTGAGCTCTGATGACCTCTAGAACCCTCCTTAAAGATACAAGAGGTGCCAGTTCCATTCTGGTCATCGTCATGATGGTCGTCCTTCTTGTATTTGGTCTTGCTGTTCTGACCACTTCTCTTTCCAACGTTCGTTTAGGCGAACGTAAAAGAGCTTGGTTAACCGAATATTATGCGTTGGAAGGTGTCTCCGAATCAGAAATGTCAAAGATTGACGGGCTGCTTCTTCAAGCTGAAGCTTCAGCAAGAGCCTATATTGAAACCGATGATTACATGGATGATTATATGATTGACGGTCCTTTATCCACTTCTTTGAAGCAACAAATCTTTGCTTTAGCTTATAATGACACTATGGGTGAATTAATTAGTGATTCTATCGCCGGACAAGAAGATGCTTCGCTGTATCTGGCTACACCTGATATTGAAGCCATTACAAATGGTGCCTCTATTGATGCAAGCAGACTTAACTTCAGTGTTGCACTGCCAAAAAGCAATTATGACAAACACCTTCAATTGACCATGGAACTTCTTGCTGCGAACCCAGACAATGTGACTGAAGATTTTCGACTGATCAATCGTTACCTTGTTATAAGACACACCCAACAACAACAAGCCTTCGAGTATGATGAGAGCATTGATTTTGATGACCCATTCGAAGAAGAAGGCACAGGCGAAAATCCATTCAAAGAATAATTGTAAAAACAACCACAACGGCACAGCGTTGATATTGACATACAGATACTTTTAGGGTAGAATATATTTGGTATTATGGGGCTGTCTATAACAGCCTCATTTTTTCTGCACACTAAATTCACGGTAGTCTCGATAGAGCATCTATAAGATCACGCTTTGTCGCTGAGTAACCTAGTTACATCTCAAAGGAGCAATAAAATGATTACTACAGAAAATGTTGGACTGAGTTTCAGCGACCAAATGCTATTCAAAAATATCAACCTTAAATTTACCCATGGCAACTGTTATGGTGTCATCGGTGCCAACGGCTCAGGAAAATCGACATTTCTCAAAATACTTTCAGGTGAATTAGAGCCTAACACAGGTAGTATTGCCATAACAAAAGGCGAACGACTAGCCATGCTTAAGCAGGACCATTACAAACATGATGAAGACAGCGTCCTTAACACTGTTATTATGGGCCATGAACGTCTCACTCAGATAATGCAGGAAAAAGATGCCTTATATGCGAAAGAAGACTTCACTGAAGCTGACGGTGTAAAATCAGCAGATCTTGAAACCGAATTTGCAGAACTTAACGGATGGGATGCTGAATACGATGCCGAGAAACTCCTCGTTGGTCTAGACATCCCCAAATCAAAACACAGCAAATTAATGAAGGACCTTTCCGGATCACAGAAGGTAAAAGTGCTACTTGCTCAAGCCCTCTTTGGTAACCCTCATATCCTTCTATTGGATGAGCCGACCAACCACTTAGACTTTAAGTCCATTATGTGGTTAGAGGAATTCTTGATTACTTATGAAAGCACGGTCATTGTTGTCTCTCACGACCGTCACTTCCTCAACAACGTCTGTACGCATATTGTGGACATCGACTTTGGGAAAGCAAGAATGTTCGTTGGTAACTATGAGTTCTGGCGTACCTCCAGTGAATTGATGTCCCGTTTAATGAATGACCACAACCGTAAAGCAGAAGATAAAATTGCCGAACTCAAATCCTTTATTGCAAGGTTTAGTTCTAACGCTTCCAAAGCTAAACAAGCTACCTCTCGTAAGAAAATGATGGATAAAATCCAACTAGAAGACATAAAGCCTTCCTCAAGAAAATACCCCTTTGTTGGCTTCACACCTGAGCGTGCAGTGGGAAGAGAAATTCTTCGTGTTGAAGGTCTGAACAAAACCATCAATGGTTCACCGGTTCTTTGTGATGTTAACTTCATCGTTAACAAAGAAGACAAGATTGTCTTCTTAAGTGACAATGAGCTCGCAAGAACAACCCTTTTCCACATTCTTATGGGTGATATGGAACCAGATTCCGGTACAGTCACTTGGGGCGTAACAACTACACAAGCTTACCTACCAAAAGATAACGGTAAGTATTTCAACGAAGTGAAACTGACATTGGTTGATTGGCTACGACAATATTCTCTTGAAGACGATGAATCCTATATCCGAAGTTTCCTAGGTAAAATGCTCTTCTCTGGTACAGAAGCCCTCAAAATGGCCAATGTTCTTTCCGGTGGTGAAAAAGTGCGTTGTATGCTTTCAAGAATGATGCTCTCACAAGGGAATGTCCTTCTTCTTGACGAACCAACCAACCACCTTGACCTAGAATCTATTTCAGCTCTCAATGATGGTCTCACTTCTTATAGAGGCAACGTTCTCGTAGCATCACATGACCACCGTTTCATCCAAACCGTGGCCAACAGAATCATCGAAATAACACCAACAGGCATCGTTGACAGAATGATGGAATTCGATGAATGGCTAGCTAATGATGAACTACAAGAAACCATTAAAGCGAAGTATGTGGTTTAGGGGTTAAGGGATAGGCGTTAAGCGTTAGGCGTTAGAAAAACACTTACTGCAGAATATTTAGATTAATTAATCCACTAGTTACAAGTCATTAAAATAGAATAATCCACAAATTTTAAATAGCCGCTACAAGTTATTAACAAAATTGAGTCGATTTCTTCTCAAAATGTTGATAACTTGTAGCGGCTATTTTATTTGTAAGGCTTTCAGCTTTTCAGCCTTTTCATTTAATCCTTGTACACATCTTACTCATCAATGGTACACCAATATCATTAGCCACTGCGTCACATTTGCCCATGAATAAGAAAAATAGGTTTTCTTTCTTAAGATGACTTAAACTTTCAAAATTCCCCTGACCTTTGGCTATGATCACATCTGCCTTCTCAAAGCGCTCTCTGAAAGCATCACTGGTGAGGTTTAACACCGTTCCAGGTGCACCACTGCCACTATCGATGACTTCTGCAACCTCTGACATGCCAACTTGGTCGGCATCTTCTATTGTCACATCATTAAGAATGTTCCTTCCTCTGACTGAAAAAATTGTTTTCAGCTTTGGGAACTCTTCTTTAAGAACTTTGATAAAAAGTTTATCCATCACAATCTCACCACAGTTGTCTCCTATGTAGAGCAGTGTTTCTGCGCCGCTCAATTGCTCATAGAGGACTTTTGATTCATCAATGATAAGATTCTCCCTTTCACTGCCTAAAAGCTTCTTTACAGTGGTTTCTTGGGAGAATTCATGTTTGGCACCATAATCGATGATGTTGCCTTCAACTGCAAGATGAACCCCTTTATTGAATCGGTCCACATCATCGATTAACCTTGAATGAAGTGTGTCATATACCATCAACATTTGATCATTAAAGTCTTTTTTTATCTCCTTATACGGATTGTCATCCCCTACCTCGTCAACAATTATTTGCCACGTCTGTTCCATCATCGCGGGATTTGTGCCTTCATAAGGCATTTCCGAAAGATATTTTAAGACTTTTCGAATGGTTCGTTCAGTGGCAGCCTCATCCATCCCAACCATTTCAGCAACTCTTTTTGCCTGATTCACATGACACCATAGGCATTCATATTTAAAATCCATCATCTAGCCTCCTAATTTATGTGGTAACAGAGTAGCAGTTAATATGGCATATGTCAATAATTTAGTGCGCTGTTGCGCTATCTGCTTCGCAGATATTTGTTACGGCAGGAGTGTTACCCTGACATCAATGAAAATCCTTTATTGAGTACCTATTAAATAATTCACATACATTTCACACATTTATCCCTAAGTTCTCATAGATGTCTAAGCTATACTTCATCTTATAAACAACCACTGAGCCTAACACACAATCCATCTAAGGAGGAACCATCAATGAAAAAAACCATACTAAGTTTAGCCCTAGCAATAAGCATTCTTTTAGTTGCTGGCATCACCGCTAACGCAGAAGAAAGAACAGAACTTAACCCTGAAAAACGTTTTAGTCAACGGTTTGAGGAACGCCAACAGAAACGTGAGAATCTTTTGGCAGAAAGAGCTGCTGATTTAGAAGAGAAAAAACTTGCTGCAAAGGAACGTCAAAAAAAGAAACTTGAACTCATCAACCACTACGCTGAAGACATGGTTGGTTCATACGTAGAAGCCTTTGAAGGACATGTCACTGTCCACGAACTACTCTTTGAAGAACACAAGTCTCTAAGGCTCGAAGCACATGAAATAACCCAAGCAGGCGTAATAGAACTAAAAGAAACCTTAAAGCCGCAAGTTGAAGCTGATACACTAACCATCAAACAAATGAGGGCTAAAATAAAAACTTATCTAGAGGGACAAAAGACCAACTTCTCAGTTATAAGAGAGCAATACCAAGCAGATATTGAAGGTCTTAATGCTGAAAATAAAGCCAACAAAGAAATGGCCTCTGGCCTTAGATTAGACTTAAGAGCTGCTATTGAAGCAGATGATCAAGCTGAATCAAAAGCCATCATCAGTGAGTTATACAATCATCTCTTGCAACACATACAATATGACTATGACAAATTAGAAATTCTTGAAAAAGTTGAATTCTAAAACCAAAATATTTCTCTATCTTTTACTCCCCTTCAACCCTTGCCCTACACGCTCCACTCGCCACATATATGTATGGGAAGTTTAAATGATAATAGTTATTGTTATCAGTTAAGATTTATGGTATAATCAAATCGTACACAACATAACTGATAAGGAGGTCTATTATGACTTATAACGATATTATTAAAAAGCTGGAATCCGTTGGTATTGAAATTGATTATTCAGTGATTGAAGTTAGCGACTTAAACAGTCTCTGTAATGACGCTAACGCTTTTGAAAAGTTACTTCACCCTGCACAATAAACCTACGCCAATAGTTAAGAAGCTGTTTTTAGTAGGAAACCAATAAATAATAGCCACAAAAACACAAAAAGGCACAAAAAAGATTAGGACACAATGCTGAATGAGACACCATTTACATGACTGATGTCAAGTATACCTCATTGCCAGTGACTAACTTTTTTGTGCTATTTTGTATTTTTGTGGCTATTTCTTATCCTTAACTAACCACCGCTTGATTTCTTCCATTGTACTTAGCTTTGTATAAGGCGTTATCAACTCTATTCATCATAGGGTCAAAGTCTTTCAGATCTTCTGATTAGAATAAGGTCGAAGACCATTACCTATACTTGTCGTAAATATCCTGTCGTCTATCTACCTTAAAGTCTCTCTTTTTCATTGAAGTCTTACTATAGTTGACTGGGGTATAGTCAAAAACCATCATCTCATCCTTTTTCACCGATGAAGAAACCACTTCTTGACCATCACCATCGATCACCAACATGCCGCCACCTTTACCCTTAAACCTTAGGTTTGTTGCGGCAACCCAAACACGATTGTCATAGGCTCTTGCAGTCAAATA
>RCND010002249.1_pt1 | contig 10753 bp, 8 predicted proteins | sample 2041351 | NCBI WGS metagenome assembly RCND01 (sample SAMN09708230, study PRJNA481090) | Marine sediment metagenome, whole genome shotgun sequencing project. | biome: marine sediment; feature: ocean; material: sediment; isolation source: Sewage treatment plant 12B marine sediment (STP12B) ...
GATAATGTATTGCCAAATAATGAAACTCGTATTATCGAAACACGATTAATGATTAGAAAAAATGAAGGTTGGGTTTTTGCAAATTATGTATGGAATACAGAACAAGCGGAAGCATCACTAGATATGGATGGTAGTTTTGTTGATCTTGAGTGGCAAGATGATACTGAAGTAAAATCACTTCAATACCGAATTCCTGCTGGTCCAGAATGTCATACTTGCCATAAAGTAATGGAAATCGCTAGGCCAATTGGTCCAAAGCCAAGAAATCTTAATCTAATTTACAACTATAGCACTGGCGCTAGAAATCAACTAGAGAAACTTGTAGATTTAGGCTATTTAGAAAATTCGCTGCCCAATAATATTGACGTATTACCAAATTATAATGACACCAATGAAAGCCTCGACTTAAGAGTCAGATCCTATTTAGATGTTAATTGTGCGCACTGCCATTCTGAAGAAACACATTGTGCTTATCGCCCGATGCGTTTTGATTTTACGGACACACAAGACAATACCAATATTGGTGTTTGCGTAGACCCAGATACTGACCTCGGATTAGATCTTGGTCATATTGTTGAACCTGGAGATGCTAGAAATTCTGTATTACACTTCAGATTAAGTTCTACAGAACCTTCGTATAGAATGCCCTTAATGGGGCGTGTAACAGTGCATACTGAAGGTGTTCAACTTATTGAAGATTGGATAAACTCCTTAAATAATGACTGTAACTAAACTAATTAATATGAAAAAATCATTACTCCTTACAATTCTTTTAAGCTTGGTTGTTGGTATCAACATCGAAGCGCAAGAATTAAATCAGGCTGCAAATTGGCCTAATGAAAACTGGACTCTTACTGGTATTTATGATGCAACTTATTTATATGAAAACCCTACTATAAATGGCGGCTCGTCATCATTTTCTTTTGACGATGATGATGCCGGAGGAACTTCAATTAATAATGTAGCTGTTGAATCTCCTGTAATCAATCTTTCCAATGCCTTTAATGTCGGTGAAACTGATATTATCGCTTCGTTTCAATATGTCCTAAACATTTTCCAAACAGAAACCCTTAACTTACAGTATTGGGATGAAGATAATGCGGTATGGACGGATTGGGGAAGTACACTTAACGATAATTCTGGTGCCAATACTAGTTTTTGTAATAGCTCACCAAGCGCCTATAATAGTGACGCATTGGTTATTACTTCTTTTACTCTAAGTCAATTGCAAAACTTTAAGTATCGCATTTTATATGATGATAACAATTCCTATGGTTGGGGGTTTTGTGTTAACGCTGTCAACATTAGTTCATCATTACCACCAGCCTGCCCAAATATTAGTTCATTAACTGTAAGTGGTGTTAATGCTACGAGTGCTAATGTTAATTGGGTTGCGGGCAGCAATGAAATGTCTTGGGAAGTCGCAGTTAGACTTGCCGTAGAAGCTGTTCCTGCATCAGGAACTGCAACTACTACTAGCTCTTACGGCCTTAATAGCCTGTCGCCAGAAAGCGATTATGTGGTTTATGTAAGAGCAAATTGTATTACTGATGGCTATAGCAATTGGGAGACCCAAAGTTTTACAACAGGTTTTGATACCTCTTCTTATCCCGTGACGTTCACAACAAACCCAATAGGTACTTCTGGAACTTATGATATTGCACTAGTCGATTTAAACGGCGATTTTTTAGACGATATTGTTTCAGTTAGTTCAAGCAATATTAATATTCATTATCAGCTTTCTTCTGGCGGATTTAGCATGACTAATATCGCCACCACATCTGCAAATTTTACGCCAAGCTGGAGCCTAGCAGTAGGGGATTTTGATCGAAATGGATATAATGATCTCTTATATGGAGGTTATCCTGGAGTTACATTTATGAAAGCGAACAACTCTGGTACAGCATATACAGAAATATCAGGACCTGAATATGTATTCTCCCAGCGCTCAAATTTTATAGATATCAATAACGATGGCCATTTAGACGCTTTTGTTTGCCACGATGTAGAGGCAAACGTTTATTATATTAACGATGGTTCAGGTAACTTAACTTTTTATCAAGGACCCAGTACAGAAGCGCCTAATGGCATAGGTACAGTGCCTGGAGGTGGAAATTATGCTACTGTTTGGATAGATTTTGATAACGATAGAGATATGGATATGTTTATAGCAAAGTGTAGAGGAGGTTCTACAACTATTAGCACAAACGAGCTCTGGCGTAACGACGGTAATGGCGTCTTTATAAATGTTGCAGACAGCAATGGTTGGTACGACACAACTTATCCAGGAATAGGGCATAACAACTCGTCTAATTTAGGAGATAATGTGCAAACCTGGTCTTCTGCTTGGGCAGATTTTGACAACGATGGAGATATGGACGTTTATGTTGGTGCTAGTAGTACCACTAATGGAAATTCTAAACTAATGAAAAATAACGGAGATGGAACCTTTACAGATGTTACATCTGGTTCTGGTGTGTTAGCAGCAAATCTCGGTATAGAAAATGCCCCAGCCGATTTTGATAATGACGGCTATGTTGATATCCTATCTAATGGAGATATCTTATTTAATAATGGAGATTTTACATTTTCAAACTATTCAGCTAATATGCCACCAACTGGAGCTATTGGAGATACAAATAATGATGGCTTTTTAGATATTTTTAGAAATGGTAACATTTATGTAAATAATACCACTACAAACAACTGGGTAAAAATAAATACTGTAGGAACTGATAGCAATATTAACGGTATTGGCGCTCGAGTTGAAATACAAACACCTGCCGGAAAACAAATACGAGATGTTAGAAGTGGAGAAGGCTTTGAATTTATGAGTTCACTGAATACTCATTTTGGTATAGGTGGAGAATCATCAATAGATAATATTACTATTTATTGGCCATCTGGTATTGTAGATTATATTCCTAATCCAGCAATAAATACAACCCATAACATTGTAGAGGGTTCTGCTTTAAGCGTAATAGACGAAACTTTAATTGATGTTTCTATCTATCCAAATCCTGTTGAAGATGAGCTTCAAATCAAAACGTCATCAGATATAACCAATAAAATTGCAACTGTATTTGACATTAATGGAAAACGAATCCTTAGTATGAAATTAAAATCGAATACCATAAACGTGTCGAGTTTAGAAGGTGGAATTTACTTTTTAAGATTAGAATCTGATGGAAAAATTATAAAACGAAAGTTTATAAAAAAATAGACTTTTGTCTTCATTAGAATGACAATAAATTTTAAAAACTGTTTGAGAAATCAAGCGGTTTTTTTTATTCTTATTACATATTGAAACGCATATATTTGCAATATGCTTCAAGTAAAAAATGTCTCTTTTGGGTATTCTAAAGCCAAGGTTTTAAAAGCAGTAACCTTTAATGTTAATGCTGGAGAAAATCTAGCAATTATTGGTGAAAGTGGCTCAGGAAAGAGCACACTTCTAAAGCTTATTTATGGTGAGTACGATATAAAGGAAGGACAAGTTTTTTGGAAAGATGAACAAATTCTAGGTCCAAAATATAATCTCGTAATTGGTTACGATTTTATGAAATATGTTACTCAAGAATTTGACTTGATGCCCTTCACTACTGTTGAAGAAAATATAGGGAAATACCTCTCTAACTTCTTTCCAAAGGAAAAGCAAAAACGAACAAGAGCATTAATAAAAGTTGTTGAACTTGAGGCTTTTGCCAAGACTAAGGTTAAAAATCTAAGTGGTGGACAAAAACAACGCGTCGCCATTGCCAGAGCATTAGCTAAGGAACCGGAAATCTTATTACTAGACGAACCTTTTAGTCATATCGATAATTTTAAAAAACAATCCTTAAGACGCAGTGTTTTTAAATATCTAAAAGAAAATAACATTGCTTGTCTTGTCGCCACACACCATAAAAATGATGTGCTTGGTTTTGCAGATGAAATGATAGTGCTTCACAACAAGGAAATCATTGCATATGATACACCTCAGAAATTATATAAAAATCCAAGAACGCCTCTTATTGCTTCGTTTTTTGAAGAGTTTAACATTATAGAACCCTATGGTATAGTGTATGCAAATCAACTTAAAATTGTAGAACAATCCGATTTAAAAGCCGTTGTAAAACATTCTTATTTTAATGGAAATTCTTGGTTGATTGAGGTTGACTATAATTCTGAATCTATATTTATTGAGCACAATTCTGAAATAAAAAACGATAAGTCGATTTACTTTAAATTGGTAGACTAATTTATTTATCAAATCGCTTCAACAAAGCTGGTAAATAAAAAATATCCGTAATTAAAGCTATAGCAACCGTTACTGCACAAAGCAGCCCAAAATCCTTTACGGACGGCACAGCGCTAGAGGCTATAATTAAAAACCCTCCAACTAAAGCAATGGTTGTTGAAAATAAAGCGCTTCCTGTATAACGCATAGCATTATCCATTCTCAATTCTGATGGGCCAGTCACCGTTTTGCTTCGTCTGTATTTATAAACCAAATGTATAGTATCATCCATAGCAATACCTAACATTATAGGCGTAATCATAGCTGTTGTCACATCTAATGGTATGTCTAAGAGACTCATAAAAATCGCCAATACAGTAAGTGGTAATAAATTTGGTATCAGCACTAAAAGCGTGGTTTTTAGACTTTTTATAAAAATCCAGAGACATAAAAATGCCACGAAAAAAGCAGCAAAAAATGATTTAAACTGTGTCTCTAAGATGAAGTTATTTAATTGTGCAAAAACAACAGCAAATCCGTTGATTTTAAGATTATAAGATGTTGTGTCAAATGAAGCTTCAAAATCTCGTTTTACATCTTCTAAAACCTGCTCGAGTTCCGAAGTCCGCATTTCTTTTAAGGTTAATGTAAAGCCCGCAGTGGTTAAATCTTCAGAAAATAATTTAAAGAACCTATTATCATTAGCATCTAACTCTGCTAATGTGCTTTTTATCTTGTCTTGAGAGACATTAGATTGAAACAAAACTGGTGTACGTTTCTCTAAAAACGATTTTATGTTGATTACCGAAACCGGACTAACAATTAAAGGGTTTTCTTCAAGTTTATTCTGAAATACTTGCAGCTGTTTAATGGCATCCGTATTCAAGATCACCGCGTCATTGGTTGTAGAAATATTGATCTGTAATCTATTGCTTCCTCCCAGTTCTACTTCAACAGTTCTTAAATCTTGTTTGGCCTTCCCTTCAGCTAAAAGATCTCTAGAATTCGTGTCTACCTTCACTTGAAATATTGAATATGTACCAAATAAAAGCACGGTCGTAAAACCAATAATAATTGTAGTCTTATACTGTGATGTAAAACCGTTGAGCCATTCGATAAATTGACTCTGTGAATACTTTTTTATACTTAAAACAGGTTTTGCCTTTTCAAAATCTAAGGTCATATAACTAAAACCGATAATAGTTATTACGTAGACTAAAATAAAACTTAAAACCAAGCCAATACAGGTAAAAATACCCATGTTTTTAAACGCTGGCAATGGAGATAAGTACAACGCAAAATAACCTACAAAGGTGGTTAGTGTCGTATAAAAACATGGCGTAAAACTTTTTCTAACCGCTAAAGTTATGAGCTCAACTTTAGAAAGTGATTTGTTCACAATTCCTTCCTTATGATAAATATTAATAATATGGACGGCATCACTGACGCTATAAACCATAAGTATTGTTGGGATGAGCATTGAAATCATATTCAAAGCAAATCCTAGAGATGTTATAAGGCCAAACAATAAACTTACTGGTACTGCTACTGACAAGAGGGAAATTATTAAATAGCGCTTACTTGGTAGTAAAAACAGGAGCAGTAGCGTAATTATAAGAACCGTTAATATGCCGAACGTTAAACTTTCTTTATAGATGCCCTTACTGTAAGCTTCGTTTAATACGGGTGGTCCTGTTAAATAATAGTTAGAGTATTGTTTTTCTATAATGGTACGCATTTCACCAGCGATATCTTTACGCTTTTCTTCTATTGTAGGTGTTGGATTTAATTGAATATAAAAGAACTGGTTTTTATAATCCTTGGTCACCAATTGCGATGTAATATTTGGCAATTTTGAAAACAAACTTTTTAACCCTTTTTCACTGCGCTTTTCATTATATAAATCGTCAAAGTTAATTTTGTTATTTGCGTAAATAGGATATTTTGCCCTTGCGAGACTATAGGTGGTGTTCACATATGGTAATACATCAATGCTTTTATGCAGTTCATTTAACTGCTCCATTTCAACCTTACCAATTGCATTTTCAACAGGCAGCATAGCTATAAAAATTTCATCAGAGCCGTAATTTTCTTGAAAGTCTATATAAGCCTTATAACTTGGGTCGTCTTCTAAAAACCAAATGGAAAGTGAATTGTCTACACGTAATTTTTGAAGAGTTTGATATCCAGAAATACCCATTAAAATAGCTAAAATAATAATAATTGCTATTCTAAATTTTATAATGAATTCTATACTATTCTGTAATCTTTTCATAGCTATGAAATGGCGTAAGCACCATAACTTCCATGATGGCTTATAGATATTCCGATATTTAATTTTTTAGAGCTTTGATATACTGAAGGGATTCCAAATTCTGATTTCAAAATTCTCAATTCTTCTTTCTTAATATTGAATTGCTGTGCAATAGCTAAAAGTAATTGGGCCTTAATAGTGTCGCTTTGATTTTTAGATGAACTAGACTTCATTTCTATACATTCTGAAATCATATTAGTAGTAACTAAACGCGATTCGGATATAATATATTGAGATGTAATGTTTGTTTTTACATAACACATAAAATCCTTATACCTCACTTCTCCTTGTAAATCATCCATTTTACATTCAAACTGTTTTGGATTATAAAAACGACTTGGATGTAGTTGTGTGTATAATTTATAGGCTGATTCTTTCATACTCCATAATCTCCAAACCATTAGAAAAGAGTTGTCAGAATTTTGAATCAATTGTTGTTCTTGTAGTGTAAAAAGTTTATCTAAAAAACGAGGCCTTTGCCAATTAGACCTTTGTCTAGCCTCTGCGATATCAACAATATCATTGCCTATCATTTATTAGCTAGCTTGGTATTAATAATTTCTATTGTGGCTTTAACGTCGAGCATTTTTTCCATGTCTTCGTTCTCGAGTCTGATTTCAAATTCGTCTTCAATATCTAAAATAATATCTACCAAGTTTGCAGAATTTATTTGTAAATCATTCACGAAATCCGTGTTTTCAGATAGATTCTTAAAAGCGTCTTCATCTTGTACATAAGGAGCGACAATCGCTTTTAATTTGGTAATTAATTCATCATTAGTCATAGCGGAGATTTGTAATACAAAGTTACGCTATAAATCGTTTAAATAAAACACAAGCATTAACATCACCAAATCCAAAACTCGCTTTCGCTAACACGTTAAAATCAAAGTCGATTTTCTTTGTTGGTATGCGGTCTGATGCTATTAATCCTTTAATTTCTGGATGTAAGTCCTTACAATTTATATTTGGTGCTATAAACCCTTCTTTTAATTGAATTACACTCGCTACACATTCAATAGCACCTGCTGCAGCTAAACAATGACCAATTAACGATTTAGTAGAGTTTATATATGGGAATTCGCCTCCGATTCTATCCAAAGCTTTAGTCCAGTTTTCAATTTCTAAACCATCTTTAGAGGTTGCTGTTAAATGGCCATTAATAACCTCAATAGAACTTGACTCTAAGCCTGAATTTTCGATTGCTTTTTTAATACAGCGTTGCACAGCTTCTGAATTTGGTGCTGTTAATGTACCACCTTGCCTTTGACCGCCAGAATTAACTTCACCTCCCAAAACCTCAGCATAAATTGTGGCATTACGCTCTAACGCGCTTTCTAAAGATTCTAAAACTAAGGCGCCCGCTCCACTTCCTGGGACAAAACCAGATGCTGTCGCACTCATTGGCCGAGATCCTTCTTCTGGTTGCTCATTATATTTATACGTCATAACACGCATAGCATCAAAACCGCCCCAAAGATATGGGCCGTGATCACTACAACTGCCTATTAACATGCGTTTTGCTTTGCCCGCCTTTATGCGGTCAAAACCCATTAACAAAGCTTCTGTCCCAGTGGTACAAGCTGACGAGTTCGTGGTCACCTGATTACCTAAACCTAACATACCACCGAGATAAGCAGAAATACCACTTGCCATAGTTTGCACCACAACTGTGCTGCCTAGTCGCTTTACTTGGTTATCATCTAACTTGTAAATAGCTTCTCTAAATTTCTCAACTCCAGAAGTACCTGTTCCAAAAATGAGCCCTGTGTCATAGTCAAGTTCGCTATTCGAATTCATATCAAAACCTGCGTCTTTCCAGGCATCGATTCCAGCGATACAACCATATAAAATACCAGAACTGTTAAAGCCTCTAAGCTGTAAGTCAGTGAAATACTGTGATTTTAAGTCGTCTGAAATTTCTGGAATTCCACCAATCTGACAAGAGAAATTTAAGTCCTTGAGTTCTTGGTGAAATGTAACCCCTGATTTTCCTTCTTTTAAAGCTTGAGTAAAATCCTTTACACCAACACCGTTTGGTGCTACGACTCCTAATCCTGTAATGACGACTCTCGTACTCATACTTTAAACATTCCAGATATTAAACCCCGACAAACCAATTGTCCCTTTTCATTGAGCATCCTCACTTTACACTTTAGCTTATTAAACCGAAAGACTTCCTTTTCAGAAATCACAATTACCTTTTCATTTGGTAAAACAGGTAAATAAAAATCCATTTGATGGGATGTTAATGCTATTTGTGGTTTTGCAGATTCGAATAATTCATTCTTTAATAAATAAATTCCTAAACAGACTAAACCAATTTGTGCCATACATTCGGTCAGTATCACCCCTGGTGTTATTGGGTTGTTTTTAAAATGTCCTTTGTAAAAGGTTTCATCTTTTTTAAACGTATAATGACCTGTTACACCATCTTCTGAAATCGTATCAATTCCATCTACAAATAGAAATGGCTTTTGATATGGTAAAAGTTGTATGATTTGTTCTTTTCTCATTTAATTACCACTCTAACAAAATACGTTGTGCCGAAAACCCAGGTCCAAAGCTGAGCATAATACCTTTATCTCCTTTTGGTATATCCCTATCCATAAAACGTTCTAAAACATATAATACTGTAGCGCTACTCATATTGCCATATAATCGTAATACTTCTTTTGTGTCATCTATGTTTTTGCCTAGAGCTCCGAATAAATCTTCAACCGTTTGCACTATTTTCTTTCCTCCAGGATGAAATACCAAATGGTCAATATCATCTATTGTTAGATCATTTCGTTCTAAAAATGGATGTATAATCTTCGGAAAATGGTCTGCAATGGTTTGCGGCACCGATTGATCCAATACCATTTGTAATCCCGTATTTCTTAATTTAAAGCCCATCATATGTTCTGCATCAAAGAAATGATACATGGCTTCGTCCTTTATTTCTGGACCAACTTCATCTTCGTAAGACGATAAAATGACACTCGCACAGCCATCTCCAAAAATGGCAGCACTAACAATGTTAACCATTGAATAATCTTGTATTTGAAATGTTGCTGTTGGAGATTCTACTGCGATAACGGCAGCACGTTTATTAGGATTAGCCTTTAGGAAATTTTTAGCATATAATATTCCCGAAACGCCTGCAGCACAACCCATTTCTGTAACAGGCAAACGCACAATATCTTGTTTCATTTTGAGACTATTTATAAGGTACGCATCTAAAGATGGTATCATAATCCCAGTACAACTTACTGTTATAATATAATCGATATCTGTTGGTAGTAAGCTGACTTTGTCTAATGCTTTTGTTAAACTGGCTTCTGCCAATTTTATAGACTCTCTAGTATAGATGTCATTTTTTTCTTCAAAAGAGGTGTTTAAAAATACCTCTTCTGGATTCATAATAGAATACCGTCTATCAACTGCTGCATTTTCAAAAATCTTTAAGACTTTACGCTTAAAACGCTCTTCTTGACCATCTAGCCAAAGTTCTACAAAAGGTAGAATATCTTTTGTTTCTCTTGTGTATTTTGGGAGTTGCTTTGCAACTGCTGTTATTCTTACTGCCATTTAAGTTTTAATTAACCATTGGTAACGAAATGCCCATTTCCAACAGATTTGTGATTCGAGATTTAATTTTTTTGAGACACGTTCTAAATCTTCGCGTTTAAAAGCGCGAAGTATAGACGTTAATCCATCTTCTTTTATCATATGGTTTGAAATCACTAAGCCTAACAATTTAAACAAACCGTAGGCAATTTCACTTCGTTGTAAATCATTTACAACGACACCAAGGGTTGCTTTATTCGAAAGGCTCGATAATAACGTAAGTATTTCTTCTTCTTTAAAGTGATGTAAAAAAAGTGTTGTTAATGCAATATCGTATTCAGTTTCTTGAAATGCTTCAGAAAAAATATCTTCGTTTTTAAAAGTTACCTCTGGATAGTTTACAGATAATTCATTAGCATAATCTATAGCGTCTTGGTTAGCATCAATCCCAACTAACTTGAAATTGAAACCCTTTTTTCTTCCAAAATCCGCTACTAACCTTAAGATATCTCCATGCCCACAGCCTAAATCTAAAATTGTATATGTCTTGTCTTTTGGTTGCCCTTTCAGAAGTTGGTTAATGCCATTTATAGTGATGCTGTTGCCTCCCAGCCATTTATTAATACTGCCTAATTTATCTAATGTATCGCGCATTAGTTCTCCTTTCAT
>RCND010002250.1_pt1 | contig 10752 bp, 11 predicted proteins | sample 2041351 | NCBI WGS metagenome assembly RCND01 (sample SAMN09708230, study PRJNA481090) | Marine sediment metagenome, whole genome shotgun sequencing project. | biome: marine sediment; feature: ocean; material: sediment; isolation source: Sewage treatment plant 12B marine sediment (STP12B) ...
CATCCATCCGCTCCGATTCGGCCGCGCTGAACCACATGATCGGTGACGTACTGGACACCGGCGCCGACGTGCACGTGCTCCGGGATCCGACGCGTGGAGGGCTCGCCGCTTCGCTGAACGAGATAGCGACGGCCGCGAATGTTGGCGTTCTCATCGAAGAGCGCGCGATCCCTGTGGACCGCACCGTCGCCGCTGCGTGCGAGATGCTGGGCATGGACCCAATGTACGTCGCCAACGAGGGGAAGGTTGTGGCGTTCGTGGAGGCCGGTGATGCCGATCGAGTGCTGGATGCGATGCGCTCACACCCGGAGGGGGTCGAGGCAACGATCATCGGAGAGGTCACCGACACGCACCGCGGCATGGTCGCCGCAAGGACGCTGCTCGGATCCACTCGGGTCGTCGACATGCAGGTCGGCGAGCAACTACCCCGCATCTGCTGACACCGATCGGTTCGTCCATAGACCGTGGGAGCCTGCCTCCCATCGCTGTGCACGCGTGCTCGGTCCGAACCGATCAGTCTCGCTCGGTGAGCATGTTCAGCAGCGTTCCGATCTCGAGATGCTCCTCGAGCGGGTGCCGAAGTGGGAGAGCGGGATTGACCTGGTAGCGGTTCCGCCGACCAACCCGTTCGTGCGAGACGTACCCGGCGGCCTCGAGCTCCGCGACGATGCGCTGCGCCGCCCGCTCGGTGATTTCAACCCACTGGGCAACCTCGCGAAGCAGCACGTCGGGATCCGCGGCGATGCAGACCAGAACGTGAGCATGGTTCGTGAGGAATGTCCATCCGTTTGCTTCAGCCATAGCTCCCTCCATCTTGTCGTCGGAATGCGTGGCTCATTGCACGCTCCCGGAATCCCGAACCCACGGTCCATCGGGACCGAACGCGGCCTCTATCTTGGCCTCCAGGGTGGCAATCTCCTCGACCACCACGGCGGGATCATCGGTGGTCAACACGTGCACGTACAGCTTCTCATCGTGCAGTTCCAGCGCCACGGTCCCCGGCATGAACGAGATCGAGTTCATGAGGAGCGTCACCTCGTTGCGTGTCCGCACCTGCACGGGCACCGCAACGATCGCAGGCCTGAGCTGGTCTCGCGGCACCCACAGCGCAGCGATGACGCCCCAGGTCGACACGAGCATCTGGCCGAGGAAGTAGCCGACGAACCGCGCCGCGGCGATTGGGTGCACAAACGCACGAGGCCAACGGAGCGAAAGCCAGCGGGTCACAGCGGCCACCACGACCGAGACGATGAGGCCGCCCACGATCACGTTCGGGGAGAGTGAGCCAAACGCTGCGACCCACACGACGAACAGCCACACGACCAGGACGCGGCTCGTGCCGGCGGGCCGCACCGTGGATGTTGTCTCTTCCACGGGGGGCACCGTCTCGACATCGAGGGTTTGAGCTGAGCGCGGCGTTTCGGGGTCGTGGTACGCCGCCCGAGCAAGGAGGCTCATGCCCAACGGACCGGACAGGAACAGAAGCGCGACTACGAGCAGCAGGGCGAGCGCGCCGCCGAGGGCACTCGCCTCGAGGCTCGCCGCGATCGTGGTGCCGATGACGCCGACCGTGGCCGCCTTCGTGGCCGCGTGCATCCTCGTGAACACGTCCGGGAACCGGATGAGTCCGATCGACCCGAGAGCAATCAAGGCTGCCCCGCCAACCATCGAAACGCCCGCAATCACATCGATGATCATCGGTCGGTCTCCGCTTCGATATACCGGGCGACGATCACGGTGCTGATGAACGCCGTCAGAACCGCGACGACGAGCACCGCAACGTACGTGGTGTCGCCGGTTGCGACGATATAGACCCCAAGCCCACCGACCCCGATGAACAGCAGCGAGTCGAGGGCGACCATGCGATCAGCCACCGACGGACCGAGCACTACCCGCACGACGGCGCCGACGGCGGCAAGCGCCAGCAAGGCTCCCGCGATAGACGTTGCAATGATCATCCCCTCATCCCCATGACCAACCCTCGATAGTTCCCCTCTGCCATCAGGTCGGAAGCGGCTCGCCCGGCGTACTCGACCAGAGGCTGAGCTCCGAGCGCGAGTACCAGCCCCACCGCAACCAGCGATGCGGTCGCGACCATCATGCCGCGCGGCACCGCTACCGGACGCTCATCGGTCGGCTTGCCCCAGAACACCCCACCCCAGATCTTGGTCATCGAGAACGCCGTCAGCACGCTCGCGACGAGCGAAACGCCAACGATGGCCCAGCTACCGGCGCCGAAGCCTGCCTCGACTAACGCAAGCTTCCCGACGAAGCCCGAGAACGGCGGGAAGCCGGCCAGGCTCAGCGCCGCAGGCAGGAAGAGCGCTGCAATCCACGGCGAGCGCCTGGCAACGCCGTTGACCGCATCAATCGCCCCGGTGCCTTCCGACGACTCGACCAGTCCGCCGACGAGGAACAGCGAAGCCTTGACAATGATCTGATGGATCATGAACACGATGGCGGCCGTCACGCCGGCCACCGTGAAGAACCCGAGTCCCATGATCATGTAGCCGATCTGGCTCACAATGTGGAACGAGAGGATCCGCTTGATGTCCTTCTGGGCGATGGCTCCGAGCACACCGACGATCATCGTGAAGCCGGCGATCACAAGCATGAACGTCACCGGGCCGTCGCTGGGGAACAGCAGCGTCTGCGTTCGGATGATGGCGTAGACGCCGATTTTCGTCAGCAGCCCAGCGAACAGCGCGGTGACCGGTGTCGGCGCGAGCGGATACGAGTCCGGCAGCCAGAAGAACAGCGGAAAGATGGCAGCCTTGATTCCGAACACCATGAAGAGCATCCACCCGAGTCCGGCGCGAAGCCCGCTGGGCACGGCATCGAGCTTCACCGTTAGGTCCGCGATGTTCACGGTCCCCGTGACCGCGTAGATGAGCGCGATCGCTGTGAGGAGGAGCGAAGAGGCAACCAGGCCGATCACCACGTAGGTAAGCGTCGCTCGCGTCTCGCTCCCGCCGGCGCGATGCGTGAGCAGAACGTAGCTGGCGGTCAGCATGACCTCGAAGGCGACAAAGAGCGTGAACAGGTCGCCGGTGAGGAGAGCCAATGCCACCCCGGCGGCAAGCATCTGGTACACGCCGTGGAAGCCCCGCAGTTCTTCATCGGTTGACTTCTGACTCACGGCGTAGACCAGCACGGCTAGCAAAGCGATCGTCGACGTTGCCAGGAGGAGCACCGCCAGGCGATCGGCCACGAGCGCAATGCCGATCGGCGCAGCCCAACTGCCGACGGCCACGACAATCGCGCCCTCCTGATCAACCGTCGCCAGCAGCCAGATCGAAACGGCCACCGACGCGACCGATGCAGCAATGCTGATCACGCGCTCCGTCCTGAGGCTGCGCTGAACGATCAAGGTCAAGGCCGCCGCAGCGAGCGGAATGATGATCGGGAGCGTTGCCATCGTGCTCATCGGCGCTCCCCGCCGCCGGCGATGCGCCGATCCTCGATATCGTCTTCTACGTCGTCCGATCCCTGTTCCGTCCACGATCGGTACGCGAGCGCGAGCAGCAGAGCAGTGATACCGAACGTGATCACAATCGCCGTCAGCACCAACGCCTGCTCCAGCGGATCCGAGTAGGGCCGTTCCAAACCAGCTTCGATGATCGGAGGTGCAGCGGGCTTGCCTCCCGATCCGAGGAGGATCAGGTTTGCCCCGTGGGCAATCAGCCCGAGTCCCACAATGATGCGGCTCAACAGCTTCTGCAGGATCAGGTAGGTTCCGGTCCCGAAGAGCACGCCGGCCACGAGTGCAATCGTCCAGGTCACGACGGCTCCGATCCGAGCCGGAGCACCGCCGTTGCGACGAGTCCGATCACCACGGCGTAGACGCCGAGATCGAACACCAGAAGCGACGACACCTTGATATCGCCAAGAAGCGGTGCCGTCACCGACGCATACGTGTAGGTGAGGAACGTACCTTCGAACAGCAGGCCGATGAGTCCGGCGAGAATCGCCAGGGCCAGGCCGAGCCCGGTGAGGGCCTCCGGGTCCACCGGGAGCGCCCGCTCGAGCCCTCGTGATCCGAAGGTGAGGAACACGAGCAACAGGGCACTCGACGCGATGAGGCCGCCGGCGAACCCCCCTCCCGGCACATCGTGACCGACGACCAGCAGGTACACCGAGAACAGCACGAGGGTCGGGAACATCGTTCGGGTTCCTGCCGTGAGGAGCGGCGAGGATCGGATCTTCATGCCACCTCCTCCTTGGAGCGCTTGTGGACCGAGGCAATGAGTCCCGTGATTCCGACGGCGGCCGCAGCAAGAACGGTGATCTCTCCGAGCGTGTCGAGTGCTCGGAAGTTCGTCAGAATGATGTTCACGACGTTCGTGCCGCCGGCATCGGGCGCGTTCGCAACGTAGGCATCGACGAGGGAGCGGTCGGGAGTCACCGACGACGTGACGAGGGCGGCGACAGTCATGAAGCCGCCGACAAACACCGACGCGACCACACGCGACGACAACGACAGCGAGCGCGGGCTGCGGCCGAAGCGCCTGGGGAGCTTGACGAGCACGAGAGCGAACAGGGCGACGGTGAGCGTCTCAATCAGCAGCTGGGTGAGAGCCAGATCGGGGGCAGAGAACACCACGTAGATGCCCGCGACGGCGTAGCCGACGACCCCGAGCAGCAGGGCCGCCGCCATCCGCCGCTGAACACGAGTCGCAAACAGGGCCGCCGCAGCGACGACAACCGCCAGGACGGCTTCGACGGGAGAATTCCACGCCGGAAGTCCAATCGTCGCATCCCAATTGAATGCCCAGGTGGCCGCAGGGATGAACAACACGGACGTGAGGATCACGGCCAGGTACACCGGGAGCGAGCCGTTCTGTACGACGCCCGTGACGACGTCGGCCGTGGTCGCGAGCAGCCGGAGACTTCCTTGATAGATGTCCGAGCCGGCCGGCAGACGAAGCGAGCGGGCCGTCGGCAGACGACCGTAGCCGAACGATCCGAGGGCGACGTAGAGGCCGATGCCGGCAATCGACACCACGGCGGAAAGAGCAAGCGCCGGCTTCAGTCCCGGCCAGAGGACGAGCTTCGCCGTCTGATTCGTTGCTTCGCCGATCACCGACGCGAGCGGAGCGGGGAATACTCCAAGGAGCACCGTGAGGACGGCAAGCACGACCGGTGGAACAACCATGAGCGTTGCGACCGGACGGAACGAGAGCGACGCCGTGTCGGGCTTCGTGCCGAACGCACCGAACCACCACCGCGCGGCGTACGCGACCGTGATCACCGACGCAGCGGCGATCGTTGCAAGCGCAACCCATCGTTGGTTGGTAATCAGGAGGTCGAAGGCCGCCTCTTTCGTCACGAATCCCAAGAGCGGTGGAATCCCTGCCATGGACGCCGCAGCAATGGCGCCGGCCGCGGCGGTCACGGGGTACCGAGCCCGGAGACCGGTGAGCTTCCGGAGGTCCCGAGTTCCCGACGCCTTGTCTACCACGCCCACGATGAGGAACATGGCAGCCTTGAACAACGCGTGGGCGACCAGCACGGCGAGGGCCGCAGCCGTATAGCCGAGTCCAATGAGCGCAACCATGAACCCCAGCTGGCTGACGGTGCCGTACGCGAGCAGGAGCTTCAGGTCGTTCTGTCGGATGGCGACGACGGCACCGATCACCATCGTCACGAGCCCCGTGGCCGTCACCACCCAGAGCCAAAGTGTGGTGTCCGCAAACCCCGGGGCGAGGAAGATCAGCAGGACGACACCGGCCTTCACCATCGTGGCTGAGTGCAGGTAAGCCGACACCGGCGTCGGCGCCGCCATGGCTCCTGGCAGCCAGAACTGGAACGGAAACTGGGCGGACTTGGTGAAGGCGCCGATGAACACGAGTCCGAGCGCAACCGTCACGATCGTCCCCGACGGTGGCGAGGCGACCAGCAGAGAGATCGATGTCGTCCCGCCCTCCATCGCGAGCAGCACGAACCCCGCGAGCATCGCGAGGCCTCCCGCCGTCGTCACCAACAGCGCTTGAAGCGCGGCAGCACGGGCCTCCGCCTTCTCATCGTCGAAACCGATCAGCAAATACGAGGAGACCGTGGTGATCTCCCAGAAAACGAAGAGTCCGAGCAGCTCGTCGGAGGCGACGATGCCGGCCATACCGCCGCTGAACACCAGCATCAAAGCGAGGAAACGAGCGCGGCGAGCCGGATCCGAGAAATACCCGTCGCTGTAGACGACGATGAGTAGTCCGATCCCGGCGACGACGGCCGTGAGTATGAACGTAAGGGGGTCGATGCGCAGACCGATCGTCACGCCGAGGGCCGGGATCCAATCGATGGATTCGGAAGTCGCCGCGCTCGAAGAAGCCGCGAGCACCGCAACCAGCCCGAGCTGCCCGATGAACGGAAGCACAGCGATCGATACGGACGCGCGACGAAGACGGCCGGCCCCGATCGCGATGACCGCGGCGGCGACGAAGTAGGCAGCAAGCGAGACGGTGAGTGGCATGGTGAAGATGTGGGTCGGCCCGCTAGGCCGAACAGGCTACTCCCTGGTATCGACCTGATCGAACGTGCCGGAGCGGAGCATGTGCCACGGTTCGGAGATCGAGGGATATCCGAGCTTCGCCGCGCGCCACCGTACCGCGAAAGCGGTCGCCAGAGCTACCGACACGATCACGATTTCTGGGTCCACATCCGACCTTTCTCACACGTTTCACGATTTCTGTTGCGTGAATCGTAATACATGATATATATTGGTGTCAACGTATTCAGGCTTTGTCAAACGTGTAATGGGAGGCGTATATGAACGATCGGCGAAGTCGGCGGGGCTGGGCTCTACTCAGCAACCACGGACAGGTTCTCAGGTGCATCACCGACGATCCGGCGGTTCGCATCAGGGAGATCGCTGCCCGCTGCGACATCAGCGAGCGAGCCGCACACCGCATCGTGGCGGATCTCGAAGACGCCGGTCTCGTGTCCCACGTGCGCGTGGGTCGCAGAAACAGCTACGAGATCCTCGATGCGTCGGGGTTCGTCGAGGCATTCGGGAACCTCCCGAGTCTGGAGATGGCGACGGCTCGACCGCGCCATCCATCTGAATCCGGGGGCACAGCGTGAATCGATTCAAGAACATCCTCGTCGTCGCCTCGGCGGACGCGGCAGTCCCGAACCTCCTCGCTCGCGCCGTAGCGCTTGCTCGCATGAATGACGCACGGCTGACGCTGCTCGGCTTTGTCGAGACGCCGCGGACACCACGTCATTTGAAGCTGGACGACGGTGAGGAGATCGGATTCCAGAGCTATCTGGAACGGACCCGCCGAGAAGAGCTCGATGCGGCCACGGCCGCCGTGCATGACATCCCAATCGAGGTCGAGGTAGCCGGTGGGATCGACTTCGTCGAGGTAATCCGTCGGGTCGTGCACAACAGCCATGATCTCGTGATCGCCGAGCCGCAGCCAGTCGGGCGGCGAATGGGGCTCGCCGGAGCCTCGCTGACGATGCACTTGCTCCGGAAGTGTCCGGTGCCCGTCTGGGTGGAATCCGGCAACGACACGCTCAGTGCCGATGTCGCTGTGGCAGTCGGTCCGTTCCACGATGAATCCGGCCAGGACGCACTCAGCATCATGCTGCTTGAACTCGGCGCTTCGCTCGCTGCCCTTCGAGGCGGCACGCTCCATGTCGTCCACGCATGGCGACTCGTTGGGGAATCCATGCTGCGCCGAGGTCGCCACCGGCCGCCGCCGGGCGAGGTCGACGCAATGGTCGCGGACTCGTTTCGGATGGCGGAACGCGATCTCGAACAGCTGATGGCCTCCGCTCCCGATACGGACGCGCCCATCACCCGGCATCTTGTGAACGGCGAAGCAGGTACCGTTGTGCCGGAGGTACTCGAGACCCTTCGCCCGGGGGTGGTCGTGATGGGAACGCTTGCGCGGGCCGGCCTCAAGGGTGTCTTCTTCGGCAACACGGCGGAACGCGTACTCGGATCCATCGATGTGCCGGTCCTTGCCGTGAAACCGCCTGGTTTCGAAACCCCGGTAGAGGTGTAGGCAGCGATCGGGATCTCACGGACGACCAGCCCGACGAGGCACGGCTGAAACACGAACCGCTTCAGCGCGTGGCGTGGACACGGGGCGGCGGCTGTGCCGACGCGGCGAACTTGCTCCCGGGCGGCACAGCAATTCGCATCGAGGGTGATCTCTGGACGACGTGCATTCGTGAGCGCATCGATGCGCTGGTGTCGCGCAAGCTCTCGAGCTTCGATCTCGTGCCGGTCATTGTTCCGCAGTCGGTCGACTTCGAGAACGTCGAACGGGTGACCGCCGCAGTTGGCGGTGGCCCTCATTCGCCGTTCGCGGTGGCGGTGGCCGCGCGCGGTTGGGTATCACGATGGGCGTTCCGACAATGGCATCGTCGGTCTACCGGGAGCCCGATACCAGGGAGTCGACGCCGCGGCGACTCGAGTCGCTCGTTGCACCGTTTCCGTCGATCCAGACCAGCGCAGTACGCGGAGACAGCGCCGTGCACCTGACGGAGAGCCTCGACCCTGCAACGCTCCTCATGGTCGGCGCACCCGGCGGTGCCTGGTTCCAGCGGCAGATCTACGGTCCGGGATATCGGCTCGCGGTTCGTGCACCTGCCGGTGTTCTCGTCGTGCGCAAGGCAGAGCCGCGCTGCTTCCACATTGCCGCGGATGCCGCCGGGGCCGTTGCCGGGCCGCATATGTCCGCGTCGGCTGCGCGCGAGGTCATGCGTGATCCGGTGATTGCCGTTGCAGAAAGCGGCGTCCTCCTCGGCGTCGTTCGGGCTGGCGCGTTGGATGATCTCCACGGTGATCTCATGCTGCGGGACGTGATGCACCCGCCCGTCTCCGTGGGAGCCACTGAGCCGATCGAAACCATCGCAGAGGTACGTAAGTACTTCGGCGGCGGACCGATCCCGGTGATCGACGATGCCGGCACGATCGTCGGCGTGGTTCCGGCCGCCGCGTCGAGGGCAGCGGCCTACGACGACGCAATCCCGTTCTTGCCTAGATAGTGGAAGCCGTCTTCCCATAGTTACGCGAGAATGGATGCGCCGGTCTCGACCGCTTCGAGATTCACTTCGGCAAACGTTCCAGAGCCCGCCGCGTCGCGCAGTGCGTCGAGGGGATAGGGACTCGTCAGCGTCAGCGCTGCCGACAGGAACACGAGACCGAGCGAGGTCTTTGGGATTCGCTTCGGCCCAGATTTTGGATCGAGTACGACCACTCGTGCCGCCGTCGTCAGATCGGCGAACTCCGGCGTGGTCAACACCAAGTCGTCGGCCGTCATAGCCGCGAGATACGGGCCGGCCTTGGCATAGCCATCGCCCGAGATGATCGCGAACACGTCTGGCTTCGTCACCGCCGTGAGCGGCATCTCGTCAGGGCCGAGCCATAGTTCGGTCACCGAGTGGCCGGCCTTCACTGTGACCGGGTAGTCGTCGCGTTGCGCGGCCCAGAGTCCGGACCGCAACCCGGCCATCGCCACCAACCGTGCCGCCGAGCGCACCTTCCCTCCGGCCGATCCGGCCACAACAAGCGACATCGGCCGATCGAGCGCATGGTCGTATTCGACGGCGACCGGCCGCGCCGCGGCTACTGGGCTTCCGGCGATCGCGGCGTGCGCTGCCCGATAGCCCGATGCGTATTCGGTGACGGTGCGGTCATACAGCAGGCCCGGGTCCATCCCCCACGACCGCATCGACTCTTCCATGCCGGCCCGGGTGAACTTGTTTGACCGCACGTAGTAGGCGGTGCACAGGTCCCAGATGTCGAGCAACGCGAAGCCCGGCGTGGTCATGGCCGCTACGAACCGATCCGCGAGATCCTTGTCGAACGACGATCCGCGATACACGTAGGCGGCGCCGTTGACGCCCACCGTTGCGCAGATGTCGAGCGGGTGCTCGAGGTTGCCGTACGGCGTCGTCGACGTCACCCCGCCCTCGGGCGTGGTGGTCGAGTGCTGGCCTCCGGTCATGCCGAAGTTCAGGTTGTTCATCACGATCACCGTGATGCCGATGTTGCGGCGGGCGGCCGAGAGCAGGTGCGCGCCGCCGATGCCGGTGCCGCCATCGCCCATGATGACAATCACGTCGAGGTCGGGGTTGGCGAGCTTGATGCCGGTTGCGTAGGTGATCGAGCGCCCGTGGAGGCCGTGGAACGCCGACGTGGTGAAGTACTGATCGGAGAGGCCGGAGCACCCTATATCGGAAACGATCACGACTTGTGCCGGATCGAGGTCGAGTTTGATCATCGCCTCGTTCAGGCGGTCGAGAATCGGCCCGTGGCCGCAACCCGGGCAGAAGGGATAGGGATCGTCGGTTCGGAAGGTTGCGATCGGCGTGATCGTGATCATGCTCATCGCACGGCCTGCGCGATCTCGTCTGCGGTGATCATGGTGCCGTCGATGCGGTTGACCCCGAGGACGGTTCGATCGCCCGCTACTCGCTCGATCTCTCTGCGATAGAGCCCCATGTTGAGTTCGGGAACAATGATGCGCTTGATACCGCGGAAGGCATCGCCGAGCGCCGTCTCCGGGATCGGCCACAGGCTCTGCACCACCAGGCTCGATACGACAACGCCTTCTTTCCGCAGGCCGGTGACGGCCGCACGGGCGGCGCCGGCCGTCACACCGTACGAAAGCACGAGCGTGTCGGCTCCCGATTCGAGATCAGCATCGACCATCTCGATCTCGTCGCGGTGTTCCTCGATCTTCGCAACCACCGCTTGCTGCTGCTTCTGAGTCGCCAGAGCCTCAATCAACTCTT
>RCND010002253.1_pt1 | contig 10748 bp, 10 predicted proteins | sample 2041351 | NCBI WGS metagenome assembly RCND01 (sample SAMN09708230, study PRJNA481090) | Marine sediment metagenome, whole genome shotgun sequencing project. | biome: marine sediment; feature: ocean; material: sediment; isolation source: Sewage treatment plant 12B marine sediment (STP12B) ...
AAGCTTTTCGACTAATGGAATCTATAAACAACATGACCAAATATTCTTTAATTAAAGAATTAAATGCCGCGAAGAGCATGAGTAAATCTCATCGCGATAAGATTAGTAGAATTGTACTTCAAGACGAAACCTTATTTCGATCTTTAATAGAAATTACATTTGATTATAAAAATGAGACTTCCGTTAAGGCTGCACTTATTTTAGAAATAGTTTGTGAACATAGACTCGACTGGATAGCTTACAGCTTACCTTATTTTACACAACATATCAATCTTCTTGAAAATGAAAGTGCTATCAGACCCGCTGCGAAAATATGCAACTTAGTTGCACAAGATATCAATTCGAAGTTTGATTCGCCGATAAAAATTATTGCCACAAAAGAACAACTAGAGCAAATTATTGAAACTTGTATTACTTGGCTCAATAATCAACAAACCAAAGTTGCAAGTAAGGCGCATGCCATGGAAGCCTTATATTACTTAGGCCTACAAAACAAGTGGATACATTATGAGCTCAAAATGATACTAGAAAAAAATATTCCTACAGAGAGCCCAGCTTATGAATCTAGAGGGACAAAAATTCTAAAGTTAATGGCGAAAAATAACATTGCCTAAAAAAGTATCTTCAGAACAGTTAAAATCTTTCTAATTCGTTATTTTTGTTCCTTAATTGAACAAAACGAATGAATCTAAATAGCTTAAGTGCCATTTCACCTATTGACGGTAGATACAGAAATAAAACCAATGAGTTGGCTCCCTTTTTCTCAGAAGAGGCGCTCATCAAATATAGAGTTAAGGTTGAAATAGAATATTTTATTGCTCTCTGTGAAATACCATTACCGCAGTTATCGCTTTTTGACAATGCGCTATTTGATACTTTACGAAATATTTATGTAAATTTTTCTACTGCAGATGCCCAAGCAATCAAAGACATTGAAAAAATCACCAACCATGATGTAAAAGCAGTTGAGTATTTTATCAAAGAAAAATTTGACGCTTTAAACTTACAAGATTTTAAAGAATTTATACATTTCGGGTTAACATCTCAAGATATAAATAATACTGCTATTCCTTTATCTTTAAAGGAGGCTATCGGTAGGGTATACATAAAAGAATATGCTTTAGTTGTCAATCGCCTTGAAGAACTTGTTATAGATTGGGCTGATATCTCAATGCTCGCTAGAACGCATGGACAACCGGCTTCACCTACTCGACTCGGCAAAGAGATTGAGGTTTTTGTTGTTCGTTTAAAAGAGCAATTCAACTTATTGAATGATATACCAAGTGCAGCGAAATTCGGTGGTGCTACTGGTAATTTCAATGCCCATAAAGTTGCATATCCATCGATTGACTGGAAAGCTTTCGGAGGAAACTTTGTTCAAAGTCTAGGTTTACATCACTCTTTTCCTACTACGCAGATTGAACATTATGATCATATGGCAGCACTGTTTGATAACTTAAAACGTATCAATACTATTATCATTGATTTAAATAGGGATATATGGACCTATGTATCCATGGATTACTTTAAACAAAAAATCACAAAAGGTGAAGTAGGTTCTTCTGCTATGCCACACAAAGTAAATCCGATAGACTTTGAAAATTCAGAAGGTAATTTAGGTATTGCGAATGCTATTTTTGAGCATTTAGCTGCTAAACTACCAATTTCAAGATTACAACGCGACCTCACAGATTCTACCGTGTTGCGCAATATTGGTGTACCCTTGGCGCATACTATTATCGGATTTAAATCGACATTAAAAGGTTTAAATAAGTTATTGTTAAATAAAGAAAAGTTTGCGGAAGATCTTGAAAATAACTGGGCAGTAGTGGCAGAAGCCATCCAAACTATTCTCAGAAGAGAAAATTACCCTAATCCGTATGAAGCTCTAAAAGGTCTAACCAGAACTAATGAAAAAATAAATCAGACTTCAATAGCGAATTTTATAGACAGCCTTGAAGTTGCGGAAAGCATTAAAATTGAATTAAAAAAAATTACACCGAGTAATTATACAGGCATATAATTTATGAAAAATCTCTTGCCAATTCTTATCATCATCGTGCTCGTTTCTTGCAACGGGAATTCCACTGATGTCTTAGAGTTTAGAACTGGTACTTATAAAACAGTGCTCGATGAATCGGATGAAGTGTCAACAGCGATACGCAATGATTCTCTACAAATAGAAATTTACAACAATGTAAGAGATACCTTTGCTATTAAATGGATCTCAAATTTTGAATATGAACTGATAAAAGTAAATCCTAAAAAAGGATTAGATAGTATCCCATTTTACGTTAAAATTACGGGCGTAAAAGACAATACATATACTTTTAAAGCTAATTACAAAGGCTCAAACTTCAAACAACAAGGCAAGGCAACTAAACAAACTGACTAAACATGGAATTGTTTTTACAACCCGACACGTGGATCGCACTTTTAACACTGACTTTTTTAGAAATTGTTCTAGGTATTGATAATATCATTTTCATTTCTATCGCTGCAAGTAAATTACCTGAAAAATTACAGAAAAAAGCTACAAACATTGGACTTGTGCTAGCTATGTTACTACGTATTATCTTGCTTTTTGGGATATCGTATTTAATCGCGATGAAAGCGCCGTTTTATTCCATTGACCTATCTTGGCTTAAAGTTGGCTTAACAGGTCAGAGCGTTATACTTGTGGCAGGAGGTATATTTCTACTCTATAAAAGTACACAAGAAATTCACCATAAGGTCGAAGGTAAAAATGAGCAAAGTACTGATGAAAAACCACAAAAAGCCTATTCAATTAACAAAGCTATTGTTCAAATTACCCTTATTAATATTGTTTTTTCTTTTGATTCAATTTTGACAGCCGTCGGCATGACTAATGGTATAGAAGGTGCTTTGATCATTATGATCGTATCTGTAGTGCTTTCAATGTTAATCATGATGATATTTGCTACTCCTGTTGGGCGGTTTGTCAGTAAACACCCAACAATACAAATGCTAGGACTTTCATTTTTAATACTTATTGGATTTATGTTAATTGCTGAGGGGGCTCATTTGGCACATGCAGAAGTATTTGGAAAAGGAGTTGGTACAATACCGAAAGGATATCTATATTTCGCCATTGCTTTTTCACTAGGGGTAGAAATGTTGAATATGCGGATACGTAAAAAAACAGTAGAATCTTAAGAATTTTTTAACCTAATTAGAAATTAATTATTTGTTCATTTGTAGTGATGAAAACAGCTTTGATACATAGAGTTTTATCCATCTTGTTATTAATCATAACTGTGGCGCCAATTACCGTCCAAGCTGCTCATGCATTCGAAAAACATGATCATAAAGTATGTCAAGCGGTAGACGTACAGCACATTCATCAACAAGATATCGATTGTACCTTTTTTCATTTTCAAATACAACAAGACTCCGTTGATTTTTATGCTAGTTATGAATGCATCAATTTTCAATATCCTTCAGAGAATTTTAATACTTACTTATCGTCAAAATATCATATATATTTAATTTCAAAATCATCGCGAGCTCCTCCATATTTTATTGTTTCCTAGGTTTAATATCTATTCTAAAACAATAAAAATATCTCAAAATGAAATTAAAGTTATCAATCCTATTTATAGGATTATCGTTTATCGCATATACCCAAAACAGTATCGTGGGTACCGTTACAAATACTAACAATGAGCCACTTTTTGGTGTTGAAATTTATGCGCCCAAATTACATAAGGGCACTACCTCAAATATAGATGGCAGCTACACTTTCAAAAACTTACCAACGGGCACAATAGAGGTTATCTTCTCATATATCGGCTATACCTCTGTTTTGAAAACAATCACCCTTGATGATACCACCAAAGGTTTTGATGTTCAATTAGCAGCCTCCGTTTTTGAAATGGATGAAATTATTGTATCAACACCATTCAATAAATTACAAAGTGAGAATGTAATGAAGGTAGTGTCAAAAAATATTAATCAATTACAAAAACAGGGAGCTCCAACCTTAATAGAAGGCCTTGCAACGATTGCTGGAGTTTCACAAATTTCAACGGGTACCAATATTGGAAAACCAGTAATAAGGGGTTTGAGTGGGAATAGAGTTTTAGTATATACTCAAGGGATACGATTAGAAAATCAACAATATGGTAGCGAACATGGCCTAGGTGTTAATGAGGCTGGTATTGAGAGCGTAGAAGTTATCAAAGGTCCTGCATCATTACTTTACGGATCTGATGCTCTGGGCGGTGTTATTTATCTGAACCCTGAAAAATTTGCCAAATCAAATAGTATAGAATCTACCCTTGGGTCGCGGTATTTTTCAAATACGCTAGGAAGCAATACAACGTATGGTTTTAAAGCATCTTCAGAGAAGTTCAAATTTCTATCGAGATTAACTTATAATTCACATAGTGATTATAAAATTCCTGATAATAGACGCGTGACAAATTCTCGATATAACGAATATGACTTTAAGACTGGGGTTGGATTCGAAGCAACGAATTTTACGTCTGAATTAAGATACAACTATACGTTATCGAATATCGGATTACCCGAAAGCATTGAAGATCAAACAACTACTGTTTCCTTTATAGCTCCTTATCAAAGAATTGAAAATCATGTGCTCAGTACACACAATCATATATACTTTAAAAACTCTAGTTTAGATATTAATGTAGGGTACGTAGCAAATAATAGAAAAGAATTCGAAGATGAGCATGAAGATGAAGAAGGGCATGGCGAAGAGCACGACGACGAACATAACGAGCTATTAGCACCTGCACTACATATGAAATTAAAAACAATCACTTATGACGCTAAATATCATGCTCCAAAAGTAGGTAAGTTAGAAAGTATTATTGGTGTACAAGGTCTATCTCAATCTAATACCAATTTTGGTGAAGAAATATTGATTCCAAACGCGCGGATGAATGATATTGGAGCGTTTACAACGGCGTCAATACAATGGGACAAACATATAATACAAGGTGGAATTCGTTTTGATACCCGTAATATTACCACAGAAAGACAGGTAATTGAAGACCATGATCATGAAGATAATGGTATTGACCATGAAGAAGAAGAAGAACGTATTTTTGAGGCTATTGATCGTTCATTTAGTAGTTTTACGGCTTCATTAGGGTATAAAACAACACTATTCGACCACATTACTACTCGATTGAACCTAGCAACTGGCTATAGAGCTCCTAATTTATCTGAGCTAAGTTCAAATGGTATTCACCATGGTACGAACAGATATGAAATTGGTAATGTAAATCTTACCAATGAACAAAATTATCAGATTGACTTAGCCTTAGAATATAAAAATGAGCATATTGAGTTTTATGCGAATGGTTTCTATAACATAATCGACGATTATATATTTATTCAGCCCAATGGTACTGTCATTGATGGAGAAGATGTATATGTATATCTTCAAGATAATGCTAAGCTTTACGGAGGTGAATTTGGACTTCACTTTCATCCGCATCCATTAGATTGGTTGCATCTAGAAAGTAGTTTTGAAACTGTTATTGGCGAGCAAGGCAATACAGAGTCTCTACCTTTAATCCCTGCAAATCAATGGAATAATACGGTAAGAACAGAGTTTAATGATACGAAATGGCTTAAAAATGGGTATTTAGCCTTACGATTAGAAAGTAGTTTTACACAAAATAATGTGAGCTTCTTTGAAACACCAACAGACGGGTATAACCTACTTCATTTTAGTCTTGGCGGAAAATTCAATATTAACAAGTTAAAATTCAACTTAAATTTAAACGTTAATAATATCTTTGATACTGAATATATTGCGCACTTATCAAGATTAAAAGTAGACAATATTCAAAATATGGGTCGCAATATCGTTATAGCCGCAAATTTTAATATATAAAGAACTTGTGAAACGCAACACATAGCAAACTTATAAGCATAAAAAAAACTACTATAAATATTGATAGTAGTTTTTTTTATGTTGTGTCTAATAAAGAAGCTCCTTATGCTTTTCCTAATATACGAAACATTCCTGTATCACAAGTTGGGCATTTTCCTTTCATAGCTTTTCTACCATTTTTCATAGTCACTTCGTTAGCGTCTTTTATTTCTCTTTTAGCTTTACACTTTACGCAATATCCTTCCATAATTTTTTGATTTTTGTTTTAATTAAAATTGATATACTCACAAATATATAGTTTCTATAGCGTAAATACAAATAATAGTTATTAAGTAAATAAGGCAGTTATTAACATAAATTTAACTACAAACTGTTTTATTTCACGCTTCAAAACTATCCATAAGTACTTCTAAAATCTCGATTGCAGCCTTTGCTATTTTGGTTCCAGGACCAAAAACACCCACGACTCCAGCATCAAATAAAAATTGGTAATCTTGTGGTGGTATTACCCCACCTGCGATAACCATTATGTCTTCGCGATTATACTTTTTTAATTCATCTAAAACCTTAGGAACCAATGTTTTATGTCCAGCAGCTAGTGACGATACACCTAAGACATGTACGTCGTTCTCAACAGCCTGTTTCGCAGCCTCTTGAGGTGTTTGAAATAGTGGGCCAATGTCAACATCGAAGCCTAAATCGGCAAAGCTTGTTGCAACAACTTTTGCGCCTCGATCGTGACCATCCTGACCCATTTTTGCAATCATAATTCTCGGACGCCTCCCTTCTTGCTCAGCAAAGGCATCGGCGAGCTCTATCGCCTTTTTAAACGTTTTATCTTCTTTTATTTCACGACTATACACCCCTGTAATTGAATTTATTGTTGCTTTATACCGGCCAAAAACGGTCTCTAAGGCGTCTGAAATCTCACCTAAAGTCACTCTATTTCGTGCAGCTTGTACAGCCAAAGCTAGTAAATTTTCATCACCTGATTGAGCTGCTTGACTTAATTGATTGAGACTCTTTTTAACTTCATCAATATTTCGTTCAGCCTTAAGTTGCGTTAATCTTTTTATTTGTGATTCTCTTACCGCATTGTTATCTACCTCCAAAATATGGAGTGCATCTTCCTCTTTTAATTGATATTTATTCACGCCAACAATTACGTCTTGTTCACTATCTATACGCGCCTGTTTTTTTGCGGCTGCTTCTTCGATACGCATTTTTGGAATACCTTGTTCAATTGCCTTTGTCATCCCGCCAAGATCTTCTACTTCTTGAATTAATTGCCAAGCTTTTTCGGCAATATCATGTGTCAATTGCTCGACATAATTCGACCCACCCCAAGGATCTACCGTTTTGGTAATTTTAGTTTCCTCTTGAATATAGATTTGGGTATTACGCGCTATTCTAGCAGAAAAATCTGTAGGCAAAGCCATCGCTTCATCTAAGGCATTTGTATGTAAACTTTGTGTTCCTCCAAAAGCAGCAGCCATGCCTTCAATTGCAGTACGCGCAATATTATTGAACGGGTCTTGAGCTGTCAAACTCCAACCACTCGTTTGACAATGTGTTCGCAAAGCCAATGATTTTTGATTTTTTGGATTGAACTGTTGTACTATCTTCGCCCATAGCATACGCCCTGCTCTGAGTTTCGCAATTTCTTGAAAATGTTGCATCCCTATTCCCCAAAAGAAAGACAACCTTGGTGCAAAACTATCAATATCCATCCCAGCGGCCATACCGGTTCTAATATACTCTAATCCGTCGGCTAAGGTATACGCCAATTCAATTTCAGGTGTTGCACCCGCTTCTTGCATATGATATCCCGAAATGGAAATAGAATTAAATTTCGGCATATTTTTGGTTGTATACTCAAAAATATCAGCAATAATTTTCATAGAAGGTGTCGGTGGGTAGATATAAGTATTACGCACCATAAATTCTTTTAGGATATCATTCTGGATGGTACCTGCCAACTTTTCTGCAGGGATACCCTGCTCTTCAGCGGCGACAATATAAAACGCTAAAATGGGTAATACAGCACCATTCATAGTCATAGAAACCGACATTTGATCTAACGGAATCTGATCAAAGAGTACTTTCATATCCTCTACAGAATCAATGGCTACACCAGCTTTGCCTACATCACCTTCAACACGTTCGTGATCTGAATCATACCCACGATGTGTTGCAAGGTCAAATGCAACCGATAAACCTTTTTGTCCGGCTGCTAAATTTCTACGATAAAAAGCATTACTCTCTTCAGCTGTAGAGAACCCTGCATATTGACGGATGGTCCACGGCCTTCTAACATACATCGTTGAGTAGGGTCCGCGTAAATATGGAGCTATACCCGCCACAAAGTTTTCATGCTCAAAATTTTTAGCTGTTTGCTTTTCGCTCTTCGGCGTTAGTTTTAGATGTTGTATATTTTTTCTGGACTTATTGCTAATCATAGTCTATTCTTTCTCTAATCGTTCTTGTTCTAACTTCTCAGCCAAACGCCTTGGTATAATTGTTTGTATTAAAGTTTTACGCGGTTTGATCTTCACAAAAGGATACAGCTCGAGATCAGTTTTCATCTTATCATCTTCATTGGGATATTTATTTGTGCCTAATAATACTTCTTCTCTATTATCAAATTGTACTTGCTCCTTTTGAGCATTTTCATTTATTTTTCGTTGAATGGTGCCTGCATGTAGCTGTTTAAGGAAACCGCCCGATTTTTCTATATCTTTAAATAATTCTAGGGCCTTTTCAGCAATTTGCTTTGTAATTGTTTCAATATAATATGAACCTTCAGCAAATGTCGCCGCTTCATTAAAATAGCTTTCTTCTTTTAAGATTAATAGTTGATTTCTTGCAATACGTTCACCGAATTCATTCTTTTTGTGATAAAGCGTATCGTATGAAACATTCGAAATTACCGATGCACCTCCTAAAATTGCACTCATACATTCTGTTGTTGTGCGTAGCATGTTGACATTATAATCATACAGGGTTTTGTTGCGTAGACTTGGTCTCACAAACAATGGAGCTTCAACCTCTATTTCATAGACATCAAAAAGCAGCTTCCATAAATATCTAAACGCACGCAATTTTGCAATTTCAAAAAAATAGTTGCTCCCAACCGAAAAATGGAATTGTATGTTTGGCACTGCATTCGAAGTATCATTATTCGAAGTAATATAGTTTAGATATTCATTAGCATGCGCCAAAGCATAGGCTATTTGCTGAACGCAGTTGGCCCCAGCATTTTGATATAAACCAGCATCTACAGAAAGAACACCAAAGTTCTTAGGTGTCTTTTTGAGTATATTAACCAAAATTTGATGATCTTTATTTTGATCAAAAAACCAGTTACCTGTCTGTGCAAGATTTCCGATAAGGTCAATATTTAAAGAAATCGCATATTGTTTTGTTTGTTCGATCAAGTCGGATAAAAAACTTTCAGATAGGAATTGTAATCTAAAATGGATTTTTGTCTGCGCCGGTATGACGAGCCCTTTCATTAATTCGGATATATCAAAAGACGCATTGGCAAGGAATTCAATACTTGTAGCACCTCTTTTTAAGGCATCTTTTGCTAAAAAATTAGCCTTTTGCTCATCTGAAATAAATATAGATTGGCAAACCGAAAAGTCATCTGCTACCTTCGGAATATCAAGTATCTCTGCATCGTCTTGATGGTAAAATGGGCGTACTTTAATTCCCTCATTAGCTTCCCAAACTAAGGTTTCGTTATAGTCAGCACCTTTTAGATCAAACTGTATTTTTTGCTTCCATTGCTTCGCTGAAACTTGGGGAAATTCGTTAAATAAAAAATCTGACATAAAGCTACTTTTTTATGGTGTCGAACTCAATGATATATATATCTTCCTTTTTCTTTTTCATTCTATACTCTTCTCGTGCAAATCGTTCTAAAGAATCAGGGTGCTGTAGGTTTTTAATGATTTTTTGATCATGATTGATCTCTTTTTCATAGTATTTGGTCGATTTTTCGAGTTTGTCAACCTCTTTATTGAGTTCTCTATGATTTAACCAAGAATTTTCATCAAAAAACACCATCCAAATTAGAAAAAGTAATGTTATGAGCACATATCTATTGCTTAAAAACTTGACAGCTGGTTTGTTTCTAAAATCTTTAAATGTCATCTACAAATTATAATCTTTCATTGATAATAGTACGTACAATATCTACAGCTACGGTATTGTATTTATTGTTTGGTATGATAATGTCTGCATATTCTTTCATGGGTTCAATAAATTGATCATGCATTGGTTTTAAAGTCTCTTGGTAACGTAATAAAACTTCGTCCATATCTCTCGAACGCTCTTGAATATCTCTTCGCAAACGACGAATTAATCGCTCATCTGAATCAGCATGCACAAAAACTTTAATATCTAACAAGTCACGCACCTTTTTTTTCGAAAAAATCAAAATACCTTCAACAATAATAACTTTACTGGGGTGTGTTGTTAAGGTATCTTTCGTTCTATTATGTGCGGCAAACGAATATATTGGTTGCTCTATTGGATCACCAGCTCTTAACATCACTAGATGCTGTACTAATAACTTAAAATCAATAGCTCTAGGGTGATCAAAATTAATCTTCGTGCGCTCTTCATATGTAAGGTTATTGGTCTCTTTGTAGTAAGAGTCTTGAGAAATTACAGTTACATCTTGATTCGGTAATTCGTTAATAATTTGTTTTACCACAGTGGTTTTACCACTACCGGTACCACCAGCAATCCCAATAATTAGCATAAATTTTGTTTATTTTACTTTACAAATTTAGGTAAATACTTCACAAATTTATTTTTCAATTTTTGAAACTTCGCTGATATTTATCAT
>RCND010006370.1_pt1:5000-10748 | contig 10748 bp, 6 predicted proteins | sample 2041351 | NCBI WGS metagenome assembly RCND01 (sample SAMN09708230, study PRJNA481090) | Marine sediment metagenome, whole genome shotgun sequencing project. | biome: marine sediment; feature: ocean; material: sediment; isolation source: Sewage treatment plant 12B marine sediment...
GAATCCTTGTTAGTTTCTTTTCCTCCGCTTACTGATATGCTTAAGTTCAGCGGGTAATCACGCTTGATCCGAGGTCGGGCAAAAAAATCTGAAGACGTTCTATAATATTCCCTATCTGGCTACTCTCTCCTTTCTTAAGTAATCTACACAATAAAACAATCAGGCGTAACCAACTGTTTAATGCTTCGTCTACCTTCGATTAGTTAAAGTTCTTAGTTTGTATACGAAGCAGATATGTAACTCGTGTGACGTCAATAACGAATCCCGGGCAGTGCAAAATGCCTAGACATACTTAATCACACGGTACGTAAATACAACAATACGCTAAGGATTGACAATAACAACATGGTCTCACAACGAATCTTTAGAGGCGTAACCCTAAAGCATGATTTAACCACATTATTAACATCATTAGCCAGGCTGCTATCTTTCAACTCTCGCCTTTCTTAAGTATCCTACACAGCAAAACAAAAGGGCGTAACCAAATGCTTACTGCTTCGTCTACCTTCGATTAGTTTAAGTATCAAAACTGCACTCTTAGTTTGTATACGAAGTAGATATGTAACTTGTGTGACCTTATAACGAATCCCGGGCAGTGCAAAATGCCTAGACATACTTAATCACAGGGTACATTAATACTACAATACACTAAGGAGCTATTAGTGTTCCTCACAACTCACATGACACCACAACGAATCCCTCTCATATCTCATAAGTATGGGCGTAACCATTTCTTATAAAATAATCAAAGGCATGAATTGTTCATGTTCTTGATCGGGCAGACACTAAAAGCTTAGAGAGAATACTACGATCGTACATCAGTCGCAATGAGATACATTCCCCATTCAGTGACATTACTAGACAAGGTTTTTACATTCTTATTAAGAAGCTACTAGCCTCACTAGCAATGGCACTGTCGGGCGTAACCGACAGGGCATGAGTTACATTGCTATTGCGATTCCTTTGTCACACTCCGTAAAGGGAGCACAACTATTTAGAACCGACTGTCACCTTAACAGAATGCCCACAACACACAAAAAAAGTGAGTTAAGACAAAGCTGCAATACTTTACTAGACGTAAAGATAGATGAGAAGCCGACCCTCGGACAAACGTGGCTAACATGCTCCGAAGAACAGATAGCCGCAAGATGCGTTCGAGAGGTACTATGATCAAGGCATACTGCAATTCACATGAATTAACAAAGTTTGCTTTGCTCTTCCTCGTTACACTAGCCGAGTGATCCATCGCTCAAAGTATGTTTGCGTAGAGGGGCTCACAATGTAACCCAACACTACTATTCTTTTAGTTGAAGCAAGCGAACTCACAACAACATGGATTCAACGCTCGAAGAAATGTCCCATGGCGCCAAGAAACCGATTACAGTTAAATTTTGCAACAGAGGTGGCGTAACACCTCGAAAAACTGGGATAGGAGAGGCGTAACTCTCATCTTTATAACTTTAATAGTTACCCAGGAAAAGTCCTCTCCGAAAAGAGAATGTCAATGACAATACTGTCATCTAAGAGTAGTCTGACTTACACAACGTATCCGAGGGGCGTAACCCAAGGCATGTTTCTTTCAGGTACTCACTGTTTGTATGAAGTGTGCACAAATACAGATAGCTTCTGTCAATTCCTGTTTTAGCTACCTATACCTGCCAACCTAATTGTTGCTCGACCACTATCTTCGTGGTTACCGAGCACTCATGATTAAAAAGGATTGCTGCAGATGATTCATAATTAGAACCTTAAGCACGCTTTTTCTGACCTATTTCCACCTTTAATAGATCTCGCGCTTCTCACTTATCTCAGCAAAACCTTTTTTTTTGAGCAAAAATTGGTAGTCATGATCTACCGATTGAGTCATATGACAACTTACATTATCACTATGCCCAACCAATTATTTTGGATACCATCTTTCGGGTTCAAGCTAGTTTATACTCTCATTCAGAGTTCTTGTAATGATCCTTCCGCAGGTTCACCTACGGAAACCTTGTTACGACTTTTACTTCCTCTAAATGGTCAAGTTTGAGTATCTTCTCGAAAGTATTAAGAGTAGCGAGCCACTCCCATACCTCCAATCCGATAACCTCACTAAACCATCCAATCGGTAGTAGCGACGGGCGGTGTGTACAAAGGGCAGGGACGTAATCAACGCAAGCTGATGACTTGCACTTACTGGGAATTCCTCGTTCACAGGGGATAATTACAAACCCTGATCCCTGACGAGATAGTAATTAAAAGATTACCCAGACCTTTCGGCCAAGGAAACTTTCTGACACTATCAGTGTAGCGCGCGTGCGGCCCCGGACATCTAAGGGCATCACAGACCTGTTATTGCTCAGTTTCATGTGACTAGAAGCCACCAATCCCTCTAAGAAGTAAATCACTCACTACCCATGAAAGAAAGCCCAGGGTATGAGTGTACTATTTAGCAGGCTAGAGTCTCGTTCGTTATCGGAATTAACCAGACAAATCACTCCACCAACTAAGAACGGCCATGCACCACCATCCACCAAATCATGAAAGAACTATCAATCTGTCAATCCTTACAGTGTCCGGGCCGGGTGAGTTTTCCCGTGTTGAGTCAAATTAAGCCGCAGGCTCCACTCCTGGTGGTGCCCTTCCGTCAATTCCTTTAAGTTTCAGACTTGCGACCATATTCCCCCCAGAACCATACTTAAGGTTTCCCTGGGGACTGCCACGCAAAAACAAAATGTCTGCGGGATGGTCAGTTGGCATAGTTTATAGTCAAAACTAGGACGGTATCTGATCGTCTTCGAACCTCTGACTTTCGTTCTTGATTAAATAAAGCATCCTTGGCAAATGCTTTCGCAACGGATAGTCTGGCCACGGTCCAAGAATTTCACCTCTAGCGCGACCATACTTTAGCCCTCGTTCTACCCCTTTTAATCATTTCTCCACTAATTAACCGAAAACCATCAAAATAGCGGTAGAGACTTATTCCATTATTCCATGCAACGTTATACAGGCGAAAAGGCCTGCCTTGAGCACTCTAATTTTTTCAAAGTAAACATGTCGTGCATTACTGACAACTCAGTTAAGAGCACCAGTAATCACTAACGACTAGTAAGGCGGAAAGCATAGTAGCAGCTAAAGGCCACACTATGCATTCACAACCCGAGATCCAACTACGAGCTTTTTAACTGCAACAACTTTAATATACGCTATTGGAGCTGGAATTACCGCGGCTGCTGGCACCAGACTTGCCCTCCCTCGTTAGAGGATTTAAATCGTACTCATTCCAATTACAGAGCCTCATAAGAGTTCTGTATTGTTATTTTTCGTCACTACCTCGCTGAACTAACAGTGGGTAAGTTGCGCGCCTGCTGCCTTCCTTAGATGTAGCAGCCATTTCTAAGGCTCCCTCTCCGGAATCGAACCCTGATTCCCCGTCACCCGTTATAACCATGGTAGGCAAATAACCTACCATCGAAAGTTGATAGGGCAGACACTTGAAAGATACGTCGCTGGCGCAAGGCCGTGCGATCAGGTAGAGTTATCCAGAGTCAACAAACCGCAGCCGTAAAGCTGAATGGTTTTGTACTAATAAATCCACCCCAGCCCGAAAGCTAAGGTATAAATTGGCATGTATTAGCTCTAGAATTTCTACAGTTATCCAAGTAGAGGTTTGTAAGATCTAAGGAATTATAGCTGATTTAATGAGCCATATGCGGTTTCACCTTTCAAGGGTGTGAACTAATACATGCATGGCTTAATCTTTGAGACAAGCATATCATTACTGGCAGGATCAACCAGTTTGGTACCATCTTAAATGATACCAGTCCAACTCAACGAGTCTGACAGTTTTTGTGGTAGAATAATAGTTTAGAGAAACTAGCAACTAAGTCGGGGCCCCGGCTGTGATTTAGCATTTGCTTAACCGACCACAGGCACCCATTTTCGACAAAGCCATAAGAGAGAGCCAAGCATACAGTAACATTCTTGAGTTCCTACTACACTTCTTTCGTGTAGACGCCTATGCGTGCAAGCGGGGCTTGCATCAGCTGATTCTTTGCAGACGCTAAGTTGACAAGGAACATGTTACAATGCACTATCTCTTGTGTCAAATGTATGAAGGGTTGGTGTTGTTACCCAGTTGATAAAAATGCCAGCAGTAATATGTACTATGTGTTCTGCTTCCTCCCTCGCATAGGTCGAACCTAGCTCAGTCAAGGATCGCCTAGGTGTAGGAAAACCTAGGCATACAGGTAACCAAAGTTACACGCATACTTTTTACTACTTTTACTTGGTCTAAGAAGCCGAGGCCAGTTAGATTAGTGACATGTACACAACAAAATCCTGATAACGTAAGATGCACCTTCGAAGCTCCTCATAGAGTGAGTCGCGGGACAAGGATTGATATCTCCTCGCCCGAAACTTTTACATGTGGCTAACCACAAGTCACCATAATCAAAACAACGTTAGAACCAAACAATCCAAGATGGGCTGGCGTTTCTGGGGCCAACCTTCCCGAGGACCGTAAGTAACAAAAAACGACAGAGCAGAATGAAACAGTTAGGATAAAGCAAGCAAGGCGATAATCTCACCACTAGGGAATAATCCCTCATTGCATACTTCAGAGCAAAACCCACAAACTCATACACTAAACGAAGACGATGCGGACTATTAATAGCATCGGATGTGTGAAGTACATAAGTACCATTCTGGGATCACACCCGGTTTTACTTAGAGTGATAACTTGGGCCGAACGGTGTCTCCAAAATAACAAATCCCAATGCCCCTCATGCTAAAACTTTTTAGAGCTAAAATATTAGTGTGAACAAACTTCTCCCTGGCTCTAGATACCGAAAAATATCCGCGGCCAACGTCTATCGGAACACTCTAATATACTCATAGGTCTCAGGAGAGCTGATATTGCTTTTTAACGTGGATCATAGATAACCATTCAACTAAGAATACGACAAAAAGTGCATATAGTCTACCGATAATCGCGACACTACTAAATTCTACCTCGTATTGCACGTAATCTCTTGCGAGATTACTACAGAGACTCTTCTCCGAGACTGACATTTAGCTTTTTCAAGCAGGACTACTTCGTGTCGTTACATGAACACTTCAGCCCTAACACATTTCTATTCCTGATCTAGCAATTTTTTTGTACGCTCTTGTGGATCTGTATACGTATGACGGGCCCAGCGCATGCCAACGATGTGTTGAAACAGTACGACCAAACCGTTTTCATAAATAAAAACAAAACCTCGCTTAGTACTTCGTGGGAGGACGGGAGTTGGCGCGGCAAACATAATCTCGCAAAACGCTTGTATTCTGTTTTAAACTCAATTCATAGGGAATCCAACAAGTATCTCCTACTTCAGGGTTTCCCCTTTCTCGGAACTTATCGGCTACTGTCGGCGGCCAAATTAATGGTTGCTCCGCTCCCATTCTAATGAGTCAGAAGTATGATACAAAATGCCGAAGCATTAAAAATTTTCAGAGCTAACGGAATGCAGGCTGGGTTTCAACCGAACAAACACTATAGATGTATAAGTATACGCAAATTTCACGTTTCAGTAGATGGCAAAACATAACCGAAATTGAGAAATTTACGTATTTTTCTAATACCATTCGGCTTCGTTGCTACAAAAGGAGACCACGAAGCCGATGGTTCACCCTTAAAAGTCATGTTACTGACTCTATTTACCGACTATGTGCCTTTACTAGTCCAAAAACAACAAAATCAGCCCAAAATGGTCGTGACCTCGG
>RCND010007972.1_pt1 | contig 10747 bp, 4 predicted proteins | sample 2041351 | NCBI WGS metagenome assembly RCND01 (sample SAMN09708230, study PRJNA481090) | Marine sediment metagenome, whole genome shotgun sequencing project. | biome: marine sediment; feature: ocean; material: sediment; isolation source: Sewage treatment plant 12B marine sediment (STP12B) ...
CATAGGATTATCTATTTCGTGTTTCCTCCGGTTATTTCTTTCACCAGGCTAAAAAAGCCCTTCTTACGTTCCGAGTTGATGCCCCAATCGACGGGTACACTCTGATAACCTTCTTCATAGTCCGTTTCGCCCGGAAACCTGAAATCCAGGTATCCCCACGAAACGTAGGTCTCTATGGAAGTAGTGAAATTGTTGGTATTTTTATCAAAGTCAAAATGATCGTCTTCATTGTTAACTATGGGCATTTTGCGATATCCTTTTACATTTCTGGTGTCTTCCGCCAACTTGATAAGCTGCTCAGGATTTTTTGCACCATTGCCATGGATGAGTAAGAAGTCAGACACTTTCACTACCTTTGAGGCAGGTACGGTCACCCCTCCGAAACTTGTACCCACCAGGTAGCGGTAGCCATTTTTGCGCTTCTTCTTCACCATCTTTATGAGTTCGTGAATACGTTCAGGTTTTAAGCTTTCGTGATCGTAGAGTTTGCTGTTGGTCTCATTACATATTTCAATGATCACATTCCTGTAACCTTTCTCAAAAAGCCAATCGATCAAATTGCCTGTGGCATTTTTTATGGCTGCCTCATCCCTTAAATACTCATCTTGCCTGAAGTAAAAAATGCCCAGTATTACCACCATCTCCAATTCATCTGCCTTTTTAAGGATCCTATCCAAGCGCTGCATGTAGGGCTCCATCAGTGAGCCATCTCTGTGAAAACCCGGATTGGTATAGGGAATGCCCTGGTAGCCCACCGGACTGCCGCCCTGCATGTTTAGCGTAAAACTGTTAAGCCCATAGCTATGCCACAGGGACATGGCCTCCACAAACTCATGGTTATTTCTTTCGGCATCCCAAAGTTTTGTATCCGGATAGGCATATGAGCCGGACGTGGTCGTATCGATGTCATCGAAAATACCCTGAACCATTCGTGAATTTAAAAGCAGGCCTTCCACTTTATGCCCCTTCCAATAGCGCCCTTCGTAGCTTGGTTTGCCATTGATATAAAACTGGTCGCCTTTAATGGTCACTGTTGATTTCCGGGCAAAAGTTTGACTGTCAGACCCATACTGGATCAACTGAATTGGCCCCATCAAACCTGAAGGCTTTAATGCTTTGTCCTTATCAAAGAATTTATCAACTGTTGTCGTGGTCCAAAGTGTCCTGACTTCTCCGTGTTGGATGTAATCACCAATAAACCGGTTACGGCAAACCGTTGCCACTGTAATTTCCAATGTATTTTTCTTTTCTATCAGACCCGAAACGGGGATTTTGGCTCCCGGAATCCAGTTGTAGACCAAATGCTTACCGTTCAAATTCACCTCGGCCGCAGCATCCAGCTTGCCCAGATTCAGATACACATCACTGCTGTTCTTTGCCATTCCTTTTGGCGCTACAAACTCAATGGTGTATTTAACCTTTCCTGCAAAATACTTTATGGATGGATTATCAAATTCGGTCAAAGACTTAAGGACTGAGATATCAATTGATTCTAAAACTTCATCATAAATCGGTAGAAAATCCATGGAACCTTTGAAATTTTTGATTTCAAATACATCAGGCTTTATCAAAAACCTTCTGATGGTGTCACCACGATTACTTAAAAAAGTATAGTCATTTGTCTGTTCAGATTTAATCACAATGTCGTCATTAACTAAGGTTGCCTTTGGAAGAGTAAAAAGAGTGTCTGAAATATCAGCAAGTGGGAAAATTTGTTTTTCGCCCATATAAACCTGATTGATATGTTTTCCCACGCCGGGGGTCTCCCGGAAAACAAACATCAGGGATTGTCTTGCCTCAAGGGATACCGGGATCCTTATTTGCTCACCTTCTTGAGAAAAAACAGCAGGCTTTATTATCCTTCCATCCTCTGCATTCCATATCTCTGGCGACTTGTTTGTTGTGCGAAATAGTAATTCGCGGTTTAAAGATCTGTTTTGTTGATTAAACACAAAAAAAACATCATCCCTTCCGACCTTCTTGTGAATGAACATGATTTCCTTCGGATCAGAAATATTTGTATTAAAACCAGGAACAACCTCAAGCTCTTCTAATAATTCATTGATAGGTTTTCCCCAAACAACTTTTCCTTTTCCCCATAATTCATCAGCCAGACGATTAAATTCGTCCGAGTTAAATTTAATGTCATTTAACGAAAGTAATTTTTCAGGTTTTGGGCCATAAATTACAAGGCCCTCTTTTACCAGTTTTGCAATTTGCTTCAGAGTTGCCAACTGCATATTTGTTTTATCCGGAAGTGCGAGGAAGGCATACTTCTGACTACCTCCAAATGACAACTTACCATCAACCACTTTGGCCTGATTAAGCAGCATCTCGAAGTTACAGGGATAGGCTACATAACCATAGGGCATAAGATCATTTACGCTCTTATAAAATGATTGTGGTAACTGGTCTCCCACATAATAAACAACATCAACCGCAGGTTCTCCTTTTTGCAATACATATTGTATCCTGGACTGGTATTCAAGCCAATCCTTTGAGAACTCCCACCATGGGTTATTGCGATTAAAAGAAGCTCCGAACTTCCATAAAGTGACACCTGGCTTATCCTCCACGGATTGATGGACATAGGAGTGTAAAATCATCTGATTTACCCCGGAACAAAATGCCTCATCTCCCCATGGCTTTAATTCAAATGGCGATTCACTATAATGTGCAAGACCAGTATAAGCCTCTGAAGCAATTATTTGTTGTTTCCCCTCAAAGCCTGTAAAAAGGGGCAAACGCGACCTTGGTTTCTCCGAAGCCTGGTAATTTCTGTTTTCAGATTGAAAGTCCATGGCCCAAAATTCAGACATAACCATATCGGGATAATTGTTTGCCTTTAATACATCGATGGCAGGATACATACCACGCTCCCCATAAATTACTTCGGCATGCATTTCTAAATCATTACGATGGCACAAATCGGAAAAGTGTTTGTAATAGTTGTCGCCAATTAAATCTGAAATCGTTTGTTGAAAATCGAACAGAAAGCCTTCAGACATTTTTGTGTCTTCAATAACTTCACCACATAACACGGGTATCCATGGGATTATATTATAGCCGCGTCTGTTTTCAAATTCCACAGGAAAGCTTTTAGTCCAGTTTTGAAAACCAGCTTCCCAGCTATCTATCAATAAAAATTTGAAAGTATTTCCCGTAAATTCACCTGCTTTCTGAACAAGCTTTTTGCCAAAACCATTAAAATGATGATTCAGGGCAGTGCTATCCATTTTGTCAACCTCATAGCCACGACCAAACTCTGTTGAAGGATTATTCTGCCTTTCTGTAGTGGTATAACCAAAGCGAATAATTTTCCAATTTCCCCCTGGTGCTGTCCAGTTTAACAGACCATCCGAATCCATTTTGTCTGATAAATCAATAACATCTTCTTCGCTGATCTTACTGGAAATGTTATTGTGCATTAAATCAAAGTCAGTGTCCTGAGTCAAATTAGTAGCACCGGTCTTTTCTAATAATTTAGGAATTACGGGATTGTAAGTTGGGTTCTCATTACTCCTTAATAATTCTAGCTCCGATAAGGGGTAGTTATTAGTACTTTCAAGACATTCCAGTCTGAAATACCTGGCTTCCGTTTTGGGGATCGCTATGGATTTAGTTTCAGAGATACCTCTAAAATCGAGATCAGAAACTTTTTGAAAATTTACATTGTTTTTGGATGCATAGAGAATAAATCTACCTCCAATTTGATCGGGATCTCCCCAAAGCCATGATTTAAAACTATCAAGAATAAAAGAGTAAAAGCTGACCTTATTAATACTTATTGTTGATTTCAGTTCAATATCAATTACATCACCCACATTTACAATCACAGAACTATAAGGGTTTCCATCACTTATCTCTTTAGCATCAGCACCCTTGTTTATTGTGATTTTAGATTTCGCAGATTGAAATGAATTCTCTGTTTCATATACAGGGAAAGCCACAACTGCATAATCTCTATAATAATCGTGAGAATTTGGCGGTTCAGGTAATAGAATGTTCAGCTCTTTTCCTCCTTGAATAGTGGTTTTTGACCACACAAAGCGCTTCATGGATTCATCCGCAGAAACCCAGGGGCCACCGCTTGTACTCCATCCATCGCAGTTGTGGACACCAATGCTAATTCCCACCCGATTGGCTTCTGTCAGAGCCCAATGGAACATTTCATACCATTCCGGGGTACCAAAGTTTACGTCTGGCACATCCACAACTTTAACAATGGGAAGTCCAACATTTAGAATGGTTGCCTGCACAACTCCTTGCTGTTGCATTGATTCCAGATCCTTTGTAATCCCTTCTATTGTTATTCCATTGTTCATCCAATGCCACCATGTATGCACCCTGCTTGATTGTGGTGGAGATTGAAAATCTACGGAATTTATATGCTCCTGAGCTTTGGCCAGAGTTGAAATGGCCAGCAAGAATATGATAGGCAGAAAATTCAATTTGTACCAGGAACTCATTTTAGATAGGATTTATGTTTTTTCCAGCCTTCTGTTATCCGCTTTTGCAGATTTTCCCAGGTGGGAATGCCGCTAAGTGAATCTATTGCCTCCACATTAAATGCCCCTGTAGCTACTGCAACTGTTAAGGCTTCTTTTGTTGATAAGCCCTTTAATCGTGCAGCTAAAAATCCTGCAATAGTACAATCACCCGAACCAATAGCACCTTTCAGTTCAACCTGAAAACAGGAAGAGTAAAAGGCTTCTTTTTCAGAGATATAACAGGCTCCAAAGTCACCCAGTTTAATTAATACTTCTCCGGCACCTATATCTAATAATCTTTTTCCCAAAAGCTGTAGGTCATCCCAGCCAAGACCACCAAGTGGCTTGTCGGATTTGATAAAGCGATCGAAAGCCGGACGATCAATCATGTATAAAAGTTCATCTATACTGGGTGTAAAAAGGTCTGTAAAAGGGAGTACTTTATTCAAGAGACTTTGCCAATCAGCTTTTCCCGCTTCAGACTGCGGGTCGGGCCGTGCCATATCAAGCGAGGTAGTGACACCTAATTGTTTTACCCTGCTTAATAGGTCTGCTAATTGCTTGCCACCGTCGGCAAATAAGGAACGCATCAAAGGAGGGTATCCGAAATGAAAGTGACGTGCTTGTTTTATCAAATCGTAATCCAGATCATCCTTGCTAAACGAATCGTTTGCTCCAGGATAATGCAAAGGTATACGGTCGATACCGGGTATGCTTAAAACAACGGTGTAGGAGGTTCCACACGCTTGATCCTGGATCATACCATTGGATCGGTAGTCCGGCTGCTTCCATTTTCGCTAAAATGCTTTGCCCAAGCAAATCGTCTCCGGTTTTCCCCATTGGACAAACAGATAAACCTAAGCGAGATAAAGCCCCCGCCGTATTCGGAACAACGCCTCCCATGGACTGTTCCATTGCACCCACCTGGACTAATTTCCCCGGCTGAATGATATCCTCTACTGAATTACCCCCTTCTAAAAAAGCAGGGAGTAAATCCATGCAGGTATGCCCCGCAACAATACAATCTATTTTTGTAAGCTTCGGATTCATTACTAATTCACATTAAGATACTGATCTGCAGCAAGAACAGAAAACATATAGTAACAGCTTGTTGTCATAAAGTACTCTCGTTCTTGCCAAAAATATGGCCATTCTTTATCTTCATAAAAATCAGGACTAACTAAATTTACTTTGCTCCAAAATGTTCCGCCCGGGACATAGCTCCAGTCGGCTCGATTTGGACTATAAGCCACTGTGGGTGACTCGACCCCAATTCCGGATACCAGTGAACCAGTATTTCGGCCCGGTTTACAGCCGAGATTATAATTTAACACATTGAATAAATAATCCATGTTAAAAAAGTCTGGCCAGGCCTGAGTATAAAAATACTGTTTAAACCCCAGAACATCAGGTGTATGAACAGGAACCCCAAAAGGAGTCATACCCATAATGGTATCGAGCTGTCCACTAAAGGAAAGCGCTGCCGTCCTTACTTCATCTTCAAATGCTTTGTTATTCAAGAGAGGTAATGTCCTTCCTACGGCCCATCCAATGTTGGAAAATTCTTTCTGTATATCCGGGCTTAAGGCAATCAGATCGTTTTTATATTTCTCCTTCCGGGTGGTCAATACCAATTCGCTGAGTGTTTGAATTTTCTGAGATGAAATACCACTGGCATCTTTGTTTACAGAATAGAGGGCTTCGGCTACCAGTATACACTCTTCGGATAAATCTGGATCATAGACAAGCAATACCCTTGATGCAGCAGCAAGAGCAGCAGCTCCCTGAAGCTGGCGGCGTGGATTGGTTTCAGTAAATAACAAGCGGTCGTCTAAATCCGGGGCAAACAGCTCAACCTTATCCAGATTGAGTTGGGGATCGAAGGCGTTTGAATACCTGTTTGCCACTTTTTTATACCATAATCCATCAATCTTTGCTGCTTCTGCCCTTTGCCTGGGATTATCAAAAACCTTGTTATCGGTTTGAGAGGCAGCATCTCCCAAATGTGTATATTGACGCAGAGATGGCACGATAATTCCCCGGTATAGCATCCCCAACTGACGATATCCAGCAAGAATAGTCAAGACGCCATGCTCCACTTGTTGCAGTATATCGGCCTTTCCATCGGGCTGATGAATTTCCACATGCCTGTTTTCCTGATCTATAAAGGTAGCATCATATTCCACCCCAAATTCTTCATAGGCCAATGCTAATGCTATAACTGTTTCTGATTGAGTTTCAATACGCAAGTCATAATCTGAAGCATCATGCCAACCTCCCACATTCATTCCAGGGATATGCTCCAATGGTTTAAACTTAGTTAATGTAGAGGTCTCCTGTGTATTGTTGTAGCCATCAAAATGCGCCAAATTTGTAGGAGCCATCAGTGCGTCGTCATGATGACAGTCGCCATGCCACACTCTATATTTCTGGTTCACTTTCATGTGGCACATTTGCTCGGGCAGAAAGTATTCTAATGTAGGTTGCCAGATCCCTCTTTTATAAACAGCTGCATCAATCTTGAATGGGTTGCTCATAAAGTCGTCTCCATATTGAATGCAATACATTCCATTTTCTTTAACATTAGAAAAATCGAAAGTGAAATAATTGTAACGTGCGAATTTTCCCCATGAATCTGGTTTTTGATTCAGTACATTTTCTTTGTCACCATTTTCTTCAATTCGCAACAAGGAAATCTTCTGAAGATTTTTATCATTTTTATCGAGCTCGATATAGGCTACTTTTTTCTGATTAGGATGATAGCCTACTTGTGAAACATGGACCACCGGGGGATCAACCCAATTTGGAATAACATTCGGTGTGATTGTCCATTGGATGGCCTCTTTAGTGCTGTTAGCAGGAACCAGGGTCCGAACCACAAACCAACCGTTATTGTGTTTTAAACTACCATCAAGAAGCATCAGATTGCCATTCTTACTTTCAATAGAAATCCTTTGCAACTCACTTTCAGGAGCAATAACAAGCTTCTTTCCCTCGGCAAGAGGAACAGCTTCTGCTTCGTTCATTTTGTTTAAGTAAACCGGTCCATTTGCCTGGCGAGGGAAAATACCAGTCTTCTTATCCATTGAAAATGTTTTTCCATATAAGTCCCCAGGGAAAAACTCAATATTGAATCCAACTTCTCCAACCCAATCTTCGGGCAATGCTTCTACAAGGTCAACAGAAATCACAAAAGAAGAGCCTGAAGCTGTAACTTTCACATTGTAATTTAGCTCAAGATCAGGGTACATTATTGGGTTAAATCCTTTGTCTTTTAAAGACAAGTCGGGATAAGCACAATTAATCGAGATTGAATTTTCATCCGTATTGATATTTCGAAGTGTCTTTGCATTCTTTTTTGGACTTAATCCTTTTTTTTCAAATCCACCCATAAGTGGAATGGGCTGCCATTGACCTGGAGAAGGGCTCAATTTCATACCTCCACTAGTGGCGACTCTGTTGCCGTGTTGAATTATCTCGACACCTCCCTGATGCCCTTCCATGTAAGTGTTGTTATAAACAAAAACGTTGAGCCCGGGTATTTCAAAATATCCTTGCTCATTAATTGTAAGTTCTGGTCTATCTACAGAAATATTGCAACTTACTAATAGTGAAAATAGTAGAGCCGACAAATAGAAAAAAGACTTTCTCATAACATTCAATTTATATGGATTTATTTTCTCATAAGCGAAGAACTTCTGCGCCAATGTATTTTTCCAATGCTTCTTTAACAGCATCTGCAACATGACCTTCCGCAATCACTGTGTGGTGACGATGTCCGGCTGTACCAATGGTTTGCAGAACATCTTGAAGATTCTCAATTTCAGCTACACCGGCGCATCCAAAGAAAGAGCCAGAAATAACATCATCGCTAATCTTTCCTTCACCAATGTAAAACTGCAGTTTACCATTCATTGTCTTCATGCCGCAGTAAGTCATTTCCATTGCTTTTATACGTCCAACATTACAACCCCACGAACAACCTTCACCAAGTGCGGGCACTAACAATTCATGATCCACAACCAAACCTTTTTCTTTCATCATACTTTGAGGCACGGGCCCGCAGTGGAAGAGAATACACTTATCTTTTTCGTCACCATAATTATTGTTCCAATCGAGATTAGTAACAGCTTTCCCGGTGGCCGCATGTAGCGCAGCCATAGCAACCGCAGAGCAAACATCCACTTCGCAGGCGGCCATGAGCTCATTGTCGTTCATTACCCCCATTAATACACAGGGAGAAATTTTCAGCTCCTCCTGAAGTTCAGTCCAGCAACGTAAAGCCATTGCATCTAATCCGTACTCATCAGCAATATGATCAAATGCCACTCCAAGTTTAGCAATACTCTTTTTTGCTTCTTCAGGAACACCATCCCATCGGGTATAATTATTTAGATATTCTTCTTTTTGCTTGAAATCTTCTGATTCGACCTCAACCTTTTTAAACTCCCTGAGCACATTTACCAGGTCCATCGTTTCAACAGTTATACCATGTTGTTGCAGGGCAATTTCATCGTAACGAACTGCTTTGAAAGGTGTGGTTCTGGCGCCAATTGCTCCAACGGTAAGATTTTTTAGTTTATCTACAACCCGACAAACTATACCAAAGTGTTCAATGTGTTCTTTAAAAACTCTATCAGTTGGATGAACCACATGTGGTTGAAGGTTCGTGAATTTCAAACCATACTGGCACAGAATATTCAATACTGCAAATTTCCCGCAAAAAGCATCGCGTCGTGTGGCGGTTGCAAGCTTGTCCAGTTCATCGGGATAGGCATGCACCAATACGGGTACCTGAACATTTTTCATGGCTTCGATAACCCCGCCTTCGCTGCCAAAATTAGGCAGACAAAGAATAACACCCTGGTATTTACCACGGTTATTATCCAAAAAATTAGCAAATAGCTTACCCTCTGTGGGTGTTTCAAAGGCCCCCGATTCTGTGATGTCTGAAGGTGGCAATATCACTCTGTAACCCATTGACTGAAGTGCTTCGATCATTTCACCTCTGGCCTCTTGAATCAATGAAGAAGGAAAGGTTCCCCGGTTTCCCAAAAAGAGTGCAAATGTTTTTGTATTCATGTTTTGTCCTTGTTCAAAGTTTGTGATTTCCGGCTTTTGCCGCCTCCTCGTATTCCAGTTGATCCAATAGTTTCCCCGGATCATTTTGGTCTTTCATCCATAGGTCCAGCTGATTTGAAAGGCGCTTTTTTACTTTCCGAAGATTTTTGTCATCTATCAGATTATTGAAATTTTCAGGGTCAAGGGCCAAATGATAAAGTTCTTCTTCCGGGCGCTTTTGATACCTGTTCAATAAAAATTTGGCGTGCTCATTATCTCCTGATTCGTAAACCCACGATGGCCAGTAATCATGCCAACGCACCGTACCCATCACATGCTTTTCGATGTAAAGGTCTTCTGAAAGAAGGTTTCGAATATAGGTGTAAGTGCCGTCGCTTACAGCGCGAATGGGATAAGCCGGGCCCTCAGGCACGTTGTTGTGCATAAAGTACACATACTCCCGGTGGACTTCTTTTTTACCCTGTAATACGGGAAGGAAACTTGTTCCATCAAATACTTCCTCTTTGCTATTCCCCCCGGCAATGTCAATCAGCGTTGGTAGTACATCGCAATACTGAATAAGCGCATCTGTTCTTTTGTCAGCCTGCACCTTGCCGGGCCACCTCACCACAAAACCCGTATGAACACCAACATCCCAATTTGTCCATTTGACACCGGGCATCTGCGCACCTTGCTCCGATGTAAAAACAACAATGGTATTTTCAGCCACACCTGTTTTTTCGAGCAAATCGAGTAAGATGCCCACATGCTTGTCCAGCACTTCAATCTCAGCCAGGTATTTGCAAAAGTCTTCACGGGTTGCTTTTGTGTCGGCCATGTGGGGAGGAAGTTCTATTGCCTCAGGATCAAAATGAGATGGATCGCCAACTGTCCATGGTACATGAGGGCTTGTGAAAGTTGCCATTAAAAAGAAAGGGGCTTCCTTATCTCGTGTGATGAATTCCTCAATTCCAGTGGGATCGAATTCAGATACATCTGCCACTGCACTGGGAGTGATGCCTTCAATTTTTTCAAACTGATAAACTGAAAGGGGTTTGATATGTGTTTTACCACACAATCCCGCCCGATAGCCCAATGGTTTTAAATACTGTCCTGTTCCTTTCACCTCGGCTCTTGTGGCGCTATGATTCCAGCACACCCCATTTTTCATTGGGTAAAGCCCGGTGCTCAATTCA
>RCND010002255.1_pt1 | contig 10745 bp, 12 predicted proteins | sample 2041351 | NCBI WGS metagenome assembly RCND01 (sample SAMN09708230, study PRJNA481090) | Marine sediment metagenome, whole genome shotgun sequencing project. | biome: marine sediment; feature: ocean; material: sediment; isolation source: Sewage treatment plant 12B marine sediment (STP12B) ...
ATTGCTGTACAGAAGAAATTTGAAAAGGATATTCAAGAATATAAGACATTAATTTCTGACATATTAGAGTTATAAAAAGGATAAACGTTCGGTAACACAAAATATAGTGCATTTGGCAGATTGTGCTAAATTTGAGAATGATAGCAGTTAATAATGGTAAATTGAAAATTTGGAACGTCAAAATGCCATAAACACCATATTCAAAGGTTAGCCTTCATTATGACCAAACCAATAACCAATGATAAGATTCTTTAGAAAAATACGCTACGTCATTATGGAAAAGAATAAAACCGGACAGTATTTGAAATATGCGGTCGGTGAAGTCATACTTGTAGTCATTGGTATTTTAATCGCCCTTGGAATTAACAGCCGCTACCAAACTGCGCAGAACGAAAAGAAGATCAAATCCATACTGGTTCAGCTGCAAGCTGAACTTTCTACCGATATCCTGGATGCGCATAGGATATTTAGTACATTCATCATTAAGGATTCCTTGGCCAGAAGAATATATAGTGATGAACTGACCTTGGAAGAATTCAGGTCCTTCCCAATTGGCTTTAAAAGTAAATACGTGTCATTCTCGAATAATATGACGAGTTACAACAGACTCATGCAAAACATAGATATGGTACCGGATAAATATACCCCCCTTCTGCCCAATCTCCATTTGATGTATGTTGAATATCAGAATGATATTGATGATTTTAATACTCGAATAAAAGATATTGTGTATTCAGCAGGCGATAAGGATTATGCGACAGAACCCTGGCGCACGAATTGGTACATCGGTAAAGACACGGTAAGTTGGGCAAAGCACCTTTATTCAGATCCATATTTGAAAAATAAGACCGATATATACATGAATTCCCTTAGCGATTTAACATACAGTGCCAATAACTACCGAGCTGTGGCGATCACTACGTACAAGAAGATAGATTCCCTTTTGAATGTGAGTAGGACCAATTATTCAAGCCATCTGCTGGAGATAAGCCCTGATGTTTCTTTTTTGAAAAAATATGAAGGCACGTACACATTCGAGAACGGAGACGAAGTTGATATCTACACAGAAAATGACCAACTCTATTTAAAATACGAAGGAGAAGTTACCAAATTATGGTGGCACTCAGACCGCGTTCACTATGCTATAGGTGAATTGAGCTTGTTTCGGTTCTCTGAGAACGAACAAGGTGATAGGACAATGGAACAGAGGTGGTTAGGCGGAGTTAATGTAGGTCTGAAAAAAAACTAAGATTCATGGTAAAGATCAAAATGAATATAAAGACACTTTTTATTACTCTATTACTAACTTTCCCCTTAGTTGCCTTTGGTCAAAGTATTGCACAGATAGCTACTATTAAAATTAACTCATCTGAACTGAATCAAGAACGAGAAATATTGGTGTACACCCCACAAGGTTATAATGAATCCTTATACACAAGCTTTGATGTTATTTATGTATTTGATTCTCAGAACAGAGAATTTTTTGATTACGCTCATTCTACTATCTCTTTTCTTGAAGAGTTTTTATGGAAAAAATTTATTGTAGTCGGAATCACCTCACCGTACATCGAAGATCAAAATTATGGCAGACATAACGACATGTTACCTGTATTAAGGAGCAAAGAAGCTATCAAAAGATATCCATACTCCGGTAATGCTGACAATTTCTTGAAATACGTTAAAAATGAAGTTTATCCTTATATAGAAAAGAATTACAGAACCATGAATAAAAGGATAGCCGTTGGTCACTCATTAAGTGCCTCATTCATTCTTTATTCACTTATTAATGAACCTGACTTGTTTACCGATTATGTGGCAATATCTCCAAATCTTGCATACGACAGAAATAGGTTAGCAAACAAATTCATTGGATTCGATTTCAATCAATTACAAGAAAAAAAGTTTCTATACCTTAGTAATGCTAATGAAGGTGAAAATTATTGGACACATTGGAAACCCGCCAGAGAATCCGTTTATCAATTTCTGAAAGAATCTTTAATAACAGATAAGTTAGAGGTAAGAATAAAAGAATACCCAAATGAAGGTCATTTGAATGTATTTCCTGAAAGCTATAAAAATGGTATCAATGAATATCTTAGCTATTTCGCTACTAATTACAAGTCCTTTTTGTCAAAGAACACCTTTCAAGTGAAAATTACAGTTACAGCCCCAAACAAAAATGACAAGGTTTATATCACTGGAAATCAGGAAGTATTATCTAATTGGGAGCTCCCTGACAAAATTATGTTAAATAAGGTATCAGATTATCAAAGAGAAATAACGCTTTCATTGCAAAGTCCTGTTCAATTTAAATTGACAAGAGGAAGCTGGGATGCAGAAGCATTGGTTAAAGGAAATGCTGCAATGAGAGAACTGACCCTAACAACAACCAACAATATAGAAGTAAGCTATGAGATTCTAAATTGGGATGATAAAATAGAATAACCATTTACAACCATGGCTATAATTAATTGCTTATTCTCGCCTATTTGCTAATGGCCTCACAGATTTTCTATCTGTGATTTATATACTAATTTGAGTGTTTAAGCCACATAACTCATTTTATACATCAACCTTTTGGGCAATTTTAAAAAAGAACAGACAATGAAAAGATATATTTTATTAATAGTGGCAATTTTTACTCTTTATATTTCTTGTAAAAACGACACCGAATCGAATCCAGCAAAAAACCCTTTGGAAAACAGACTTGAATCTTACCTTGCTGAGTGCGATAAAAATGGACTTTCTGCTAGCATATTAGTTGCCCAAAATGGGGAGATACTTTATAATGGAGGAGTTGGACTAAGAAACAAAGCAGAAAAACTACCTGTAACAAAAGAAACCATCTTCACAACTGGTTCATTAACAAAGCAGTTTACGGCAACTGCCATATTAAAATTACAAGAAGAAGGCAAGTTATCTGTAACCAATTCAATAACTGCTTTTTTTGAAAACCTTCCTAAGGATAAAGAAAATATTACCATTCACCAATTACTAACTCATACGTCAGGAATAGTTGGCAATCTCGGTTATGGAGTTGACTTTGTGCCCATTTCCAAGGAAGAGTTTTTAAGTCAGGCTTACAGTTCAGAATTAGAATTTGAACCAGGCAGTCAGTACAGTTATTCAAACGTTGGCTATAGTCTTTTGGCAATGATCATTGAAAAAGTTACCCAAACAGGTTATGAAAAATATTTGCAGAAAAATATTTTTCATAAAGCGGGTATGGTACATACTGGCTATCTTTTGCCAAAATGGGATACAACTCAAATTGCCCATGGTTATAAATGTGGGGAAGATTGGGGAACACATCTCATAAAATGGCAGTCAGATTCCAATCAAATATCATGGCATTTAAAAGGTAATGGAGGAATACTATCTAATCCATCTGATTTATACAAATGGTATATCGCATTAAAAGAAAATAAAATAATATCCAAAAAATCATTTGAACAACTCATTTTTCCCCACGTAAAAGAAAATGAATCAGGCGATTCACACTATGCCTATGGATGGACAATATTAGATAGTGATAGGAATACAAAAATTATAGCACACAACGGTTCAAATGGTGTTTTTTATGCCGATTTCATACAACTGCCAGAGGAAAATACTGTAATCATTTATATGACCAATGAATTAAGATACGATACTCAGATTGTATCATGGGAAATAGAGCAACTTCTTTTTAATGAAAATTATACCCCAGTTGTACCTAAAATGAAAAGTATCAAACATGCAAGCGACGATATTGCAAACAAACAACTTGAAATCATCCATCAATTTGTAAAACTAATTTTGACACCTGATGAGAATATTGATGATTTCATTGAAAAATACATACCTAATAAAGAAAGGGAAAGAAGATTTAAAATGTGGATTAAAGATATGCAAAAGGAGTTTTCGGGTTATCAATTGAATCATATTTTGGAATATGGGGATATGAGCTACGATATTGTTTTGGAATCTAAAGATGGTAAGGTTATGGATTTAACTCCGTGTTTTGACCTACAATTCAATAATAGTGACCAAATTACCGCATTTGGATGGTAAATTAAAAACTGCCCATAACAAAGAATAAAAATCATAGCCGGTACAGTAGTAAATTGAGCGGTTGTAGCGCATTTAAATCAACCTTTTGACAGAAGTATAATCTGATTTAAAAAGAAGATATGAAAGCAAAAATTTTGGTCATTATAATTGGATTAATCTCGATTCTTAGCTGCAACAATGATGATGAGAGCCAAGGAACTATCGAAGGACAGTATACGGGAACTTTTCAGCGAGGAGTGAAGAAATCGAACGTGGAACTGACTTTGGACAGTACAGGTTTTTCTGGAGAAAGTGATGTTGTAAAATTTCCTGCTATTTGTAACGGCAACTACTCATTTTCGGACAGTACAATACAGTTTAAAAATCAATGTGCTTGGACTGCGGAATTTGATTGGAGTCTAATATTGAGTGACACTTGGAATTTCAGATTCAAAAATGATGTTTTGACATTGACTAACTCTATCGGAGATAAATACATCTTGGAAAAACAATAGAAAAGCCTGTTAGTAATCAAGGAAACACCAAACAGGTGGAGAAAAAAGGCACTGCAACATCGGGTTTAACTCATTGTTAGATTTTGGTAGAAACTAAGGTTTAATTAATAAGAATAATAAAGGTAAAAAGCGCAATTTGTACACAACTAATAGTTCCATCCATAATTTTTGAACAATTGAAGATAACGTGTTGTGTATGATTCTCAGCAGTTATTCTATTCTTTCATACACTAAACCTGGGCCATCACAGGCAGACCAAGTCCCGGTAAGTTTTTTATCGGATTTTAACCAAAGGCTTTCATTTTGATTCCCATAGCAACTTCCCACAATATCGCTACCTATAGCATGAACCAATTCAATAAATTTGTCCTCATTTATATTAACGAAAGAGAACGTTCCAGTGGCATCAGAATCAATTCCATCCCACTCTCTATGTTTAATAAATGTTCCATCCGACTTTAGGATATAATATTCCTGCCACTCCATATTTTCACCTGTTGCCTCTGAATTAGGAATTTGACCAGACATCTCAATAAGAGTCCATTTTTGGGGGTATTTTTCACTATCAAACTGTTTTTCTATTTCGTTTCCTTCCTTTGAACAAGACATTATTAAACAAACAGTTAATAATGCTAAAAATAACTTTCTCATAACCTTTTATTTTTCTAATAGTTTATTTTTCACTCAAAAATAAGTTCATGCGATTTGATTATCATACATCCTGTTTAACAAAATCTCAATTGTTAATTCCTTAGAAAGTTGGCAAGATGACATAAAGCGGATTGCTAGAGATACTCTATCAAAACCAGATGAAGTTAAAACGGGCTAAAACCGCCTAAATTAAGTACTCCACTGCTTTATGCTATATTGCGTGCTGTGCTTTCGTGCTATTTGTCAATTTATTATAATCAAAGACCTGTTATCAATATGATGTACATTTCCAGAATTTGAAATCCTTTTCTAATGCAATTCCTTCCTTTATTATTATTGTATTATAATCAGAATATAAATATACATCAGAAGGCATTACTAAAAATGTGTCAATTGGCAATTCAACATCCAATTTTCCATTTTCAATTGTTTTCTTTATACTCTTAGCTTTTAGTTCATCTAAATCACCATTCCCTAAGTTTTCTAAATCAGTTTTAACAATAAAGTAAATATCACCATCATAATTATTGTAGACTCTTGATGACTCATCAATTATTGGCATGCAATCTCCAATGCCATATTTTACATTTCCAGTTAATCCAGTTGTGATTTTAAAATCATCGTCATTTTTGTCACAACTTATAAAAGTTGCCAAAATGATTCCAAAAACGCTAAACCATACTTTTCTCATCATATTTTTTATTTTATATCTTTTTGATGCAGCTAACTTTCTATAGGACGGGTCAATATGAAGCACAACGGTTCGGCTATAATACGTTGTGAGAAATGTCAATCGGACTTTTCCGCCGTAGCATAAAATTAGTAAATATGCGAGGATTTCTGCTTAGCAAATCCGCCGCAATGGATAATAGATATTGTTGGCAAATCGTTTTAATCCTCAATTAACGTTAGGCTCAATTTTCCATATTGTTCTAGTGAATCGTTTGCATCAATCTGGTATGTATAGTTTCCATTTTTAAGTAGTGTTTCTCCAACGAAATCGAATGGTTGTAATGTATGAGTCTTCCCCTCTATCTCCAACTCGATAAAAGCATAACGATAAGCAGATTCAAATACTTTGTAGTCTGTGTTTTGTTTAGAGGTTAAATCTTCATAAGTAGTATTAGTAACAACAAGGTTTTTAAAATCAAATTGACTTATGTTGGCTACTCGAATTCTTACTTCGGATAAGTCGTTATCGTCATTCGAACATCCCAGTATAATTGTAATTATAAAAATTAAAAATAATGTTCTATTCATAAATTCTATTTAATATACAGATGAAAAGAAATTGAAAAGGTTGCCTCCAAATGTTTGCCAACGGTGAGTGCAGAAATAGTAGCGAATTACAAAGCAAAAACCTTCAATTGATTACTGAACATTATACAAATATACTTACTTTGAATTAAGTACTATCCCGCTATTATTCTTATACATTGTTGGCATTTCGTTATCTCTCATATTTACTTGTTTATAACTACTATTTTAAGCTTTGAAACAGCACCTCAACTTTTAAAACAAAAAAATAATATGGAATTTACTTTCCAATACGGAAAGTTACTGTATCTTTGTTTCCAATATGGAAAGTAAATAAACAATTACAAATATGTCAAACGAAGAAACACACATTAAATCCAAAGAGGCTAAAGAGGCACTTGATTCAATTAAAAAAATGGAACACGCTGGCTTAAAACGAGTCTTGCCAGCTCCTTGGTGGCTTGGTGCTATTTTGGGAACACTAATAGGAACTCAAATTGGATTACTAGGGGCTGAAATTAGAACTTACAACACGATTTTAATCGTGTTAATTGTAATTATGTCAATTGCAATAATTACTAAAAGCCAATATGCAGGAGTTACGGAAAGAATCTTGCTTTCAAAGCGAACAATAATTATTTTTCTCATTTGCATCATCCCTCTTTACTTTTTAGCAATAATTAGTGGTCAGTATCTAACTAGTCATTATGGATATTATTGGGCTCCATTTGCTATTGGGGCATTTGTTACCATTAGTTTTTGGAGTTTGATATTGAGTGCGCATCGTTCATACATTAACAGATTTAATGAGGAAAATAACTAATGGAAAATTCGAAATTTGATGCTATAATACATGCACCTAATCGTCTCCAAATTTGTGCCTTACTTTCGCCTCTTGAACAAGTTGAATTTCGGGTGATTCGAGATGAGTTGGGCGTTAGTGATTCCGTATTATCCAAACACATTAAACAGCTGGAAGATGCGGGCTACATTAAACAAAAAAAAAGTAAGGTGAATGGGAGGGCGCGCAGATGGTTTCATTTGACCACTAAAGGTAGAAAGGCATTTGAATTGCATGTACAGGAATTGAAGCGCATAGTAAGTGACTTGCTATAGAAAAAAATCTGTTAAACTTTAATATAGATAAGCTGGCATTTTGGCTTATCTAATTAATAGCAGGTAGAATGTATTCCTCAAGGAGTTCAATTACCTTTACTTTACGAATAAAATTCCCACCCGTAAAAACAACTACTGTGTTTAATTCAGGGAGTATTATGATTTCCTGTCCTCCCCAACCTACAGCATGATACATGTTAATTTCTTCCCTTGACTTTGTGTATGATTTCAACCACCATGAATACGAATAATCATGACTTCCGGAAGCGTGCCCTTGTATGTTTATATTCGTGTTATTTGAATATGGGGTATTACTCTTTTCAATCCATTGTTTAGATATAAATTTGTGTATCATTAAAAACTCCATTATTTAAGCACATAACACCAATTTTCACCATATCTCTTGGTGTCATCTCCAAGCCACCACCTGCTTCAATAACGCCATTATCAAAACGAAGAGGCCAATTGGAAGTGTCAATTTCTAATGGTTTGAATATATTTTCTTCTGAGAATTTATCAAGGTTCATATGTGATGCATTTTTGATGATTTCACCTAATATAATTGTATTTCCACCTGAATAGTTGAAAGTAGCTCCGGGATTATGTATCAGGGGTTTCTCTAAAATAAATGTAATAGGATCTTTCTCCTGATACCAAATACCAACAATATCATTTGATTCACTGCCTAAATCAGCCCATTATAAACCAGAGGTCATGGTTAAGAGATGCTCGATAGTTATTTTTTCTTTACCACTCGTTTTCAAATGCTGGTGATCAGGTAAATAATCAAAAATAGATTGCTCAACACTTTTAATAAAACCTTTATCAATAGCAATCCCAACACATAATGAAGTTATACTTTTAGATACAGATTTAACACCATGCGGAGTTGATTTACCCCAACTAGTCCATTGACCATGATGGTTTTCACCATCCCATTTGTACCTGTGTCCTTGAAAGTATTCTTCAAATACAAGTTTACTATCCTTGAAAACGATCATAGAATGTACTTCATCATACTTGCCACAATTTATTTTATCTACCGCTTTTTTAAGCAATACTGAATCAATATTCACCTCTTTTAAAGAGCCCACTTCAAATCCATCGTTAGTATATTCAGGTGGATGATAAGCATATTGTAGCGTAGGCTTACATTCACAACCTACAAGTATTAATGAGAGAACTAAAATTATAGAAATAGTGTATTCCGCGATACTATTTTTAAATATTTCCATTTGTAAATTTCATTCGATTATCCCTTGTTATAACTAGTTTGGATTAAATTAAGACATCAAAAGGGCAATATTTTTTGCCAGAGAATGACTTCTAACCTGAGTATAAACCTCTGTTGTTTTAGAGGAACTATGACCATCATATTTTAACATTAAAAGTATAGATTTTTTTTAAAACCTATGAAGAGGGATAGATAATTGAATAGGCTTATAAAAACATAACACGCATCAGGCTCATGCTTCCTTTTATTAATCATTATACTTCAATCATTTTCTTTAACTCTATTTATTATATCTTGGTGATATGCCATTTTTATGCGCTACAACTTCTCGGCTATGAATAGTTGTGTGGATTAGTAGGAAGCTCTCACCACCTCCATCAGAGTCATATATTTCCAATGAATTTTAAAAAGACTTTTTTGTGAAGTTCAAGATCCATATTAGGAGAAAGTGCTACACGGACAATATAATCTTTGTCGCCTTCTTTAGTCGTCCCTTGAGTAGATGTTGCAGGTATTGTCCAATAACATCCATTTAACTGCCCATAGCTCACACAGAATTTACTTTCATTGGGAATTTCTTTAATCATTAAATTGATTAATTTATAATTTAACGCTCTCTTATAAGATTCCTTTTCTTCATCAGTATTACCTTTAGTGGGAAGATCTAATGAAAACACGGATGGTGTAAATCCTTTTTTTGCCAATGCTGACGAAACAAAATTGATTTTCGCCTCTGGCAAAGTAGCGTTGATAAAATTTACAAATTTTCGTGTATTCTTATAAGCATCATTAATTCTTTGTTTCATTGAAGGCATTTGTTTTGCTAATATCTCCATTTGAAGATCTGTAGCCTCGTTATCGCAAAGTCTTAGATGCAAGTCTATTTTTTCCATGAAAGCTTCAGTTTTTCTATTTCCTAAACAATAGCCAGCAGTACATTGCCCGCCACTTGGGAATTTCGACCCACTAACATATGAAATGGTCCTAACCGTTGAGAGTATTTCATCTTCACCTAAAAAGTGTACATTAGGACAAAATGTTTGATCTAAAATAAAAACGGGATCGATAGCAATTTCACCAGCTGCAGTTTTACGGGCTGCACTTAAAACAGCTTTTAATTTTATAAGATCTGGAACTTCAACTCTAGGGTTTGTTGGGATTTCAGCGATTATGTAAGGGATAGCATCTTCGTAAGCAATTTTATCTAAAACGGTATCAATACTTTGAACCATATCGTGATCACCATCAACTGGTAAATCCACCACTTCAACATTATCATTGCAAGCAGCAACTCGTCTTGCTTGGTCATTTGTTCCACCATAACAATTTGGAGGAACAATAATTTTGATAGCCTTTCCTTTATGTTTTTCAATTGCATTATGAATTAGCCCCATCATAATCGCATATTGAATAGATAGTCCACTAGAACCAACTAGAGCCTTTGTATTTGTGCCGGTAATGGCTTTAATCGAAGCTAAGACAAGTGATTTGTTTGTCTCGACATCACTTTCCGTGCCTACCGGCAGGCAGGTCTTATTATCAAAAGAAGATTGCTCTTTTAGAAGTTTTAAGGCCGCAAAACAATTGGCTGGCGTCATTGCGATTGTCTCTCTTCTTCGGACATGCTGAATATCTGAGATATAACTCTCATTTTGCCTGCCTGCCGTTAGGTATGGTTCACCATTTATTAATAAAATACTTCCTAAGTGAGAATGAACATTGATAAAAAAGTCAATATTTGGGGTGAGATTGAAATTACAAATCTCATCTTGTTTTGAAATGAAAATGGTACTGCCGTTAAACACGGAAATGGCTCCTACTTTCTCAACATGCTTCAAATCAAATTTATAACCATAAATACTCCTTAGTATTTCAACATCAAAAAAATCTGGTAATTCACCTGTATAAATGATTTGGGTGTTTTTATTATCTAATAAATT
>RCND010002256.1_pt1 | contig 10742 bp, 4 predicted proteins | sample 2041351 | NCBI WGS metagenome assembly RCND01 (sample SAMN09708230, study PRJNA481090) | Marine sediment metagenome, whole genome shotgun sequencing project. | biome: marine sediment; feature: ocean; material: sediment; isolation source: Sewage treatment plant 12B marine sediment (STP12B) ...
GCCATTGCCACCATGAAGGAGTTATCAGAAAACGGGGATAAACCATTTTTTCTTGGTTTGGGCTTTCTAAAACCCCATCTCAACTGGGTGGCACCCAAACCATACTGGGACCTCTATGACCCGGAGAGAATACCGCTTAGCACACAGCTTCATGGACCTGAAAATGGGGCCCAAATGGGGCTGCATCCATCCTTTGAATTGAGGGTGCGACATGGGATCCCAAAGCAAGGGGATATCGATGCTGAGCTGGCAAGAACTTTGAAGCATGCTTACCTGGCCTGTGTGAGTTATGTGGATGCACAAATCGGATATATGCTAGCAGCCCTTGAGGAAGCCGGTTTGCGTGAAAACACCATCATCATTGTCTGGGGCGATCACGGCTGGCACCTGGGCGATATGGGCATCTGGGGCAAAGCCACCAATTATGAAATTGCCGCCAGGGTTCCCATGATCCTCTGGACACCTGATATGCCGAAAAAGAATCGGGGCAAGAAAACCAATGCGCTTGTGGAACTGGTGGATATATATCCCACTTTATGCGAGCTAGCAGGGCTTGAATTGCCCGACCATCTGGAGGGTAAGAGTTTTGCTCCATTGCTCCAACATCCCAATCAAGACTGGAAATCTGCTGCCTTTACCCAATTCCCCACTCCTGCTTTAAGGGAATGGGCCGCTAATCCACTGTCACCCGGCATGCGGGAGACCTATTTTGGTCCATTGATTGAGGAGGTGGAAGGAAGAATCATCGATCAGCAAAAGGAAAAATGGGACCGGGAGCTATTTGAAAACCACCTTATGGGATACGCCATGAGAACCGATCGATACCGTTTTGTGGTATGGAAGGACTGGAGAGATACAAATGCACTACCTCTATATGTGGAACTCTACGATCATTTAGCCGATCCTTTGGAAACCGTAAATATCGCGGAGAAAGAGCCGGTACTTGTGAGGGAACTATTGATTCAATTTGATGCGGGATGGAAGGGGAATCTTCCTGAATCAGTACCTTAATCAGACAATCCCACCTCAATTTCTGTGATTACAGCTGATGGACCATTGGCATCCAGAATTTCAATCTTTAGGTAACGGGCAGATTGTTGGTCAAAAGCAATGGTCCTATAGAGGGCATTTGCATCCCAGCTTTTTTCTGCCACAAGGATAAAATCCTCATTGTCCTTAGAAGCATAAACCTTGCAAGCAGTCACATTCCCCTCTGGCAAAGGCTCTTCCGGAGCTGGCTTCACCCTTTGATCGGGTGCCAGTGTGATTACATCTACTTCCTGTATTTTGCCCAGATCGACTACAATACTTTGAGGAAAGAGGGAATCAGAAACCCAGGTGTGGTGCCTTCCTCCCGGAATCTTGGTTCCATCATTCAGGTTCCCGGCATTCCCACTGGAGGCAGTTACTCCCTTGATGGGAATTGAAAAAGCCAGCTGCCTGCCCTGGTCAGGCAAAGAAGGCCGGTTCGGATCAGGACTCCATTGCTGTCCGATCTCCTCCAGCATATCTGTGTAAATGGGATCGAGCAATCCATCACGGTTAGGCATGCAGTTCAATAGAAAGTTACAATATCGTTCTTCACAAGCATTCAGTTTCTCCAATACCACCGGGACTCCGTCATTCTTTTTCATTCCTTCCGGAGAATCGGGACTCCAGAACCAGCCATTTCCCTTTACACTGCAGTGTCCCAGGGCTGATGGCATGATGTTTCCTTCTGCAGGGAAGGCCCCGAAGGGACCTTCATAGTAAGGGATATCCATGTGATAGGGAGCAGCCAGGTGGGTGTGATCGGTGATCAGGCATTCGGGCTGCAATTCTCTAATCAGGGAACGTATTTCATGAAAGGGGACCTCATGGTGGCCCATTCTCCAGAACCAACCATCCATCACAAAGTAGTCGATCTTCCCGTAATTGCTTAGAAGCTCGCGGATTTGGCCCTTGATAAAATCGAGCTTTTCCTGATCAATTTTTCCCTTGTCAATATCGTGTGTGCTGTCCCAAATGGAGTAATAGAGTCCTATTTTTAAGTCCTTCTCTCTGAATGCTTCCACATATTGTTTTACAATGTCCTTTTGATAGGGCGTAGACGCCACATCATAATCTGTATACTCACTGTCCCAGAGACAAAATCCTTCGTGATGTTTGGTAGTTAATAGGCCAAATTTCATATTTGCAGAGAGGGCTGCATCGGCCCACTGCTTGCAATCAAGGTCTTGAGGATTAAAACTTTCGATTGGGAAATTGGCCTCCCCCCACTCCGCGCCATAGGACATGATGTTATAACAGATAAACATCCCAAACCGAAGATCAATGAAATCGCGTTTTAGTTCTGCAATTGGCTTTGCTTGCTCCTGCTTATCACTGCCACAGCCTCCAGAGGCAAAAAGCAAAACTGCCAATATAAACAAAGATATTACCTGCTTCATATGAGATAGGGTTAGGGTTTCTCAGTTATAAATGTATCTTTTTTCTCGTAATAACTTTATATTGCAAATCAGCGCATGAAAAAACCTTCATCTTCCATATTCATTTTCCTTTTCACAATGGGTTTAGGTATCCTCCTTCTATTAATCCTGGCTATGAAATCCGGATCTCCTCCCACCTATTTATCCCCCTCTGATCTGGATTTGTTTGACCAGGGAAGGAAACTCCTGATTACTGAAAGCACTGCCAATCAATTGGCCATTTTCGATATACAGAAAGAGAAAGTACTTCGTACCATTGAGCTGACCATGGAGCCAAGTGGAACCAAGTGTTCCCTGGATGAAAAGCAATTCTACATCACAGCAGGGATTGGCCCAGGTAAGGTTTTGATCTTAGATTCAGAAACTGGGAAAATCCTGGAGACCATTACTGTTGGACATACTCCGCTCGCTCCTGTTATATCCAGAGATGGTCAGAAGTTGTATGTCTGTAACCGATTCGATCATACAGTAAGTGTGGTCAGTCTGGCAACAAACAAAGTGGTCAAAACTATCCCCACTTCCCGTGAGCCCATAGCAGCAGAGATCGCCCCGGACGGAAAGTTGCTCTTTGTAGCTAGCCACCTGCCAGATAGCACGGCCAATGTGGACTATCTCTCCTCCAGGATAACTGTGATTGATACGGAAAGCGATGAGGTAATAAACAGCATTGAACTGGTGAATGGCTCTGAGGGATTACGTGGAGTCTCCATTTCCCCGGATGGTCAGTATCTTTTTGCTACTCACCTCTTGGCCCGCTACCAGGTACCTACCACACAGATTGAAAAGGGCTGGATCAATACCAATGCCATCAGCATCATCAGGGTTTTGGATCAGAAGTTATTGCATACCGTGCTACTGGACGATCTTGATCTTGGTTTTGCCAATCCCTGGGCAGTAGAAGTTTCAGAGAATGGGAAACTGTTATGTGTTAGTTCTGCCGGAAACCATGAACTTCGTCTGATTGATTTACCTGCGTTAATGGAAAAACTAGACCAGGCGGCCGACCGGCAACTTCTTGCCCACAACGATTTGACCTTTATCTCAGAGGTGAGTCGCAGAGTCAAGCTGAAAGGGACTGGTCCCAGGGCACTGGCAATGAATGGATCATCCATCTATGTGGCCGAGTACTTTTCAAACAGTCTGGGCAAAGTGGATTTGAATGAATCGTCAGAAGTGGATCAGGTATCCTCCATCCCACTGGGTCCTGAAGTTCCCTTAACTGCGGAGCGACAGGGTGAAATCTATTTCAATGATGCCTCTCTTTGCTTCCAGAACTGGCAGAGCTGTGCCAGTTGCCATTCCAATGACGGAAGGGTGGATGGTCTGAACTGGGATCTCTTGAATGATGGGATTGGCAATCCAAAGAATGTGAAAAGCCTGTTGTTATCCCACGAAACGCCTCCGGTGATGGCTCTGGGAGTCAGAGCTCATGCTGAACTGGCAGTGAGGGCTGGGATCAGATATATCCAGTTTGCAGTCAGGCCTGAAGAGGATGCCCTGGCCCTGGATGCCTATTTAATAAGTCTAAAACCGGTACCCAGTCCGAAACTTGTAAACGGGAAACTCTCTGAATCTGCTCTTCGTGGAAAAGTGGTATTTGAGACCGAGAATTGTATGGTTTGCCATCCGGCTCCCCTCTATACCGATCTGAAATTATATGATCTGGGTACAGGAAAGGAGCAGGATGCCGGGAAGAAATTTGACACACCTACCCTTATCGAAGTATGGAGGACTTCTCCCTATTTGCACGATGGCAGGGTGGTAAGCATGGAAGAGCTCATTAAAGTTCACAATCCGACAAGCGAACGTCAACCTGGAAACACGCTGACCGAGGATGAGATTATAGATCTGGCTGAATATGTGGAATCCCTGTAAAATAGGTTTGCCTCTATTTTGGGTATGGCTTCTTCTACAGAACCATATCGGCTTCTGTCAATCCACTATTTCGTTCCCGGAGGAAGTGCCATTTGACGAAATCGTATTCGCTGTACGGCACAACATACCAGATGAACCACACTGGTACGCCAATTTCAGCTATTACGCAGGTGATCCTTCGAAAAAACTATATCAGGATGGGAGCCAGTTGGCCAAATATCACATCAAAACAGGAAAAGCCACCATACTGCTGGATGATCCCCTGGGTACCATTCGAGATCCAGTGGTAGATTACAATGGAAAAACCATAGTATTCAGCTACAGGAAGGGGAGCACTGAGGTTTTTCATTTATATGATATTGAGTCTGACGGATCCAATTTACGACAGCTAACCAATGGTGCCTATGACGATATCGAACCCTGCTTTCTTCCCAATGGAGATATCATGTTTGTCAGCAGCAGGGGGAGGCGGTGGGTCAACTGCTGGCTTACTCAAGTGGCCACCCTCCACAGTTGTAACCGCAATGGATCAAACATTCAGATGATCAGTGCAAACATAGAGCATGACAACACACCCTGGGTATTGAATGATGGCCGCGTAGTCTATACCCGTTGGGAATATGTAGACCGAAGCCAGGTGGATTACCACCAGCTCTGGGCAGCCAATCCCGATGGAACCAATCAGACCACCTATTTTGGTAATATGCATCCCGGGGGGGTATTCATTGATGCCAAACCTATACCCGGATCTGATCGCGTAGTGTTTATTCATTCTCCCGGGCACGGCTTCACCAACCACGCAGGGCGCATTGCAACAGTCACCGATCGTTTGGGCCCGGATCAAACTTCTGCCCTTAAATTCATTACAGACGGTACCAACTTCTGGGATCCCTACCCTATCTCACAGGACCTCTACCTGGCTGCTACCGGCAACCAGATGGTGCTCGTTAAAAGCTCAGGAGAACAAACTGAGCTTTATAGGCAAGCTAAGATTCCCTGTGGAACAGAAAATAAAATGACCCAGGTAGAACTTCATGAACCCCGTCCCCTTTTGGCCCGATCGAAAGAGCCTGTTATTGCTTCTCGTGTGGACCCCGGTGAAAGCACTGGAACCATGATCCTGACCAATGTTTATAATGGTAGAAATATGGAGAAGGTGGAAAGAGGATCAATTACGAAGTTGCTGGTGATGGAGTCCTTACCCAAACCCATAAATTATACAGGTGGAATGGATCCCATGAGTTACGGGGGCACTTTTACTCTGGAACGAATTTTGGGAACCATTCCGGTGGAGGAGGATGGTTCAGCCCACTTCAAACTACCAGCTCTAAGGAGTATCTTTTTTATTGCCTTGGATGAAAATGAAAACAGCGTGAAACGGATGCACAGCTTCACCTCAGTCATGCCAGGTGAAGTCCTGGGATGTGTAGGTTGTCATGAAGATCGTTCCTCCACTCCCCGGAATACCAGGGGAAGACCCATGCTGGCTGCTCTGAAAAGGCCGGCCAGTCAGATTGAATCCATCGAGGGAATACCAGACGTTTATGACTATCCAAAAGACATTCAACCTTTACTTGACAAGCATTGCGTCAGTTGTCATGAACCGTCCAACAGATCAGGTGGGGTAATTCTCACCGGGGATCATGGCCCCATGTTTAGCCTGAGTTATTTTAATCTGACCATTAACAAACAGATAGCCGACGGTCGAAACAGGAATAAAAGCAACTATCCACCCTATTCCATCGGAGCATCTGCCAGTCCGCTTTTGGATAAAATCCAGGGGGATCACCACCATGTGAAATTCAACAAAGAGGAGATCCGTCTAGTCAGATATTGGATTGAATCGGGTGCCCCTTACCCTGGTACTTACGCAGCGCTGGGCGGGGGAGCCATTGGAGGATATTATCAAAACACCCAGTTGGTAAACAACGATACCTATTGGCCCGAAACTAGAAAGGCCAGTCAGGTAATTAAAAAACAGTGTTTCTCCTGTCACAAGGAAATCCTTCGAATTCCTCAAACCCTGACTGATGAAAACGAGGTAAGCTTCTGGAGACCCGACTGGAATGATCCCAGGCTACACAGGGTTCGACACGTGGTTTTTAACCTTTCGGATCCTGAACACTCCCTGATGCTAATGGCTCCTTTGTCATCTGCCGAGGGTGGATATGGTTCTTGCAGGGAGATTCGTAAAAATGGCTCCTACGGTGATCCCGTAGAAGTCTTCAAAAGTAAGAACGATCGCTCTTACCTGGCCATTTTGGCCATGATCCAGGCAGGCAAAAGCCGACTGGAAGAGGTCACCCGATTCGACATGCCCGATTTCAAGCCCCATCCCGCCTATTTCAGGGAGATGAAAAGGTATGGAATCCTGCCAGCGGATTTTGACGAGGAGATAGATCAGTATGATGTCTATGAACTGGACAGGAGTTACTGGGATTCCTTTATTTATCGTCCATAATCCCCACAAGCCTCCATATAGGCCTCAATATTTTCCCAGGGAACTTCCGGTTCCAACATATGGGTGGGACAGCAGAAGAGACCGCCCTTCTTCCCTGCAATATCAAGGTTTCTTCTTACCTCAGCTTTCACCTCCTCTGCAGTTCCAAAGGGCATTAGTTGCTGGGTACCAATGGTTCCATTGAAGGAGATTCTCTCGCCATACTTCTTATGGATCTCTTGAAAGTCCATGCACTCTGGCTGAACCGGGTTAAGTATATCCACTCCCGCCTCAATGAGATCCTCAATAAATGGTTCAACGAATCCGCAGGAGTGGTAGGAGATCAGGATATCAGGTTTTATGGCTTTTGCAGCATGAATAACTCGCTTTAAACGAGGCTTTAACCATTGCCTGTACATGTCCAGCGACATCATAATGCTACTCTGCATTCCAATGTCATCACCCAATCCCAGTATATCCGCTCCCTGCCTGGCAAAAATCGCTGCCCGGTAACAGGCCCGATCTGTAATCTGATCAAAGATGTAGCTGGCTTTTTCATCCTCATAGGCCATATCCATCATCAGATTGTCCATGCTTCTGAGGTACCATGCTGTTTCCCAAATGGTACACTCCATCCATACAAAAACTGCCAAACCTTTCCCATGGACATTTTCCATCTGCGTCTGAAGAGGTGAAAAATCGACTTTTGTATAGTCCGGCCAAGGATATGCCTTTACCTCATCAAGTGTGGTGAAATTTTTCATGGGGTAATGCATACGGGTCATATGCATGGAGTTGGGATTGTCTTCATGCGCGATTCCCCAGCCATCAAATTGAACATCATAGGTGAATCCATCTGGATAGAATTGATGCCAATCTACAGCCAGTTGCTCAGGGATCATATCCAGGTTGTCGAAATTCCACGAAAACCCGGGATCAATGATATTTCGATAGGGGAAATTAAAATGCTCCTCATAACTTTGAGCATTCGGGTATCTTCTCCTGAATTCCTCCTTCAGGCTTTCGCATAGAACAAAGCCCACCGGAGCCTGATTTATACCTTGCCTGTGATAGAGCTTAAGAAGTTGTTCTCTTGGTGTCATTCTGCTTAGTTTTCATTCTAAATATAAACAAGTCAGAAACATTAAGCTCACTATCATTAGAATATATTTTAGTATCATTGCCCTGTTCTAGATGGAAGAAATTACATATGTATAGAAACATACCCACGCTTATAACCATTCTGGCAATCGCTCTACTTAGTAGCCATCCTGCCAGAGCACAGGAACAACCCAACATTCTCTGGATTATCACGGACGATCAGCGGGCCGATGCACTGGGATGTTACAACCAGGCTACCACTGGACAAAACAACAGTCCGCTGGGTTATGTGGAGTCTCCGAATATTGATCAGCTGGCTCAAGATGGAGTCCTTTTCACCAGCGCCTATTGCAATTCACCTGCCTGCGCTCCATCCAGGAGCTCCATGCACACAGGTCAATACCCTCACCACAGCGGGAGGTATGGCTTTGAACAAACCCATACGGAACACGATCTCAACAAGCGGACTGTCCCACAGATACTCAGGGATCAGGGATATGGCACTGCCCACTTCGGGAAAACTGGCTATTATATTTTTGGCTGGGGTCCGGGTCAAAGTTATAACCGGCTTCCTTTTTATGATCTTTATGTTGACCATCAGGGTGATTTGGCCAGATTGGGTTTTGGGGATTGGAGCAGATCTGGTGACGATGAAACCTTCATATTTCCGGATGGCAGCAGGACCATGCTCACCAGGGGAGCCTATGAGAGTCTGACCGAAGCACAGAAAGAGGCCCGCGATGAATTTGATCCCCGCTTGGATATCCTCAGAGCCCATACCCGGTCCAATTCTGGACTTATCCTGGGTGGGGTCAGTTCCCAGCCAGCTTCCGAAACAACAGATGCCTATATAGTGAAAGAGTATCTGAACTACCTGTCCCACCCCAATGGAAATTACCAGACCTACGCAGGGGAGAGTGTGGCCGGTATTGATTCATCGATTCCGGTAATGATCCACCTGGGATTCCATTTTCCACATACACCTGTCCTTCCCCCGGAAGAATTCCGCAGCCATTTTCAGGACAAACAATATAATATCCCCGAATTTGACAAGAGTGAAGTGGATCGCCTTCCTGCCCAGCTCAAGAAGCATTACGAGCAGATGAAGATCGATGAAATGGCTGATGCCGATAAACAAAAGCTGATACAGGATTACTACGCCTTCTGCGCTTTCGGAGACTCTCTGATCGGAGAGGCAGTCAGAGCCTTTAAGAATTACAGTGAAGCCAATAACCAGGAGTACCTGATTGTCCTGGCCACGGGAGATCATGGATGGCACTTGGGAGAACAGGGTATATCAGCCAAGTTCGGGCCTTATGACATGTCAAATCACACTGCAGTGGTGGTGGTCTCATCCGATAAAGAAGCCTATCCTGCATCCACTGTCAGAAATGAGCCTTTGGAGTATGTAGACTTCGCTCCCACTTTCTATGCCGCTGCTGGAGTGGACCTCTCCCAGGAAAAATATAACTATCTGGATGGGTACGACCTGGCAAAAGTGATGGACAAAAGTTTGCCCGAAAGGGAGTATGTATTTGGAGAGATGAACAGTGTATATGGCCCCCGCGCATATATCCGATCGGATGAATTCGCTTTCTCCATGCGAGTCAGGGATAAAAACAACCAACCTTCAGCCAGCTATCCCCCCAATAACAACATTATGTGGGCCCTGAACACTTCCCGTGAATATGCTGAGCTGGCCCTCTACGACCTAAGGGTGGATGCCAAAGAGCGCACCAATCTGGCCTATAACGACCAATACAATGACCTGGCTGACTGGTTTAGAACCAAGCTAGGCAACATAGCCCTGGGAGATGGGCGTGTAGAGGTCATATGGAGCGAACTAAATACCTGGGACATCAGCAATTTTGCCCCAGGAGCCGACGATAAGATTCTAAATATCCCACCGGAGATTATTCCAAATGTGAGCGCATTTACAGAGATCAACTTCCAGATCTCAAAAAAAAAAGAGGATACGGTAGCCCCTCTTTCAAATGCCTCGATCCGGATTGATTCCCGTATTATATTCACAGACAGTCTGGGGATAGCACGTGGACAGGTGCGCGAAGGGAACCAAATCTATATCATTGAAGCAAAAGGATTTAAGTCGAAAACGGATGCGATTGAGATTACAACTGAACAATCTCTCTTTCGTGATACCCTGGAGCATGAATACTATAACGTGACTCTTCAACTCATCTCTGAAGTAGACGAAGTTCCCGTGGTGGATGCTTCGGTGGATTTTGCAGGACAAATCCAAGTCACAGATTCAGAAGGAAAAGTCCGGGTGGACAGCCTGATCTACGGGGAGTACAGTCTGCAGGTGAGTGCTGAAGAATTCAAACCCATTGAAAATCAGCTTATCCTGGTGGACAGGGATGGCCTCCTGTCCATAGAGCTTCTAAGGCAGACTTATCCCCAAACGCTGGTGATCCTGAATCAATGGGACCGATCCCCGGTAACAGGAGCAGCTTTAACCATCAACAGTCAGACCATCTCAAGTGATGGAGACGGAGAGGTCAATCTTGAGCTGATCCCGGGATCCTACCCTGTTAAAATTGAAAAGGATCAATACAGAACCTATATCTCCTCCATAGAGACACGGAGGGATTCCGCGTTTCAATTCCTTCTTTACCAGGAGATTGCTGATGTTAAATTCAGGGTACGAAGCAATGGATCAGCAGTCTCAGGTGCCAGCATCTACCTGGCTGGAGATACCGTGATGACCAGCGTGGCAGGCATTGCCTCAGCATACAACCTGAAGGTAGACTCCACCTACAACTACAGCATCAGCCATGAAGGTCATGCAGACTATACGGATGATCTGATACTTCATATTGACACCCTGGTGCAGGTCA
>RCND010003113.1_pt1 | contig 10739 bp, 10 predicted proteins | sample 2041351 | NCBI WGS metagenome assembly RCND01 (sample SAMN09708230, study PRJNA481090) | Marine sediment metagenome, whole genome shotgun sequencing project. | biome: marine sediment; feature: ocean; material: sediment; isolation source: Sewage treatment plant 12B marine sediment (STP12B) ...
CGCTTTTCTTCATCGGCTTCTGGGACCATATTCATTAATTCTTCGGTGCGGTCTAATCCTGCCAAAGCTTCAGTCAATTGACTACCGATATTGCTCATTTGAACTATCGGAGCGACCATAGTACCCAACAACACGGTAAACATCAATAGATCACCGATGGTCAATTCGCCCTGCATTATTTTATAACCACCAAAACCCATCACCCCGGTAGTTGCAATACCGATAAGAAAAGTGGAGGAGCTGGTCATAAAGGCTGTGGTTGTCAAACTTTTCTTCACATTTTGAAACAATTCTTCAACACCTTCTTCAAAGACTTTGTGTTCCTGGGCTTCTGCATTAAAACCTTTGATTACCCTAATTCCACCTAAAGTTTCAGTTAACCTTCCTTTTACTTCTGCATTTATTTTTCCTCGATTCCTGAAAATAGGGCGAATAATTTTAAATGCTTTTAAGGCGATTATACCGAATAAGACTAAAGGTATAAAGGTAAATAGCGTCATGCTTATACTTATTCGCAGTAATAATATTAAAGATACGATGGCAGTAAGTGTTCCACCTACCAGTTGCACTAATCCTGTTCCTATTAAATTCCGAACCCCTTCAACATCTGACATGATTCGTGATACCAAAGCACCCGATTTGGCATTGTCGAAAAACCGAATTGGGAGTGAAAGCACCTTTTTTTGCACTTGGGCCCGTAATTCCGAAATCATGAATTGTGCTTGTACGCTCAGTATTTTGGTCAATAGGAATGAAGTAACCGATTGGACCAAAATGGCCAAAATAACAACGGCGACTAATACTTTTAACATCTCTACATCTTTGTTCGCGATAACATCATCAATTAAATATTTAGAGGCCACAGGTGTTACAAAACTTGCTGCCCTACTGACCACTATCAATAGCAACCCGATAAAGACTATATTTCTTCTTGGCCATATAATGGTTTTGAATGCGGTTAGAATGCTTACTTTTTTATGTGACATTTATTGAGGAATTCAATTTTAAGAAGACGCAAGTTACTCTAAATTTATATGGATTTGTTGATTGGGATTCGAGCCCCATGAATTTTGACAAAAAATTAGCATTTCATTTTCAAGTCCGTTATTTTCACAGTGATAGTGTGTAACTGTCATTAATATTTTTACAAAAGAATAATTTCAATTCGTATGAGGTTTATATATGTTGTCCTGTTTTTAGGAATAGTATCATGTTCAACTAAAGAACAATTAACTGAAGCGGAACAATGGCAAGTCCAAGCAGAAGGCATTACGATTATTAGAGATGATTTTGGGGTGCCTCATATTTATGGGAAGACTGATGCCGATGCTGTTTTCGGATTGCTTTATGCCCAATGTGAGGATGATTTTAATCGTGTGGAACAAAATTACATTTGGGCAACAGGAAGGTTGGCCGAAGTTGATGGGGAAGATGCCTTGTATAGTGATTTACGGGCAAAACTCTTCATGACTGAAGAAGAGGCCAAGGCCAAATACGAGAAAAGTCCAGATTGGTTAAAAGAACTATGTGACGCATTTGCCGATGGTGTTAATTATTATATACATACGCACCCTGAAGTAAAGCCTAGATTATTGACGCGTTTTGAGCCATGGATGCCTATGTATTTTAGTGAGGGTTCTATAGGTGGGGATATAGAACGGATTTCAACCCGCAAAATCATGGCCTTTTATGAAAGTGGAATACAAATACCTGAATTGGAAGAGCTAAAAATAAAAAAAGAGAAGGAAATGGCGGAGCCTCAAGGTTCTAACGGAATTGCCATATCAGGAGAATTAACAGCGTCTGGCAATGCCATGCTATTGATAAATCCGCATACCTCTTTTTATTTTAGGGGAGAAGTGCATGTAGTTAGTGAAGAGGGACTCAATGCCTACGGAGCGGTAACCTGGGGACAATTTTTTGTATATCAAGGCTTCAATGAAAAAACAGGATGGATGCATACCTCAACTGATACAGATGTGATGGATGAGTTTAAAGAGACCATTGTAAAAATGGAAGACAAACTGTTCTATCAATATGGTGAAGAATTGCGTCAAGTAAAAGAATCCAAAATCACTCTAAAATATAAAGTTGGTGACGAATTGATGGAAAAGACGTTTCCTGCCTATCATACCCATCACGGACCAATTACCCATATGGTGGAAGACCAATGGACGGCTTCTGCCATGATGTGGGAACCCATAAAGGCCTTGGAACAGTCTTTTGTTCGTTCTAAAAAAGATGGTTATACTGGTTTTAAGGAAATGATGGACATTCGAACCAACTCCTCCAACAATACTGTTTATGCCGATGCAGAAGGGAATATCGCCTATTTTCACGGGAATTTTGTTCCCAAAAGAGACGTTGCTTTTGATTACTCCCAAGCTGTTGATGGTAGCAACCCCAAAACCGATTGGCAAGGGTTGCATACTGTTGATGAAAACATTCTTCTGCTTAACCCAGAAAACGGATGGCTTCAAAATTGCAATTCCACGCCCTTTACAGCCGCTTTGGAATTCAGTCCAAAAAAGGAAAACTACCCAAATTACATGTCAGTTGATAGGGAGAATTTTCGAGGAATTCATGCCATTAATTTATTAAAGGATAGCAAAGGATATACCTTGGATAATTTAATAGAACTGGCTCATGATCCGTATTTACCGGCTTTTGAAAAATTGATTCCTGGGCTTATAAAGGCTTATGATTCACATGATGATAAGAATCGGAAACTTGGAGAAGCAATAGATGTATTACGCCAATGGGATTTTAAGACGTCAAAGGAATCTGTTGCAATGACACTGGCCCATTTTTATGGAACAAATTATGGTCAAAAAGGGAAACGAATTGAAGGAATGAGCGATATGCAACGAATGGATTATTTCGGTACTTCTTCACCATTTGGTGAGCGATTGCGCATTTTTGAGGAAGTAATAAATGAATTGATTGTTGATTTTGGCAGTTGGGATATTCCTTGGGGCGAAGTAAATCGGTATCAACGTTTAAATGGCGATATTCGCCAACCCTTTGATGATAGCAAACCAAGTATTCCTGTGGGTTTTGCCTCAGGGCGCTGGGGAGCTATTGCAGCCTACGGAGCACGATATACCAATAACACAAAAAAGCTTTATGGCACCCGTGGCAATAGTTTTGTAGCAGTAGTTGAGTTTGGTGAAAAGGTAAAGGCCAAAAGTATGTTGGCGGGTGGACAAAGCGGGGATCCCGATTCACCACATTTTAATGATCAGGCCCAACGTTATGCAGATATGCAATTTAAAGACGTGCCTTTTTATAAAGAGGATGTACTTAATAGGGCAATGGAAACCTATAAGCCTGGACAGCGGTAGCATTATTCTTTTGTAATTATCAAAGTCGCTTTAGACCCTTCTGATAATAACCATTTATTGGAATATATGAGTTGTCCGGTTTCGTCATAAACGTCAACTTGTGCTGTATTAGGGCTTGCAGAGCCCTCATTAAGGGCTTCAAAATCCAAACGGTTAAAGCCCTTTTCCAAATCTGCATTTACCCCTTTGAAGCTTCCTGTAAGTAAAACGTTATGGTCAATAACATGACCATTTACAGAAATTTTCACCCGATCACCATCTACGTATTCATGATCACGACAAACAATACCTACAAACTTGCCATTGTTTTTAATATCGCCTAAATATTGATCTCCGAATCTTTCTTTGGAGCCACCTTGCTTTTCTGACCTACCTACCTTTGGGTCGAGTTTTAGATCATGTCCGGCTTGAAGCATTTTGGTATCAGATAACATTTTAACAGGCATCCTAGTAAGTGAGTCCTTTAAATTGATATTGGGTTTATAATCTATTACAGAAGGAATGTTCAAAGCTGTTCCTTGAGAAGTATTGTTATTGTCATCTGGATTGGTAACTGTTCCGATTTCCAAGGGTATACTATTCGGCAAATCGGTCTGTGCATTGCCTAAAAAGGAAAGCATTAAAAAAAAGGCGAATATGGAAATATTTCTTATAAACATTATTGAACACTAAAATTTCGCAATAAAGATAGCAATTACCCTGCCATAGGGACTTAAAGCGTTGTTAATTTCGATATTTGGAATATGCAGGTTTAGAATTTACATTTAAACGTAAGCACGTAGTGGTCTTTGCCAACAGATAAACCAATATTAATATGTTCTTTAAAATAGAGCTTAGTGAAAAGATAAGTACTGCCAATACCTATGGTGGCTTCTACTAAAACATCTCGATTGTCCTCCAATATATATTCCCATCTTTCATGTTTAGCGTTATGGCCATCTATTTCTTGGGAATAAGAAAAGTCATGTACTATGAGAGATATCCCCATTAAGGATAATGGAATAATCTTCATAGAATACATTGATATAGATTGCACTGTAATCTATAAATAATTAAACGCTATTCTTGGGTATGTATTATATGTTAATAGAAAGAAGCGTGTTAATCGCCATTGTTCCAATACTGAGGATGGGTGTCTTTGGTTTGTTGGTTCCAATAGTCCTGGGTTACTTTATGACCATCGAAAGTTCTTAATTTACGTTGAAAAACCCATATTGTTGGGTTGAATACCATATCGGTAACAGCAACGGTATATAATTGGGGCTCTTCCTCCGAAGGTCTTTTATCTTCCTGTATGACCACTTCGAAACCGTTGTGTTCCAATAACTTCTTTAGAAAATCCTTTCTATTTTCTAGAACTTTCTTTTCAACAAAAGTGACTCTGGTATCTTCGATGCTGCCAAATAAATGTTTTCCTCCGAGTGTCATAACTTTTAATTAAAAATTCCGCTTAATTCATAAATATAATCATACAATGGGCTGTACAGACCAAGAACCAATATACCAAGCACCGTAATTAACAAACCTAGGCGCATATAAATTTTGTTCTTGAAAAAAGGTATTGGGTTTTCGCTTTTCCTCAAGAACATGGCTCTAATTACTAAAAGGTAATAATAGAGTGAGATGGTCACGTTTACTACAGCTAAAAATACCAATAGATAATACCCTTCACTCGCTGCTGCCGTAAAGAGGAAAAACTTACCAAAAAATCCCGCCACGGGAGGTATTCCTGCCAAAGAGAATAAGGCCAACATCATTACCAAACTTAGTTTGGGGTTGGTGCGGTACAAGCCTTCATAATCATTAATATTTTCTTTGCCTGACTGCAAGGAAATAGCTTGGACCACTCCAAAGGCGGCTAAATTTGAGAATATATAAATCAATACAAAGTAAACTATGGTGGCTGTTCCCATTTGGGTGCCCGCAATCAATCCCAAAAGTATGAAGCCTGCTTGGGCAATGGATGAAAATGCCAAAAAGCGTTTCATGTTCTGTTGTCTCAAAGCAAATAAATTGCCAATGAACATAGTTAAAACCGCAACAACATAAATTATATTTTCCCAGACATGCATCAATGGTTTTAAAACAGTGAATAGCAGAATCATTAGAATAAAAACTGCTGCTCCTTTTGAGATTACCGATAAATAAGAGGCTATACTAATGGGAGCACCCTCATAAACATCGGCTGTCCAAAAATGAAATGGAACCAAAGAGATTTTAAATGCCAAACCAGCAAAAAACAAGATCATTCCAAGGATGGTTAAATCAGTGGAAGTTATCATTTGGACAATTTCATCGAAATAAATAGATCCTGAGGTTGCATATAACATAGAAATTCCAAATAAGGATACTCCCGAAGCCAAGGCAGAGGAGAGAATCAATTTAATCCCTGCTTCACTGGATTTCCTACTTGCAGTTTCATAGGCAGCCAAAGCAGCAACTGGTAGCGTGGATAATTCCAATCCTAGGTAGAACATTAAGAAATCACCTGAAGAAATCATGAAATACATTCCCAATAAGGAAGAAAAAAGTAATATGAAGAACTCTGTGCCCTTATTTTCTCCAACAACTTTTTCCTGTAACCAATCTGCAGATTGTAGCAAAAGAATCAGCACCCCTACATTAAGCACATTTTTGAAAAGATGGATTAAACCATTGGTTCTGAACATACCACCAAATAGACTGTCTTCACTTCCTGGAAAGAACCCAATTAATGTATGTATCCCAAATAATAAGATAGCCAAATGAACTATACTTTGTTTTTTGTTTTGTGGAATAAAGACTTCAGCAACTATCAGCAATAAGATAATTGCCAAAAGCAGTATTTCGTGACGCATCAATAAAAGGTTGCTAAAATCCATTCTTCGTTATATTTTATAAAACACCTTGAATAAAAGGTTGTAAACTTTCTAAAATCATATCACTTAACCATAAAGGTGCAACACCCATCCCCACTATAGGAATCAATAATAACAAGATTCCCAATTTCTCATTCCAGGTAACTCTTTCCAAAGTCAAGAATTCTTCATTTTTTACAGGACCCATTAACATGATTCCCACAACTCGTAAAACATACACCGCAGTAACAACGATTGCCGAGACCGATACAATTGTTGCTATTCTATAGAACATATCGTCATGTTCAAATGCACCAACAAAAATGTTCATTTCTGCTACAAATCCACTAAATCCAGGCAGTCCCAAAGATGCGAGGCCAGCAATAACATAAATCGCTGAAATAAACGGAATTACTTTTAGTAAACCACCAAGTTTTCTTACGTCTCTGGTATGGGTTCTTTCATAGATCATGCCTATTAAAGCAAAGAAAAGGGCCGTCATAAATCCGTGAGAGAGTGATTGTAAAATAGCACCATTCCATGCCGTTTTATTTAACATCAACAAGGCAAACAAAACCATTCCCAAATGACTCACAGAAGAGTAAGCGTTGATGTATTTTAAATCGGTTTGCTTGATAGCTGCAAAAGCTCCGTAAATAACACCAATGGTCGCTAAAATAATAAAGAACCAAGACCAATGTTGAGCACCTTCAGGTAATAAATACATCGCAACCCGGAATACGCCATAACCACCCAATTTCATTAATACCCCGGCATGAAGCATGGAAACCGCTGTAGGAGCTGATGCGTGGCCATCTGGAGACCAAGTATGAAAAGGAAATAGTGCCCCAATTACCGCAAAGCCTATAAAAGTCAATGGGAAGAATATTTTTTGTGCTTCAATGGGAATGTTCACTTTGGCAATTTCCATGATGTTGAAAGTCAACGCACCACCATCTGCATTTGAGTTAAAATAAATGCCCAAAATGGCTACTAATAGAACGGCAGAAGCTCCCATTAACATCAAAGTCAATTTCATTGCCGAATATTCCTTAGGACCAGTGCCCCAAATACCAATCAATAAATACATAGGTATTACTGCAATTTCGAAGAAGACAAACATGGTGAATAAATCAAGGGAAATGAAGAAACCATAAACGCCAATGGAAAGGACCAGAAGGGAAACAAAAAACTCCTTTGGTAAATCTTTCATTTTCCAGGAAATAAACACCCCCGCCAGTACCACAATTGAAGTCAATAATAAGAGTGCTACCGAAATACCATCTACACCAATATTATAATGAATATTAAATTCTTTGAACCAAACCAAATCTTTTGTAAAGACCATGATATCACTATTAATGGCCTTTTCCTTGAAATAGGCAAAAATCAAGTTGATGGCCATGCCCAATTGTACAAGACTTCCAACCATTGAAACTATGCGGGCTTGTTTCAATCCTTTAGTGAAAACTAAAGCTAGTATGGTTATTAGGGGTACTAAAATAAAAAGTGATAGAATATCCATATTAATCGTTTAGTTTGTCCATAGATAAATAAATACCAAGGCTATAATTACTACTCCAGCGATAAAAGCAAATGCATAATCCTGGACTTTACCTGATTGCATGCCTTTTATTTTTTCCGAGGTCAGTACAGTTTTGTTACCGATACCAACCATGGTGCCATCAACATATTTCTTGTCAAATTTGGCAATGGGGGCAGCAACTCGGTTAAACAATATTTTCTTGGTAATGAAGAGATAAATCTCATCGAAGTAAAATTTATCACTTGTCCATTGATACAAGGGGCCAAAAAAGTTTATCATCTTATCAGCCAAATCATTTTCCTTTTTATAGAATACCCAAGCAAGGGCAATACCAATCAATCCTACACCTACGGCAACAGCAGCAAGTGGATAATTCAAATGGGCTTCGAAACCGGCCTTATCTGCGCTTACAAACTCACTGAATGGAATGAACCCGCCAACAATACTTAACAGGGCAAGAACCATTAAAGGGAAAGTCATCGAAATAGGGGACTCATGCGGTGTGTGTTCGTATTTTGTATCCTTTCCCCAGAAAATCCCGAAATAAATCCGAAACATGTAAAAGGCGGTAAGGCCTGCTACGAATATTCCAACAAAATAGATTAATTTATTATGCTCAAAGGCCGCAACCAAGATTTCATCTTTACTAAAGAACCCAGCAAAAGGCGGGACTCCCGCTATGGTCAAGGCTGCTATCAAGAATGTGATATGGGTGATGGGCATGTATTTTCTTAATCCGCCCATGTCTTTTAAATAATTGCTATGAACGGCATGAATTATTGAACCTGCACACAGAAACAATAATGCTTTAAACATGGCATGGGTGAACAAATGAAACATTGAGGCCATATAACCAAGACCCTCATGACCTTCATAACCTGAAACGCCCAAAGCCAACATCATATACCCTAATTGCGACATGGTTGAGAATGCCAATACCCGTTTTATGTCGGTTTGTGTGATGGCTATAATGGCCGCAAACAGGGATGAAAAAGCCCCTACATAGGCAACGATATTCAAGGCGAAGCCATCTTCAACAAAATAGAACATGGGAAATAAACGGGCTACCAAAAATACACCAGCGACAACCATAGTTGCTGCGTGGATGAGTGCGGAAACCGGAGTTGGGCCTTCCATGGCATCTGGTAACCAAATGTGTAATGGGAACATGGCCGATTTACCAGCGCCGCCAATAAAAATGAGTATTAACGCCCATGTCAAAACCGATAATCCCATAAACGAAGTAGATGCCCAATTGAGGATGGCACTCCCTTCCGGATTGTTCAAGGTTTCAAAATCATAGGTTCCTGTGTAGTACCCTATAATCAAAATACCAATCAGAAAACCTAAATCTGCAAAACGAAACGGGTAACAATAAATGCTTTTTTAGCCGCTGAAACCGCCGATGGTTTGGTGTAGTAGTAACCAATCAACAAATAGGATGAAACACCAACCAATTCCCAGAAAATATAGATTTGAAAAAGGTTAGATGCCAAAACCAAGCCATACATTGAAAAAGAGAATAAAGACAGAAAAGCAAAGAATCTTGTATACCCATCGTCTCCTTTCATATAGCCTCTGCTGTAAATATGGACCATTAAGGAAACTATTGAAACCACGATGAGCATCATTATAGAAATGGGATCAATTTGAACTCCCATATCTATAGCCAGGGTGTCAGTGAAATTCATCCACACTGTTTTTTCCACAAAAGTTTGATATACACCATCTATCTTACCATTCACAAAAAAGTATTGGTAGGCTGTGTTAAAGGACAATAGGGTCGATACCAATAGTGCGGCAACACCTATATATCCTGATACGGATGGTTTGATCTTTTGATTGAATATTCCCAAAAGCAGGAATACTGCCAAAGGAACCAAGGGGATTAATATGATATAACTAAAGTTCATTTTTTATAAATTTCAAGTGTCTAAAATGCCTAAATTGACTAGAGTTTTAAGTTTTTCCCTATTGATGTGAAAATCGCCAAAATCTCACTCGACTCTTTCTTTATTGTTTCCATATTCTCGGAATTATGCCATTTCATTTCTTCTATTATCTCCAACCAATAAAGCGTTTCACTTGCTTCACTTTCACAGATTTTTATTTTGTTCCTAAAATCAGCTTTACTTCTAGACCTATTTGCCTCTCTATAATTGGCACCAACACTGGTTCCTGACTTCGTTATTTGGTTTTTAATCACTCTTGCCTCCGTCGATTGGGGTAAAAGGGTTGATATTTTGATTATTTCTATTGCAAACTTTTTTGTTCTTTTTTCTAATTGTTTACCAAATTCTTTATTATCCATTTGCAATTAATGCTACTTTAAATTTTAGCTCACTCTAGACACTTTAATAACTTCTTTTCAATACTTCATGGTTTCAACATCTTTTACTTCTACCGAACTGATTTGCCTATATAAACCAATAATTATGGAAACTGCCAATGCGGTTTCAGCAGCGGCAACGGCTATTATAAACAGCGAAAACACTACACCTTGCAACATATCAGGATATAAATATTTGTTGATAATCACAAAATTTATGACAGAAGCATTCAATATCAATTCCACTGAAATCAAAATTGAAATAAGGTTTTTGCGGGTGATAAAGCCATAAACACCAATGAAAAACAAAATTGATGTTACCGTGAGTATCTCGTATATACTAATTCCAGGAATCATGCTGTTTCGTCATTTTTATCGGTTAATTTATTTCCTTTGGCAATGATTATTGCCCCGATCATTGCTGCCAGAAGCAGTACGCTGATTACTTCAAAAGGCAATATGAATCCACCTTCACCGTAACTTAATAGTTTAGTTCCAATATCTGATGTGGTAGTGGTCACCGAATTTTCCACTACATTGAATTCGTGCGAATAAATGGTAGTCAAGAATACACCAAGACCTATTAAACAGGCCACCGTGGTAAGGATTTGTTTAGAGGCTTTTGCAATCTCCAATTCCATTTCAATATGGTGAACCAAAAGCACTGAAAAAATAATCAACAC
>RCND010002258.1_pt1 | contig 10736 bp, 17 predicted proteins | sample 2041351 | NCBI WGS metagenome assembly RCND01 (sample SAMN09708230, study PRJNA481090) | Marine sediment metagenome, whole genome shotgun sequencing project. | biome: marine sediment; feature: ocean; material: sediment; isolation source: Sewage treatment plant 12B marine sediment (STP12B) ...
TCGCAGGATGAGGCGTTTCGTGGCGCGGGACATCATGGCACTGCTTTCCGAAGGACTCGACGAACCACTCAACCCGTAGACAGCATGAAGGCTGGCACGCGTCCAACTACGAGAGTGTCGTTGCGCGTCGTACGGCCCAGGCCACCGTTGCGGCATTCCTAGGATCGCTCACATAGGTTCGTGCGATCATCGTGGTCCCTTTGTGCAGAAGGGAATCGGGACGTACAGATCGTGTGTATCGCCAGCGAGAACGGCGGCACGATTCTTGTAGCACATGGTTGGACCACCAGAGGTGGCAGTAGAGTTGAAGCGGCACCCGAGCTTGCGAGGTAGGGGGATGTCGCGTTCCGTCGAAACTGAGAAGATCACGCGCAAGAAGCGGATCGATCCCAAGCTCAAGGCTGCGGGCTGGTCAGTTGTGCCGCACGATTCCAAGAAATCCCTGGACAGGTACGACATCTGCGCCGCGGAGGAATACCCGACGTCCAACGGACCTGCAGACTACGCGCTGTGTGACGATGGGCGAGTTGTCGGAGCGGTCGAAGCGAAGAAGCTCACGATTGGACCGGACGGAGTCCTTACTCAAGCAGCTCGGTACTCACGCGGCCTCAAGGGCAACGGTTTCGATCTCTGCGTGACCACGAGCTACTGGTCAAGAGGATGAAAGGTCGGAACAGAGCTGATCCGTTTGTGATCGCCCTTGCACAGGTTCGTGACGCGGTTGTTGCTACCGGTGAGGGTGGCGATGGCAACGCCAAGAAGCCCAGGATCCCGTATGCATGTGAGCAGATCGGACTGGACTGTATCCGCTTCCTCGATGTCGTTCGTGCGGGGGGCTGGCGGTTCTCGTTCAAGTAGTTTGGTCGGGGAGTGTCTAGCGTGCGAAGGCTCAGCTTCGTTCTGTATCAGATGGATGAAGCTCGTCGGTATTTAGCTGAAGGACGCATCGAACAGGTCAGGCTCGCCTTGTTACTGCTCGACAACGCGATCGAACCCCAGATGGACCGTCGCATTCAATCAGATCTTGGATTTGAGCGGTTGCGGGAGCGACTCCGTGAGCAGCTGCTTCAGATGCCGGTCGACCTTCGGGGTCCAGATGCGAAGGAGCACTTGGAGTGGTCGCCGTTGACCAAGCGCGAGAAGAAGATCTCGTGGGCTTTCCCGGCAAAGGTCAAGTACCTGAGTGAGCGTCAGCCCCATCTCGATCCAAGGTTGGTCCGTTCGATTCTCTACATCCACGGATACCCAAACGAGGCGTACCATCGAGCAGAGATTCGTCACGAGACCGTACGAACTGCGGCGCTGATTCTGCTGGAATTGAATTGCCAGTTGCTCCTGACCCGCCGTTGAGTTCGATGGTGAGCTTGGACAGCGGGGAGCCATGGATTGCCGAGCGGTTCAGCATCGATCCGCGCACTGTGATGGTGGGTGGGCCAGGGCTCACCCGAGTGGTCAGTGCGATCCGCTCGGACATGATTCCAACGGTCGAAGCCGTAGCGTCGGCACTCAGTGACCATCTGGAGCTTCGAATAGACGAACTCTGCGAGCTACTCGACTATATCGTCGAAACCACGAACATCGCGGACCGTGATGACGCTTTCCGCGTCAGCCAGTATCGGAGGAACGCAGCAGCGGGCACTGTTGGGCTGACGCAGTACGACTACGAGCACTACACGGCCGCGCACAATCTTGAGGATGTGGCCAGCATTCGACGGGAGGTCTCGTCAATTCGAATGGCAGGCGATCGCCTTGAGGCTTTCGAGGTGTTCTCGCTCATCGAAGAGCGGTTCGATCCACTCGAATCTGACGTATTCGACTTCGTTCGGGCTGTGGACGACATGGTCAATGATGAGATCGATCGGCTCTGCGGCAACTGAGATCTCTATTCCAAGTAGGTTCCTAGCGGTCCCAGCACCTCGGTTTCCGTGAAGTCGAGAATGGCGCGTAGGTAGTGCTTTGCCGGCCACGTCGAAGGCCAAGCGGGGTTCGCGTTGTGAGGCTGTTCGAACATCACGTCATAGTGGAGCTGGATGGATGTCGGGCCAGATGGCGGGTCTGAGTGCGCAAAATGCAGCACATCTGCGCCCTCGACTAGTGGGCCAGTTGAAGACTCGACGATTAGCCCTGGTGGCAACGGCGTGTCCATGGTGTGCCCTACTGGGTATGCGACTACGAGGTTGAGCGTGCGGTGCTTGTCGGAGTTCGAAAGCAGCTGCAGCTGACGAAGCGGATGTCTCCGTGTGATCTCAGTCGGATCGTCGCGTCCCGGTACGCTGGGAGTTGACTGCGTGAGCGGTGGTAGGGCTGCAGCCCTTCGATGACAGCCCTTGCCTCTGGATGTAGCCCGCCGATGCAGCGATGCCGTGCCGCGTCAAACGCCTCAAGGGTCGTGTAGATCGGGAACTTGATCTGATGCTCCTGGACATCTGACGGTTGCCCACTGTGACCTATCCAGAGTTGCGAAAGCAAGGTTGTCAAGAGCTGATCGGATGGAGTGCAGGAAGTCACCGGCGATTACGCTCAATCGAAGTGGTGGCGAAGCCACTGAACCAACCGTGAATGCCTCGGTGTACTCGTTGATGAATCGTTGATCGAGCGAGGGTTGGTTTTGATCGAACCACGCGCGAAGCCCAGCATTGAAGGACTCAAGATGCTCGCGGGCTCGCTCGATCCGAGCCCACAGTGAGTCTGTCCGGTCTTCAGCGTGATCTGGCATGGTTCTCCGACGATAGCTGCCTCGTTGGATACGCTCGGCAAGATATCGAATCCAAGTTTCGGGAGCAGACCCTCGGGTTCAGATTGACGACGTTGCTGGGTCTAGGTGTCGATTCCGGTGATCACAGCCGCCACCTCATCGGCGATCTCGGAGACGGTGTAGTCCGCGGTGCGCAGCGCGACCTTGTCAGCGAGCGATGGGCTTTCGGCGATCACATCGTCCTTCGAGATACCGTGCCAGATAGGGAGGATGACCTGGTTCCGTTGACTGCCATGGTGACAAGACCGTCGAGTTCGTACTGCGGCCATCCTTTCGCGAAGAACGCTGGGGATAGAACGACTAGTCCGAAGCGACTTCGTGCGACACCTTTGTCGATCTTGCGCCGCAGGCTGTCGCCGATACGCAGTTCGAATTCGTCGAACCAAACGGACAGACCTCGGTCCCGGAGGGCTTCTGCGAGCGGGCGAGCGATTGCATCCTTGTCCTCAGAGGCATGCGAAACAAAGACGTCGAACTCGCGGCCGTCCGTCCCGTCCTTCGGGGCCACGGCGGCGACATTCGCTGCAATCTCTGCCAGTTCCGCGCGTCTGTTGGCAATCGGCGGCAATGGTTGTAGTGCAGAGGCGTTGATGACACGGAAGGATGCTCGCGTCGACCCCTTCAGTCCCTGCATGTCGACAACCGCGTACCAGTGTCCGCTCGATGGGATGGCGATTCGAACAGGTGACCTCTTGGCAAAGCCGCCGTGATAGGTGTGACGTTCGCCGCGCTTGTAGCGTCGGAAGTTTGAGGAGTCGAGAAGGCGCACGTTCGCGCCTCTCGTCAGAGTGACTTCCAGGACGTCTCCGCGTCTACGTTGACCAAGGTCGGAATGCAGGTAGTTCATGAACGACACGCTAGCGAGCGACTCTGACACGATCGGACTGACCGTTGACCCACAGGTCCCGAGACCGCTGGAGCGAGATTCCGATGACACCCACCAGAACGCGCATGATTCAACCGGCGCACACCGCGCAGTAATTAGCCGTCGTTGACAGTGCCACAAGTACGCTGGCGGTCCGGGACGTTGAAAGCTCTTCGAGACGCCTTCGGAGGTCATGTGCAAGCGGAAGACCATCCGGGGTCATCGACCGGGTACGAGCTGCTCGGCGCGCCCAAGGGTCGGTGACTGATGCTGAAGAACATCTGGACAGTCTGATTGCGGAAGGTAGAAAGCGATTCGGCAAGGAGTCGCTCATGTTCGACACCCCCGATGGTTTCCTCTGGGTGCCAGATCAATCTGACTTGCAGTGCGTGGCGATCACGAAGAAGGGAGAGCGTTGCAGGAATCGGGTCTTCGATCAGGGTCAGGTCTGGGCGTACGACTCCGCTTCGATTACCTATCTCGATGAGCCTTGGCTTGGCCGCTTGTTGACCCATTGTTGTCGGGTTCACGAAGTGGTCCAAGCAGAGCGCTATCTCCCTGTCGAGTGGGTCTTCATCCCGCGTGGGGTTGTTAGCGGTTCAAGCGCTTGACTACCGGGGCCCCGTCAGGAGCACCCAGCTAGTAGAACGCGATCAATACAGGCAACATGCGAGGGCTGAGGCCGGATGTGTGGGCGCTATGTTCCTTCCCATGGGCGAGCTACAAGACTCCGTTGACAGGTACTTGAAGGCATTGACGATGCCACAGCGCTTGATCGGGTTGCACCCCGGTAGGGTCGGCCACTCAGGAAACGCATCCGCGATCGCTCCAGCGGTGGTCTTGATGAGCATCTCTACGTTCGAGGGATTCGTTGAGGATGTGACCGCCGCAGCAATTCATCTCCAGGGACACTCGTACGCGTACATCGCGAACATCGTTGGCCGATGGTCGAATCCCGACGTTGAGCACTGGGGGAAGGAGCTCAAGAAGCACTTCTCAGTCGACCTGTCAAGCGGCTTCGAGATTCGGACGACGCGAGGGGCCCCCTCTGGAAACTGGTCAGCGGCCACGGTCTCGTACGAAGACGCCGTGAAACTCGCATCGAGTTGGATGAATGTACGACACGCCCTTACCCATGGTGGAGCTTCGGCTCGAGGCGCTGAACGGTGGCCAACCGCCACGCGCCGAGGTGAACCCATAGCCACGGCCCTTCGTCCTGACAGGCGGGATCCGCAGAAGTACCATCTCGATCTCCCCGGGGCTCTCGGCTGTGCAGGTCTCTACACCTATGCCGCACGGCACGGGGCAGGCCTCCTGGCTGTCAAGATTGGAGAACCGCGTCCCAATTGGGAGGGGTGCCCGGACTTCGACCCCAGGAGCTAGGTGTATCCGGCCATCAGGTTGGTGACACTCGGCTGATGGGTGTGCGCAGTCCGAGTGATGTGTGTCGCCATTGATGGTTTGTAGTTGCTTGAGCCAAGGTGTCAGAGCGTTGGTGCGTTCGTTGTTGCTGTGGAGACTGGCTTGTAGGCCCATTCGATCTGGAGGGTTCGGTTGAACCGTTCGACCTTGCCGTTTTGCCATGGGCAGTGCGGGCGGATCGTGATGTGGCGGGCTCCGATCGCGTCGAGTGCATGGGCAAACGTGGTGCTTCTGGTGTCATCGCTGAGTTCCTCGGATTCGAGTGGACGCGCGCCTCGGCCCGAGCACCCGCCACATGCTCCGACTGGGATCGCGACGAAGTCCGACACTGGCCCGCAGTAGTGATGAGGCAATCCAAGTGGGTCTTGTTCTGGTTGTTCTGGTTCGTCGGTAGCTGGCGCCGTGCCAGGCCGGGTACCTGGTACCTCTCGCTGCAACGCGCCTCGACGCCGTTCTTGCCCCTCAGGACCCTTTGCCGGTCGACGAGGGTTCGATGTGGGGAGAATGTCAGGACGGAGAAGGTCGAGTTCCTCGACAATCCCGACAAGGTCAACGGCATGGAAGGTGCCGATACCGCCCTCGATTCCAATTCTCGTACCACATACGGACAGGCGTTCTACAACCTGTCACCGCTTGGCCCTGAGAAGCTCGTCGGCTACTATTGGCCGCCGGGCTTATCCGGGTCATTTGGAACGGCATCAGGGAAGACACACAGCGAAGGAGGAACTCGATGCGTAGAAACTTTCTGGTGCTCGCCCTATCGATCGCCCTACTGATGCTCGCGGCTACAACCGCCGCAGCTCATGAGGGGCATGACGATCATGCGGCGATAGATGCGCCTGTGTCCCGAGAATCGACCGGAGTCGAAATAGCTAGTGACGCAGCAGTCGCGCTAGCCAACTCTGCTGGGCTCGCAGAGGCTCGGGACGTTTGGGGCGACGACGCGGCGTTTCTTGATCAGGTCGACTACCAGCTCACGTTCAGGGACCAGAACGATTTCATGCCCAAAGACCCGGAACGAATTGCGGCCGCGATGACGTCAAAGCCTCATACAGAACTCTCGTTGTCGATGGGGCTCTCAATGGCCGCTGCTGAAGAGACAGAAATGCTCCGACGCGATGCCGTTGGCGACGTGTTCCCCGACATCACGAAGCTCGTCTCCGGAGTCGATGAACACACGTATCCCGAGGGTGTCGAACCGACGTACGGACCGCTGTTCGGCGGCATCGCCATGGACCAACACGACGGAGGCGCAGTCCGGCTCGCCGTCACCGATGCCTCCAAGGTCGACGTGAAGGCGATCGAGAAGATGCTCGACGGCGTTTCCAAACTCGTCGTGATCGAGCAGAAGTACTCATACGACGAACAGGCAGACTTCCGTGACCGGCTCGGGAGAGCACTCGAAGAGATCGGCGAAGCAGGTATCTTAATCCGGTGGACTGACAAGGGCAGGCACATCTACGTAGAAGCCCCCAACGTCGAGGATGCAGAGCGTGCAGCAGCGAAGAGTGGCGTGCCGCTCGATGCCTACACCGTACGCGAAGGGCGATACACCACGGCTGGTTTCCCCGGAACCAATCACTCGACGGGCGACCAGCAGCCGGGCTTGCGGATCGAAGTCGGTTCGAACTACGGAGTCGGAGGTTGCACGTGGGGCTTCAACGCTCACACCAACACCTTCAACTACCTTGTTTCGGCAGGCCACTGCCCGCCGACCGCCTACGAGAACTACAGCGGGTACATCTCCGGACAGCTTGTCGTCGAGCAGAGAGCTTCCGGGAGTAGCGGTGGTGTTGTTCTGGCGAACCAAGGCGCATACCTCGTCAGCAAGTACAGCACCGCAAACAACACCGTGGACGCGATGCGGATCTCTTCCTCATACGCAGACGACAACTGCTACCACGGGAACCCGTACTTCGGGAACGCAGCGCACTGTCAGTGGCCCATGAAGCACCGCGCCTCGTACATGTCGTGGGAGATCGACGTTGACCGGACCTGCGCCTCGCTCGGAAGCACCAACAGCTACCGGTGCGGATACATCTTTGAGGAGTATGTCGCTGGGAACGACGTGGCAGCTCGTATCGTGGGTCAATTAGGCGACTCGGGGTCGGGCATGAAATGGGACTATCGGATCGACGGCATCCTGGTGCGAGTCGGAGGCAACTCCTCCGGGAACACCTCGGTCATCTTTGGGACGGCTCACATGGTCCAAACCCGACTTGGCTCACACTTCAACTGCGCCTCCTCGGCAGCGGTGAAGCAGCCGTCACAATGGGGTAACTGCCCCGTCGTGGACGCTTGAAACGCACACTGATGGTCGCGGCGGGGGTGGTCACCCTCGCCGCGGCTGCCCTCGTCGGCTGCAGCAGCGACGAAGACGTATGGGTGAGCGCGCCACCAGACGAAATCGCCGGGACGTGGCTCGTGATCGACACACAGCCACCCACACCCGAGGAGGGTCACGGACCGGTAGACGTGCAGCAGTTCCCTGTGTTCATCACCGTTGCCGAAGGTGACATCGAGGTTGAGGCTGAGTGCTGGTTCGAGGATCCCGACATGGCTGCGGAATATACGGACACGCAGTTCCGAAGGTTCCTTCCTGACAACCCCACTTCAACGATCACGGTGGGGCGAGCGGGATGTCCGTTCGGCCACCCCTACCTCGCGGGTTTGGAGTTCGGTGCGACCTACTCGTGGGAGATCACTGACGGGGAGCTAGTGGCCGTTTCGGAGTCGCGGGGCACCATCTCAATGGCACGGCCCTAGAGGTAGCCGGTCACTACATGGCCCGTTCGAACCGTTGACGTACCCGATGCACTATCGGGCGTTGCTGCTCGAGCAGTCGCACTCGAAGACAGCGCCAGCGAAGAGCTGGCATGCTCTTTCGTGGCGTTCAATCTTGACGGCACTTGGTGTCAGCCGTCGGGCGGGGGGTGTGGCTCGAACTCTTCTTGTCTTTCTCGGAGGACGGGGCATCGGTGTCTCCACTCATTCGGGATTCAGTCTTCGTTGGTGAACGGCTCGGGCGCCGAAGGCAGAGGTGACCCTTGGACAGGATCACCTGACGCTTCGCCGGAGCCACGTATCCGGTGTGCCGGGAAGGCCTTCGGTGACTCATCTCCATGCTGTACGCTTCGAGATGAGCAGGGCCGGTCATCAGGACGAGGGATTACACATCTACGCGGCTGCCCGGGCCTGACTTGACCAGCCGCCCTCGTCCTCGGGACACAGGAGAAGTACGCTCGTCTAACGAGGGTTTCGAGGGCGCTTACCAAGCGCCCGTTGGCGGCCAGCTGTGTGCCCGGGCGGCGAGCTATCGAACCTGTGCTGCGGTGTTGACCTCTCCCGGGTTTGGGTCACACCCGAGGAGGTGCTCTGCAGGATGGCTCGCTTCCGGGTCGGCTCTCGCCGCGGGTCGATGAGGACAACGAGATTCTCGGGAGGTCGGCAACGAGGTCCACGAGCTCGCTTGGCAGCTCAGCGCCTAGTTATAGAACTGACAGAGGTTGGTTACATCGAGGGCTCTGAGGAAGGAGCTCGAGATGACCGAACACGAACAGCGGCGCCTGGTGCGCCATCGGCTTGCGATCCTGCGTCACGCCGAAGAGGTGACCGGCAACGTCGCGATGACATGCCGTTACTACGGGATCAGCCGCAACTGCTTCTACAAGTGGCGGAACCGATTCGACGAGTACGGTGGGAAAGGTCTGAGAGACCGTTCGTCTCGTCCGCACCATTCACCGAACGAGACCGACTCCGAGGTCGTCGGCAAGATCATGTATCTGCGCCAGAACTATCACTTCGGGCCGCACAAGATCGCCATGTATCTCAAGCGATATCACGACATCACGATCAGTCCGTCTGGGTGACCACGCTCGTTGAAACTCCCCAGACCTGCTCGGCGGATTCCAGTGAGCGGCGTCATGGGGTGTGGCGGATCCTCAAACGCCTCGACATGAACCGGCTTCCCACCTCCCAGCGGTACAAACCCACCAAACAGCGGTGGAAACGGTACGAGAAGCCACAACCCGGCCACCGAGTGCAGGTCAACGTCAAGTTCTTGGGCAATCAGGGCACGAAGCGGACCAAGTACTACCAGTACACAGCCATCGACGACTGCACCCGCATCCGGGTACTGCGGATCTACGACCGCTGCAACCAGGAAACCTCGATCCGGTTCCTCGACCACGTCTTTGAGAAACTCCCGTTCCGCGTCGAGGTCATCCAGACCGACAACGGAGCCGAGTTCCAATCCCAGTTCCACTACCACGTCCTGGACGCCGGCGTCGGTCACGTCTACATCAAGCCCGCAACACCCAGACTCAACGGGAAGGTCGAGCGCTCCCACCGCATCGACCAAGAAGAGTTCTACCGGATGCTCGAAGGCGTCGTCATCGACGACACGAACCTGTTCAACGACCGACTCCAACAATGGGAAGACTTCTACAACTTCAACCGACCCCACGGAGGACTCGCAGGCGACACACCGTATGAGAAACTACGCAAGAAGACGACAGCCCCGCTGTAACCGGCCACCGTCAGTTGCACAGCTAGCGGCGCCACACAGCGAACGGGTCAGGATTCTCGAACGCATTATCGGGGCTCATTCGCAGCCAGTTGAGTTCGGGACTTCGGGTCGCGGGCGTGCTTTCGCCTCGGAGAATGACACGCTTGTGATTTGGCGTTAGCAGTCGTATATTCAGAGTGCCAAGTCGCCGGAAGGAGGTGAACTCTCATGCCGAAATCAACACACAACTCAGGCAATCGGTGGAGCAAGGCCGAGGAGACGGAACTCAAACGTCTGGCGCGAGCAAACACTCCCACCAGGGTCATTGGGTTGAAGCTCGGACGAACCGAGTCTGCGGTGCAGAGCAAGGCATCTGAACTCGGTACCAGCCTCAAGCCCACCAACCAATCGCCATACAACCGACGGAAGAAGTAGGGGGATGTATGGGCAAGCGATCGTTCAGGAAGATCCCGGCAACGATTGAGCGGCGAATCACCGACTGTCATGGGGTCCCTTCGTCATATTTGCACTCGTGGAGGTGGGCCCGGGGGATAGCTTTCCGAATCTTCCGGGTCTTGTGATTGCCGACGACCCGGAGAGCGCTATCCCTTCCGAGGTGCTGCCGGATGCAAGCAAGGGAACGTGGGCACGTCGCAATATCGAAGGGTGGGACATCCCACGCAGGGATTTGCCAATGCAGACACGTACATTCTCCGCTGAGACCCCCAACTTCGGGGACTGGTCTCTCGGAAGCCACGAGGTGAGCTGGGATCGAGAGGTCTACCAGCGAGACTTCTTCCCCGGTTGCGGCACTCCGATACTCGTCCATGTGGTGCGGCGTGTCGGCGATCGTGTCACTCTCGCGCTAGAGCTTGATCGTGTGTTCGACGAAGCTCCTCCTGATTCCCGAGAGCTGCTGTTCGCCCTCAACGTCTTTCATGAAGCAGTCGGACACTCAGCTGTCCGTCCCACGGATAGGCCCGCGGGCAGTTTCGTCAAGTCCCTGCACGTGGATTGGGAATTGCTTCCGCTTGGTGACCGCGATGCGATCATCGATCAGGTACGATCCCGGCTTTCCCCGTCACCTGAAGAAGACAGAGCCCTAACGGAGAGGATCGATCTCCTTCATGGCCTGCGGCCGCAGGCCATCGTGACAGGGCCAAGCCACTTCGCCCGCTATGTGGGAG
>RCND010002259.1_pt1 | contig 10735 bp, 5 predicted proteins | sample 2041351 | NCBI WGS metagenome assembly RCND01 (sample SAMN09708230, study PRJNA481090) | Marine sediment metagenome, whole genome shotgun sequencing project. | biome: marine sediment; feature: ocean; material: sediment; isolation source: Sewage treatment plant 12B marine sediment (STP12B) ...
TACATACAACACTCTCTCATGGAAAAGCAGATTTAAGAAACCAACGTGCTCCTTTAGTTGGTGATGTTTTGCTAAATAACAACGACGGAAAATTTACAGATGTCAGCGAAACAGCACATATTTTTGGTGGAGTTAATGGTTATGGTTTGAGTGCTTCAATTGCAGATTTTAACAATGATGGATGGGATGATATCTATGTGTGTAATGATTTTCATGAAGATGATTATTACTACCTCAATAATCAAGATGGAACATTTAAAGAAAGCCTAGCAGACGCTTTTACTACTATAAGTAGATTCTCTATGGGAAGTGATGCAGCTGATATTAATGGTGATGGTTACCAAGATTTGATGACTTTAGATATGTTACCAAAAAGCGAACGTGTCTTAAAAGAAACCGAAGGTGATGACGCCATGTTTAACATGCAGGTGCATTTAAAAAAATTGGGTTATAAAGACCAATATGCTCGTAATATGCTTCAGATTAATAATTCTGGTGACTATTTTCAAGAAACAGCTCTTTTTAATAAAGTTGCCGATACAGATTGGAGTTGGGCACCATTGTTTGCGGATTTCAATAATGACGGTCATCAAGATTTATTTATATCAAACGGAATCCTAAGAAGACCTAACGGTTTAGACTTTAAAAAGTATGTATCAAGCGCTTTTAAAGGACGTTCCGAAAAAGATGGATTAGAGTGGTTGTTTAATTCCATTAACGAAATGAGCAGTGGAAAAGTAACCAATGAAATTTTTGAAGGCAATTCTAAAAAATTCAAAAGTAAAACTGGCGATTGGATTGAAAACTCACCCAATCTATCTAATGGAGCTATTTATATAGATTTAGACTTAGATGGAGACTTGGATATAATAACCAACAATTTTGGTGAAACTGCGGGTCTTTATGAGAATACTACAGATAACTCAAAAAATTATATCTCATTAGATTTTGAATATAAAGGAGCAAATAAAGAAGGTATTGGCTTAAAAGCGATGGTTTACAATAATGGTAATTACCAACTAAAACAATTGTTTAAATCGAGAGGATTCTTATCATCACTAGATAGTAAGTTACACTTTGGTATTAATGATGCAAAGACAATTGATTCCATCCAAATTATTTGGCCAAATAATGAATTTCAAACGATTAAAAACCCAAAAATAAATCAGAATTTAACGATTAATTATTCAGAAGGGAATAACATTTACAATTATGACAATACAATAAATACGGCTTCAACTTTCAAAAAAGAAAACCTCATTATTTATGCGCACAAAGAAGATAATTACAATGATTTTGTTGAGGAAAAATTAATTCCATACAAAATCTCTACTCTGGGACCCGCAATGGCAATAGCAGATATAGACAACAATGGCTATGAAGATGTTTTTATTGGAAACGCTTCAGGAAAATCAGCTAAAATACATATGAATACAGGCTCAGGGTTCTATTCAGTTCCACAACCAGCTTTTGAAAAAGACGCTGCTTTTGAAGATAATGATGCCATTTTCTTTGATGCAGATAATGATGGAGATTTAGATTTATATGTTGCCTCTGGCATTAACGAATCTAAAATTGAAAGGGATCAAGACAATCGTTTATATATTAATGACAATGGGACGTTTATTAAATCCAAAAATCAAATTCCAACAAACACATTAGTGACAACGACTATTATCGCTTATGATTATGATAATGATGGAGATACAGACTTATTTGTTGGTAATCTTGCCGACTCAAAAGATTTTGGTAAACCTGTAAAATCAAACATCTTAGTTAATGATGGTAAAGGTAAATTTTCAAAAGACCCAAATTTTGAATTGGAGTCCAAAGTCACTTCTGCAACTTGGCAAGACATTAATGGTGATAACATAAAAGAGCTATTAATTTCTTCGGAATGGGATGCACCAAAAATTTACTCAAACAAAAAAGGAACATTAGAGTTAATGCCTATTGCTAAAAACATGAATGGCCTTTGGCAATCTATTTCAATATATGACATTGACAAGGATGGTGACAAAGATATCCTATTAGGAAATTGGGGCCTTAACACTAAATTCAACCTCAACTTTGATGGACCATTAGTTATGTATCATTCCGATTTTGATAAAAACGGGAAAGCAGAAACCCTTTTGGCTTATAATAAAAATGGTAAATATTATCCTCTAAATTCTAAAGATGAACTTGCAGCACAGATGAATATCATTAACAAAATTTATACAGATCATAAAAGTTATGCTGGTAAAACGATTGAAGAGGTTATAACCAAAGGTTCTATTGATTTGGCAACAAAATATGAAGTACATACATTAGCTTCAGGCTATTTAAGAAATGACAATGGTAGTTTTAATGAATTTATTGAGTTTTCAGATAATTTTCAATTAGCACCAATAACTTCGTTTTCTGAAATTACACTAAATAATGAGAATCAATTAATTGTTGGTGGCAACTCATATAAGGTAAACTCCTACCATGGATCTTACACTGCCTTAAAAGGATTATTAGTCAAAGATGAATCTCATTACCAACCCATTTCAAATTTTGGTTTAGAACCATTTAACGAACAAATAAAACAAATTGAAATGGTTAAAATGAAAGACAAAAATTTAATTATTGTACTTTCAAATAATGATGAACTAAAGCTTTATTCTTATCAAAACTAACTTATGAGAGTTAAACATTCCCTAGTGTCCATTTTTATTTTTTTAGTTTTCTTCTCGTGTAAAAAAGAGTACCAATCAATTGATATTACAACAAACGATTATCATAATTCGGTAGATAAATTAACTGAAGTCATGATCCACGACATCTTCTCTCCTCCTGTTGCTAGTCGTATTTATGCTTATCCGAACATAGCCGCATACGAAACACTAAACCAAGATAATACGTCGTACAAGTCTTTAGTAAATCAGCTTAATGGATTAACAACTTTAAACTCTAAAAAAAAGGAAGCTTCGGTTAATTTAAAATTAGCTTCTATAATTGCCTACATAAATGTTGCTAAGGAACTTGTTTTTACTAAAGAGAAAATCACAGCTTATAGAGACAGTTTGTATATAAATTGGGAAACTAGTAATCCAAATGAATTTAAATCTGCAAAAGATTATGGTTTAGAAATTTCGGATCAGATTATCGCATGGATGAATGCCGATCATTATTCAGAAACACGCACGATGCCAGATTACAACATCTACACCGATGATCCTTCGCGATGGGAGCCAACTCCACCGGCCTACATGAATGGCATTGAGCCACATTGGAATAAATTAAGACCTTTTGTTTTAGACTCATCGGCTCAATTTAAGCCTCAAACTCACCCAGCTTTTTCTTTGGATAAAGGCACCACTTTTCATAAAGAACTAATGGATGTTTTTAATCTAAACAATGAGATTAGAGCAAAAGGTGATGACTCTGAAGAAATAGAAATTGCAAGATTCTGGGATTGCAATCCTTTTGTCTCAGTAAACAAAGGTCATTTTATGTTTGCAGAGAAAAAAATAACACCAGGCGCACATTGGATTGGCATTTGCAAAATTGCCTGTCAACAAACCAATTCTGATTTTAATAAAACGGTTTACGCTTATACCAAAACTTCTATAGCTATTGCAGATGCTTTTATAAGCTGTTGGGACGAAAAGTACCGAAGTAACCTAATACGTCCAGAAACACTGATCAATAAGTATATCGATTTAGAATGGGCACCAATTTTACAAACTCCACCTTTCCCTGAATATACTAGTGGACACTCTGTAGTTTCGGGTGCTTCCTCAGAAGTGCTGACTGCAATTTTTGGCGATGATTTTGCTTTTGATGATACTACGGAATTACCTTATGGCTTACCAATGCGAAGTTTTAAATCCTTCAGATTGGCCGCTCAAGAAGCAGCGGTTAGTCGATTATATGGCGGTATTCATTATAAAGCTGCTGTAGAAGTTGGTGTTGACCAAGGTATAGCAGTCGGCACTTTAGTCAATTCAGAGCTTTCTTTATTGAGAAACTAATACTGACCAGTTCCTAGAAGCACTAAAGTACAGGCGGCTTCAAATTCAATACCATTTTGTTTCAATAGATTGTAAAATTCAGGATTCTCTGTGCCTGGATTAAAAATAACACGCTTAGGTTGTAAACCGATAATATAATCGTAATAAGGTTCTTGACGCTTAGGATTTAAATATAAAGTAACCGTATCAATATCCTTATAAGATATTAATTCCGTATCGATTGAGACACCATTTACTTCTCCGGACTTTAAACCAAAAGCTTTGACTTCATTATTATAATTTATCAACCTGTTAATAGCTATATTAGAGTAGCGTTCTGGTTTTAGAGACGCTCCCATGACTAATGTTTTTTTCTTCATAATGTTAAAATGATGTTAACGCGTATTAAATATGGTAACATCTTGTAAAGATAGTCGTCTATATTTTAACGAACTTTCAATCAATCAAAAACGAACTTTCAGTCAATCAAAAAATAATCAATCAAAAATGAAGCATTTCTTAGTAATGCTTATTATGGTCTCATCAGCCATTTTAAGTGCTCAACCCAATTCAAATTCAGACATAAAAAGCGGTTCTATTTCAGGACGTATTATGGATGCAGAACTCAATGACCCTATACCTTATGTAAACATAATAATCAAAGATGCCGCCAACAAAATCATTACTGGTGGTATTACTAATGATGATGGTACTTTTAAAATAGAAAAGATTCCTGAAGGTCTTGTAAAAGTCGAAATTTCATTTATTGGTTATAAAACTATAATTAAGGAAGTAAATATGGGTAAAAACGGCTATAAAATTAATGTTGGAGACATATTTCTAGAAGAAGATGTCGCAAGCTTAGATGAAGTAACAATCGTTGCTGATGTATCTACTATTCAACAAAAAATAGACAGAAAAGTCATTACCATAGGTAAAGATTTACAAACTGCTGGAGCAACCGCTAGTGAGATTATGAATAACTTACCATCAGTTAGCGTAGATCAGCAGACCGGTTCTGTAAGCTTACGTGGAAATCAAAACGTACGTGTTATGGTAGACGGAAAATTATCTAACATACCAGCTGAACAACTACTGAAGCAAATTCCATCGACATCAATTAAAAGTATTGAATTAATTACAAATCCTTCTGCAAAATATAACCCTGAAGGAATGAGTGGAATCATAAATATTATCCTTCACAAAAACACGCAAATAGGTTTTAATGGAAATATTAATGTTGGTTTAGCTTATGATATCGAGCCTAAATTTAATAGCGCAATTGATGCTAATTACAGAAACGGAAAATTTAATGTTTACAGTACCTACAGCAACAATATTTCTAAAAATTACAATTTCGGAGAGATTATTAGAGTTGAACAAGAAATTCAGCAAAATTTCGACATTCTAGAAAATAGCAAATCTCATTTATTTAAAATTGGTCTCGACTATTATTTAAATGATAAGAATACCATTTCTATATTTTCAAATCAGAATGTATTTGATGGCTGGGCCAATGTAAATTCTCGTATTGATTATTCAACAGACCCTTCCTTAAATGAATCTCAATTCATTAGAGGTGAAAATGAGAACGAATCACAGCAATATAATTTAAATTATAAGCACGATTTTGACGATGAAGGCCATAACATAGAGTTAGAAGTAGATTACAATATATATGAAGGATTAGGGAGTACAAATAATATGTTTTTCAACTCTCAACGTCCAAATTTTACAGAAGATACAGATACGGATAGAAATCGTACAACCGTAAATTTAGACTATGTAAATCCTTTATCAGAAACCACCAAATTAGAATTAGGCCTGCAAGCGCGCTTGTTTGATAATAGTATTTTTTACGAATCTGATGGAAGAGAATCAAATGAAGTCGGAGAATATATACCAACAACAACACGGTTTGATTATACTAGAGATATCTACTCTGCGTACGCTATTTATGGTAAAACATTAGATAAATGGAGCTACCAAGTGGGTCTAAGAGCTGAGACTGTAAATGTAGATTCTGAAGCATATAAAAAAGACCTATCGTCTAACGAAGAATTGATTATACCTTTTGAGAATGACTATATTGAATTATATCCATCTGCATTCTTCACATATTCACCTTCGGAAAAGAATTCGTACCAGTTAAGTTACAGCAGAAGAGTTGACCGTCCTGGTATTGGGCAAGTTAATCCGTTGCCAGAATTTAGCACGCCTTTGATTTCTCAGTTCGGAAATCAAGAATTACGCCCTCAATTTACTAATTCTATTGAGACAAATTATACGAGACAATTAGAAAAAGGTAGTATTACTGCAGGTGTGTTTTATAGAATTATCGAAGACGAAATACAACAAGCCATTCTAATCGACAGAGAAGACCCTAACCGTTTAATACTAACGCATTTAAATTTTGATAACACTACCGCTTTTGGTGTAGAATTATCATCGAGTTATCGCCCAACGAAATGGTGGAGTATTAATGCTAGTTTTGATTTATACTCGCAAACACAAACAAGTGTTGCAGAATCATTTGATGAAAACCAAAATATTATTTTAAGCACTGTTGAAGTCGATAACGTCGCCATGAATCTAAGAGCATTTAACAACTTTAAAGTTAGTAAAAGCTTCAGTCTTTCTGTTTTCGGAATGTATCGAGGGAAAAATAAAAACATTCAGTTTGAAATGGAAGATATGCTTATGGTTAACTTAGGGATGCGTTATAACTTCATGGAAGGAAGAGCCGATTTTAGCCTAAGCTATAATGATATTTTTGATACTATGTTTGCTCAGTTTAATGGACAAAGACCATTCTTACAAGAAGGACAATTCAACTGGGAAAGCCAACAAATATCAGGTCGATTATCATATCGTTTTGGTGGCGGAAAATATAAAGCCAAATCTCGTAAACGTCGCGATAAAGATGAAAAAGAAGGAGGAGGATTATTCTAAAATAAATTTTGAAAGTAATATTTAATAGCCTGCATAAATAGTTGATGGTTAGTGTTAATGTTAAGCTATTAAATTAGAAAACCCGAAACGTAAAGTTTCGGGTTTTTGTTAAATACACGTTAAATCTGTTACTCTTTGAAATAAAATCGAAACTATTACGTCTATAGTAGTGAGATAAGTTTTAAGTAATGATTATAAATTAATTTTTATAATAGTGTTAGTTAAGTTGGTTAATAGCTGAAAAGCCCAGACGAGTTAATTGTTTGGGCTTTTTTTATTGTATTTGTCTATGTGTTGAGTTGACTAGAATTGTGTTAGTAAAAACGATACAAAATAAAATCTTTACAATTTTTGTAATTAGGCTTTCAATAGCAATTAATTTTATCTGGTGTTATCAGTTATTTTTAATTAGACGTTTCATCAATAAACTCATCCACATCTTTTTTAAATTTTTTCATGGACGGTTTATGAGTATACATCATATGACCAGCTTCATAATATTTCATAATGATATTTTTCTTCAATTCAGGGTCTAATCCCATATGATTGATAGAATGTTCTACTCCATAGAAGACAGTAGCCAAATCATAGTATCCATTAAGGATTAAGATTTTGAGATTAGGGTTTCTCTTCATCGCAGAGGTCATATCAGGTAAAGTACTAACAGCCACTTGTGCATTCCAAATAACATTGCCACCATGATTCCAATCCCATTTAAAGCCTTTTCGAGAACCTGCACTAGTCGTATAAGTCATATCTTTTCTGACTTTTAATTCATTGTACAAATAATCCTTAAAGGCAGAAATATAAGGTGCAGAAATCGCGTCACCCTGGGGATCCGTTAACGCAAACTGTGATAACAGATCTTCATTAACACCTGTAAATCGCGAATCAAGCCTTCCGACTGTTAAACCTTCTGTTCTAAATAATTCTTGAAAATATTCGTTATTGGTAACGCGTAAATCTGCCTTTAGCCAATACTCTTTACTTAAGCCTGAAAAATTTGCTAATTTTTGAGCTATATATTCTTTTTCAGATATTGTTAATTGATCCCCTTTGAGCAAGCTTATAGCATATTCATTTTCAGTAAAACTTCGTACGTCTTTTAAAAAACCCTCTAAACTTTCGCCTTTGTCCTTTACCTTATTATGATACCAAGCTGTTGCAGCATATGCAGGAAAATGAATCAAATATGAAACGTCATCACCTGGACCAAATAACAAATGTTGTAATTCAAACACAGCAGAAACCATAATAACACCATTCATAGAGATGCCTTTGTCTTGAAGGTACTTCACTAATCCTGCATTTCTAAAAGTGCCATAGCTTTCACCTAATAAATATTTGGGAGCGTTAAATTTTTTAGATCGTATAATAAATTGTTCTATAAATAGCCCAATACTTCTTATATCTTGATCTACTCCCCAAAAGTCCTCCCATTTTGAATCGCCTATGGGTTTGCTAAACCCAACACCAATTGGATCTATCATCACCAAATCTGCTTTATCTAGTATTGAAAATTCATTATTTACAATCTTATAAGGGGCTGGTTTCGTATATCCAGTATCATTTATATCTACACGTTTTGGTCCTAAAACTCCAAAATGTAACCAAAAAGAGGCGGATAGAGGTCCGCCATTAAATGCAAAAACAATGGGTCTTTCTTTATTTGAATTTGTTTTTTTATAATGAGTGAATCCAAACAAAGCAATAGGTTTGTCATTTTCATCTCTCAATTGCAAAGTACCAGTTTCAGCATCAAGGTTAATAATTTTGCCGTCAATAGTTACAGACTGAGATGAGATAAATATTTCACCTTTTGGTAATTCCTTTTCTTCAGATTTCTCTTGAGAAAATAATGTTATTGTAAAAAGGATAAACACGACAACGCATATTTGGTTTTTCATAGTATTTGGTATTCGATTTAAACTATTGGTCTGTTATTATGGTTTGAATGTTTTGCTTATAAACAATAAGCAAGTCAACTTTAAATTCATAAGATTCCTACTTACGCAGAAATTTACCATTTAATAATTACACTTCCCCAAGTAAAACCACTACCAAAAGCAGCTAACACAACATTGTCACCTTCTTTTATTTTACCTTCTTCCCAAGCTTCAGTTAAGGCTATAATTACAGAGGCTGCAGTAGTATTACCATATTTCATAATATTATTAAAGACTTGATCATCTCTTAAGCCAAACTTCTTTTGAATAAATTGTGCAATTCTCAAATTGGCCTGATGCGGAATTAACATGTCTATATCCTCACGTTGCAATCCATTTTGCGTTAGGCCTTCCATAATGACTTCACTAAAACGAACTACAGCATTTTTAAAAACGAATGTGCCATCCATATAAGGAAAGTAAGATAAATCTTCTTCACCTGCCGCAATAATTTCAGGTACCCAATGCGCTATGCTTGGTGAAGCTACTATGAGCTTATCGGCATATTTACCTTCACTATGCAAATGTGTAGATAGAATACCTTTTGAATTATCTTCTTCCCTACTTAAAACCGCAGCTCCTGCTCCATCACCAAAGATTACAGTAACACCACGACCTCTTGTGCTTTTGTCTAACCCATTACTATGATATTCTGCGCCAATAACCAAAATATTTTTATACATCCCAGTTTTTATAAATTGATCAGCAACTGAAATGGCGTATATAAATCCAGAACATTGATTACGTACATCTAAGGCTCCGATCGTAGGCATATCCAACATATCTTGAATTTGCACACCACAACCAGGGAAATAATAATCTGGACTTAAAGTGGCAAATACAATAAAATCGATATCATCTTTTGTTATACCTGCACGTTCAATAGCAATTTTGGCAGCTTTTGCTCCCATTACAGCAGAAGTATCTTCAGTACCCTCCTTAATCCAACGTCTTTCTTTTATGCCAGTGCGTTCTTGTATCCATTCGTCATTTGTATCCATTAATTCAGACAAGTCATCATTAGTAACAACATTGTCTGGAAGATACTTTCCTAAGCCTATAATTTTTGAATTATACATTAATAAAGTGTTTTTATTGTTCTTTTGATAAATAGAACGTGTATTTATAATGAAAAACAAAAATAGCTATTAAATAGCATTCAATATTTTATTGCATATTGGATTCGTTATGCATGCATAATAAACTAGTGGTTATATTTTTATGATTTTGTAATTTTAACAATCCTGGTCGATAATAAATTTTCATTTTTAACTATCTTGGGGGAACTAATCAATTTCACAGAAACATGAAAAACATAATCAGATTATTTGCCTTTTTACTATTAGTAAATAGCTATGCGCAACAGAGTCTAGAATACCAACAACCCTCAGAAGAAATCTTAGAATTAGCTGATGTAGAATTAGCCCCTGGAGTGCAAATTGATAGTAAAGGCGAAAATATGGTGTTGCTTTTCCGTAATCAATACAAATCAATTGCAGAGCTGTCAGAAAGTGAATTAAGATTGGCTGGCCTCAGAATCAATCCAGTAACAAATATTGGCAGTAGAACCAATTATTACACAAATATTAAAGTAAAAAAAACTACAGACAAAGATGCTAAACAGGTATCTGGCTTGCCAGAAAACCCGAGATTATCAGGATTTAGTTGGTCACCGGACGAATCTATGATCGCTTGTCTTAACACAACCGCAGCAGGTGTAGAAGTTTGGGTATTGCATATTACAAAAGCAAAAGTTACTAAACTGACAGATGCCAATGTAAATGCCAATATGAGAAGTGCACTGAATTGGTTTAAGGACAACAAACATCTTTTAGTAAAAATGTTACCGAGTGATAG
>RCND010004604.1_pt1 | contig 10733 bp, 10 predicted proteins | sample 2041351 | NCBI WGS metagenome assembly RCND01 (sample SAMN09708230, study PRJNA481090) | Marine sediment metagenome, whole genome shotgun sequencing project. | biome: marine sediment; feature: ocean; material: sediment; isolation source: Sewage treatment plant 12B marine sediment (STP12B) ...
GCCACTTATCCATGGCTTTACGGATACCCACATCAGGTCTGAAATGGAAGTAAGGCATGGGAACATCCGCCAGAACTTCGGTATCGAGTATTGTGCCCTGGCAGACAACCAGGCGATATCCACTGCCGGCCAGGGAAACCAGTGTGACAAGGGTCGCCGGACCGGGCTCAGCGGAGAAAACAAGGGTGGGAGGATTTGCCAATCCACCAATTTCCAGAGGCCGATCAATGAGCCTGATGGGGCGATCCTTCCGTGCCAGTTTCCAGTTACCCTCCCCCATATGGCTCATAAGTGCCGAATCTTTCTCAAAATCCAGGGAGTACATCTCAGTGAAATGACCTGCGCCGGAAAGCAAGTGCCCGGCTCCAACGAGTGCAGCGGTGTGAACATCGCCTTCATTGGAATAGGCATAACCTGCAGCCATGAGGTTGGAAGCCCCAAGCATCGGGATTTGTTCAAAACGGCCGTCTTCCTTGAAATCATCGAAATTCGCCGAGAAACCGTCGTAGTTCGCTTCAAGAAGAAAAGCTTCAAGAGCCAACTGCAGACGAACGGCGTAGCGGTGGGATTCCGCAGGAAGGTCAGGAGCGATTTCGAAATTACGTTTGTCCTTACCCAGCTGAGCATCGATAGCGGCATCAGTGATTTTTTCAAAATGTCTGTAGACCTGTCCGATACCCTCATGGAAAGATTCGGGGCCTATGACACGTTGATAATTACCCTCATCACCGATAATGTCGCCCATACCCTTCATCCTGCCGAATACCGCTATGCGTGACCTCTTCAATTCATTTGCAGCCATAACCGACGAGGTCCAATCACGAAAATAAGATCGAAATTCTTCAGACTGCCAATCTTCTGTAATCACAGTTGGAACAGTTCCTGATTGAAGAATCATATTGGCCGTATCCTGCATGCCGTGGATTCCCTGATTGGTGGTCAACCGACTCCAGTTCCAATCACTGGTAACGGAAGGCAACGGTTGGATATTGGCTAAAAATAGGGGTAAAGTGTTGTCTTCCAAAGCCTTCACGAGTCTCAATCCGGGACTGTAGAGGAGCATGACAATCATGATCCCGTCATAGTCACCGGCATTGAAACCGCCCATAATTCTCTCGATATCCTCCCGGCTTTTCGCGGCTCCGGGAAAATCGAGTTCGACAAACTTCGAGAGACTGGCTATCAGCTCTCTGGCGAAAGCTTCCTGATTCCGCGTAATTTCAGGCTGGCTCTCATCATAGAGCCCGTGCATGATTCCCAGGAATCCTATACGAGGTTTTCTAGCTTTAAACATTTAATGCCTCCTGTTGGACACTCAGTCCATGTAATATCCACCATTAATATTGATTGTCTCACCACTGATAAATGAAGACTCATCAGAGGCAAGGAATCTCATGAGATTTGACATGTCTCCTTCGGTACCCAGGCGGCGTACCGGAATTTTATCCGCCATCAACTGCTTCTTTTCATCCGACCAATACTTCATCAACTCGGTCATCACGGCGTGGGGTGCAATAGCATTACAGGTAATACCAAAGGGGCCCAGCTGCCGTGCAACAGATCGTGTCAGGGAAATTACAGCACCTTTGGACCCGCCGTAGACAAAAACAGTCGAGTTATCTCCATTCTTGCCGGTGATGGAAGCCACATTGATGATACGGCCATATTCCTGGCGTTTCATAATTGGCGTGACGGCCCGAATGGCGTAGAGAATACCTTTTACATTGATATCCAAAGTCCTGTCGATAATTTCGTCAGTGGTTTCTTCTATGGTACCGGGAAGAAGCAGTCCGGCATTATTGATGAGTATATCTATACGCCCGAAATCCTTTGATACCGTGTTAATGAGGTTATCAACCTGTGGTCTATCAGAAACGTCACACTCGATACCCCGAGCCTTGCCGCCCATCTCGATGATTTCAGAGACAGTAGCGTCCATTCCTGGAATGTCAATATCAGAAACTATAACCGAGGCACCCTCGTAGGCCATGTCGAGAGCCGTTCGTTTTCCCATGCCCTTTCCGGCACCGGTGATGATCGCAACTTTCTTTGTAAATCGAATACTGCCCGGTATCGCTGAAGAACTCATAATGTGACCGTTACTCCTTTCTCGATTGACTCGAGAGCGGCATCCATGGCCCGCTGGGCCCAGATAGCATCATCAATCCCTGAAATCAGATCTTTCTTTCCGGAGATTACCTTGTCGATCAGATACCTCACCTCGTTCGTGATCGTTTCCTGGTACGCCGTATACGTGACAGAATGAGAGATGCCGGCCTTGGACTCAACCCAATCATTGTAGGAGTACTGGGTTGTACCATGGGTTCCGATAACCTTCACCATCCAGGACCACGGGGATCCGCTTTTATCATCTGCGGCGAAGCTCATGCAAAGGTGGGCGATGCCCCCATTGTCCAGCTCAAGCAGTACCATCCCGATGTCTTCCTTTTCAGGCTGCAACGGATGATTCCGATTCGCTTTCAGGGCCGTCACCCGCTTAGGTCGGCCGACAAGATATATCATCGTGTAAAGATTGTGAGTCATCAGATGCCGAAGAACTCCGGGAAGTGTTGATGATCGATCGTGTGCGTGGTGAATGTTGTATAAGACATAACAGGAAACCACGTCCCCGATAGCCTTTTCGTCAATAAGACGCTTCGCCCGCTCCAGACTCTGCTCATGTATCATGTTATGGCCGGGCATGCAGAGCTTACCGGTGCGATCCGCAACATCCTTGAGTGCCTTTCCCTGCTCTACTGACGCGCATATCGGTTTTTCCACCAGCACGTCTTTTCCAGCTTCCATTGCCATTTTTGCATATTCAAAGTGAGTCTCGAGATTGGTGAGTACAAATACCAGATCGATATCCGGATCTTCAAGGAGTTCAGGTACCGTGAGATAACGTTTGCACCCCTCTTCTTCTGCCCTCCGAATCGCATTCGACTCCGTTCGATTCCAGAGCCCTATCAACTCGGCACCTTCATGTGCTTTTACAGCTTTGGCCTGGAGCAACGAGATCTCGCCTGCACCAATGAACCCCACACCAATTTTATTCCCATTTTTCATTGAATTAACCTCATCTGTTGTTCGTGTATTTTTTTACATTGAAGATATTAACTGGAAAGACTTTCCAATGCGGCCTTCAACTTCGCATCAGCCAGGTTGTCTATATCAAGTAGATCAGTTACCCCCGGATAACTCAGAGCTTTGGACGTAACGGTTTTCGGGAGATTTACCAGAATATCCGGCCATGTTTTATGAGTCGCTATTGAGACTTCGGAGAGCAGATTACGCAGCGCCGCCTGGGGTTCTTTCCGGTGTTCAGGGTAACCTGCACCCCTCTCAACGCTGAAGATTCTGTCAAAGAGATGAATTTCAAATTAACATCTCCGGCCCAGCCGTACCCTTTGTTCAGTGCCAGAGATAAACAGTTACCGCCATTGATCTGAGTAAATAACCATGCATCAAGAGAATCCAGAACCAGACCGGCAAATACACCGGGATATTGCATGGCCGAATCCAGGTAACCCTGGCCGGTTCCGCAACCGCCTACGACAAAATCAACTCGACCTGTATGAAGCAGCAACCCGGTCAGGAAACCTGTTTCGGTGTAACCGAGCTGAGGTTCTGTGCCGCCTTTCTTCATACCGACATTGAAAACTTCATGCCCTCGTCCATCCAGAGCAGATATGATATCCGGATTCCGATCCCCGGCACTGGTTTCACTGATTATTGCTATTTTCATTTTTCCCCTCCGATCGCGGTCTTTACCGACTCGATGATGTCTTCAGTATTCATTCCGTTCTTTGAAAAGATCTCTTCATTGTCACCTGACTCCATGAAAATATCCGGGAATCCCATCCGTATAACCTGGCACGGGCTGCGGGTGGCGGTAACCTCGGAAACGGCACCGCCCAATCCGCCGATAACACTGTGGTTCTCTATGGTAATTATCTGACCGCAATCCCGTGCGGCTTTGACTATGGCATCTTCATCGATAGGCTTGATACTCGCCATGTGAAGATGACGAACCTTTATGCCCTGCTTACGGAGTGTCAACGCGGCTTTCAGGGCCTTTGGTGTCATCATTCCCGTGGAAATCAGGCAAAGATCCTGTCCTTCGGTCAGTATTTCCGCTTTACCCCACTCGATTTTATGGGATTCTCCGAAAATCGTCGGAACAGGGCATCTGACAGTCCTCAGATATACAGGACCCGGTGTATCGAGTGTCAATTTAGTGGCAATTTTTGTCTCTACTGAGTCTCCTGGAACCAGCACCCGCATGTGGGGCATAGCCCTCATTATGGCAATATCCTCAACCGACGCATGGGTCGCTCCGGCCTTTCCGGTCGGCAGGCCTCCATAGGAACCATTTATTTTTACGTTGAGCCTGGGATAGGCCACTGAAACACGGATCTGATCCAAAGCCCGTTTTGCCAGAAACACCGCGAATGTGGATACCAGAGGCATCAGACCCACCGTCGCCATACCGGCAGCTGCGCCTACCATATTGGCCTCGGCAATTCCCATCTGATAAAACTTGTCCGGATACGCATCCCGGAATATGGAAGTCTGTGATGATGTGCAGACATCGGCATCCAGAACCCGTAAGTCCGGGTATTCATCCGACAGCTCTTTCAGGGCTTCCCCAAAAGACACACGAGGGGCGAAATTTTCACCAATTTTCGGGTATGTCATATCGCGGCTCCGCTGTTGTTAAGCTCGGCCATCGCCGCTGCATATTCTTCGTCATTCGGAGCAAGACCATGCCATTTCGGAGTTCCCTCCATGAATGAGACACCTTTACCTTTGATTGTGTCGGCGACGACAACGACAGGACCCTCATCGGATGCCGATGCGGCATCTTCAAGAGTCCGAACAAGATCATTCATGTTATGACCGTCACATCGAAACGATTGCCACCCGAAGGCTTCGTACTTGGCGGCAAGATCACCAATATCCACAGCATCCGCTGTCATAGATGACAGTTGAACCTTATTGTTGTCGATTATGGCTATCAGACGCTTCACCCGCTTATTGGCCGCCCCGGCAAACAGAATCGCTTCCCAGAGTTGACCCTCTGTTGATTCACCGTCCCCGATGAGGACAAATGTTCGGAATTTTCTGTTTAAATCAGCTCCGGCCATAGCCATACCCAGACCACAGGAGAGCCCCTGCCCGAGAGACCCGGACGAAATGTCGATACCTGGAACCTTATTCATATCCGGATGGGCCTGGAGTATGCTGTCGACGCTGTCAAAAGTATTGAGCACATCTTCAGGAAAAAATCCCCGATGAGCCAGAGTTGCATAATATCCGGGTGTTGAATGACCCTTGGATAGTACAAATCTATCTCGTTCGGGTAATTCTGGGTTCTTCGTATCAATATTCATCACACGAAAGAAAAGAGCCGTAAGGATGTCAGCTTCGGAAAGCGAACCGCCAGTATGACCTATACCGGCTTCGTGAATGGTCTTTATAATCAGCTTTCTGATATTCAACGCAGCAAGTTCAAGTTCTGCGACAGTTGGAGTCGTTTTCCCCATTAGTACCTCCACAACAATGTCACTTTTCGAACGTTTAGTGTCCCATACAAAACATAATACACTGCTTATGTTGTTATATTACCATTATTGAGAACAAAGTGTATACACGTACCATCTCTAAATAGAATTTTTCTATTCTCCAATTATCTGATAAACGACTGAAAACCATCTGCCATTTAGGTAGAGGGGCGCCGAATTATGACGCGCCCCGTGTAGCAGATATCAGACAGCCTTTACCGTCGAATCCAATTTCGTTATTTCCGTTTTTATTGAGGCTATTCTCCGTTTCTCGGCGACAATCTGTATAACCTCGTCGGCGCCGACTCCAATCAGAATTACCATTCCGATAACCGCGAATTCAAGTGTTGTCGCGATACCGATAATATTGATGGCATTGTATAGAACCCTGACAATGGCGACACCGATAATGACGCCGAGAATGTTTCCCGTTCCGCCCTTTAGACTGATCCCGGCAAGACCGGCACAGAAGGCTGAAATCATATAGCATGCGATTATCATTCTGTGGGTATTGATACCGCTGAATCGAGCCGCATCCTCATTTCGTCCGAGGGCCAGTATGTACGGCCATATATAGTTCGATTCAGAAAGATAGCCAGAATGACAGCAAAAAAGACCAAGATAATAAACGGCATCGGGAGCGACCAATTCATGAAATATTTCAGAGCGGTACCATCCGCCCAGAACGCTTCAGGAACTTTCCCGCCGGCGAGGAATTTGAGACCAAGGAATTCTGATCCGAACCCCTGGGTGACATCGTTGGTATAGAATCGTGCAATACCGCGGTAAATGAACAGACCACACAGAATAACGCCAAAAGGTTGCAGATTAAGTTTGGTGACAAGCAGTCCATGCAGCAAGCCGAAACCGATAGCAATGGCGATAACGAACAGCAGCGCCCCCCCGGAACCTGTCAACATAGATGGCACATCAAATCATCTGAAGTTTATGCCGCTCGATTGAGTGTAACAGTACGTTCGGGTTTAACTTGTCTCGCGCCAGTAACAAAACGTTCAGGATGAAACATCGCAGCCTGATTCAGGATTTCCTGCCGTTTTTCAAACAGAGAAAGATCCTCTCCATTGTGCTTCTACTGTGGTGTCACGTACCCAAGTGATCCTGCCTTGAAAATCCGGACTGTTAGTTAAGGCCGAATTTATTAAAATGAGGTATTAACTATGAGTGGATCAGAAAAGGATACGTGAGCTTGAGAAGAAGCTCAGAGATGCCGAGATGGATCGGGACTGAAAAAGCATTGGCCATTTTCAGCGAAGCACCGAAATGAAATACCGCCTCATCAAAGAAAACCGCTCGAAGTTTCCGGTGGTGAGAATGTGCCAGAATCTGGATGTGTCCAAGAGTGGTTATTACGAGTGGCGAGTACACTAGAAGGCGGCCAGTAAAATTGCAAATGATTCTCTGGTGAATCGAATCAGTGAACTCTTTTATATCAAGCACAAGCAGATGGCCGGCAGTCCACTGATCACTAAGGATCTTCACGATAAACCGGAGTACCAATCGGTCCATAGAAGCCGTGTGGCTGCTCCTATTAAGAGTATGAGCCTTAGATGCAAGATCCAGAAGAAGTTTGTCGTCACCACAGATTCAGATCATAACGAATCGGTTCCAGAGAATCTCTTGGATCGGCGATTCAATCCAGAGGAACCGAATATCTGCATTGTTGGAGATATTACCTATGTAAAGGTCGGTTCCCATTGGGAATATCTATCTGTATTAATCGATCTCTATTCCCGCAAAGTTGTCGGTTGGGACCTGAGTGGAAAATTAGCGGCGGACTCTACCTTTAATGCATTCAGGGAATATCCGTACTGGTGTAATCATCCACAAGGAGTACTTGTTCATAGCGATAGAGGAGTTCAATATGCCTCGGAGCAGTTCAGATCTCTCTTGGTTTCTGTCAATGCAATTCAGAGTATGAGCAGAAAAGGAAATTCCTGGGATAACGCTGTGGCAGAATCTTTCTTTCATACGTTGAAGACCTGGCTGATTTATCATCGGAAATACAAAAACCGGGACGAACTGGAGAAGGATCTTTACTGGTATATTGAAATCTACTACAACAGGGTCAGGAAGCATTCTGCAAACAACTGGTTGACCCCAGACGAGAAAGAACAGAAGTATTACGAACGGGAAATTGTGGCTTAACTGACTATTTGGTTTTCCAGGGCAGGATCAGATCTTCATCCGTCGGCAGATGCGCTCGCTTACTTCCCATTAATCTTCCTCTCAACCCGGATATTTTTTCAGATAAGGCACCCGTTCATTATTTACATCCGGACCAAAGAATTTTAAAATTTCAAGATCGACATCACCAGTATTTTCGTAAAGTACACCTTTAACAGCTTTTGAGTGAGTTACAAGGAGTTCATCTTTACCGAAGTTCTGACCTTCTATTTCCAGGCCTTCGGCTTTTCCTCTTCCCCTCCAGACCAAAATATTATAAACACCTGTGTCACTGCTGATAACCTTCTGTCCCGGGCTGATAACGAGACGCTTACCATTGAATTTCGTAGTATTATAATAAATCCAGTATTCTCTGGAACCTTCACTTACTTTGTCTTCGATTAAAAACGGCGGCGTATGCCTGTTCTCATAAAAATACGGGTCACCGTTGATTTCCCAGTCCAGTTGATCCAGGGCAGCCTGTTCACCTTTTTCGGCGCGGGCCTTTTTCTCAATATCCTTGAAGAGCATCTCTTTTGATATTTTTGTGCCTTCAACTGTTGACTGAAAGACGGCCATAACATCCGAGGGCTCCTGCAATTCTATTGTTAACGCGGAACCCGGTGCATGAAGCACCCCTGCCGGCAGATGAAAACCTTCTCCGGGAACATTCATATAGGCTCTCGAATGCATCAGAAGCTTCTCACTGTCCCATTCTTTTAAGGCGGGCAGAAATAATTCAGACTGCATGTTCTGTTCAACTATATAAGGATGAACACCAAAAAATGTTTCAGGATGGGGACCCAAATCAACGCCTTCAGGGAAAAAATATGCTTCTTCTTTGGATGTTGCTCCTACCTTGGAGGCTTCTTCCTGGGTTTGATGAATGTGATAGAATAATCTGCAATTATAGTCGTATATCTTCGCGAGGCGGCCGAGGTTTTTGTGGGTTTTTGAGTATTCTTCACCAAGGAGCTGCTCGCCGGCGGCATCAACTGCATCGCGCAGCAGGATCTCATACCCTTCTATATCTATATAGGATAGTCCTTCATTTTTAAATTTAACATCATTATCAGCTTCTGTTTCCGAACCGAGCCAACGCTCACAAATCCAGCCGCGTTCACCGACCTTGCATTCCTCATTAGTTAAACCGAGCCGTTTTCCAGGAGGCAGAAATGTTCTGGCCACCCATGCCGGCTTTAGACGCAACAGTCCGTTGTTCCTGTTTAATTCACTTTTCAATACTTCTGATATTTCTCTGCTTTTCACATTTCTATCCTTTAGAATTCGCCAATTTTGCTGCTTCCTCTTCTATTGCCTTAACCTGTTCTAATGAATTTATTACATTAAAATCGATAAGAACTTTATAAGTTTCCTGTGCTTTAATCACAGGCAGTTTGTTCTGTTTTCTTGCTTCCGCCCGCCCTATCGGATTGACAGTTCCGGGTTCCAGCCCGCAGACATAACAGCCTTGTCCTGTCATTTTCCATTCAGTAAATTCCGGAAGCTGCTTCTTATTAAAACGCAGAACAATGCCAAGGGGCGCTCCCTCGACATCCGGATTTACCAATGCAACAAAAGTATTTCCCTTATTGTCAGCCTGAAGCTGATGAAAGAAAACTTTCTCCTTATAATCCGGTTGCGGATCAGAGAATTCTCTGCATTCTTCAAGCCCGTTATCATCAGATGCCTGTTTATCTCTAACTGTGGTTGATTGAATGGGAGCTATTATCCTGGATTTTTCTGATAATAGCGGAAACCCGAAATTAAAATGATACAGCATCATCAGCGGCTGAGTCTCAAAACCCCTGTTCTCTATATAATCTTCAATCCTGATGCTGTTTCTTCCGAGAGATGTTGTTATCTTTCTGGAAAGTGTCAGATTCTCACCCATAACAAAGGCTTCCCGCATCCTTCCGCTTAGAGAGATCTCATATTCATCAGCGTTCCACTGTTCATTGACAGAGACCTTTTCAGCTTCTGAATTTGAAATTCGTCCATGCAGTCCCAGCTCTTGGCCAAGATCATTACAGGGTGCACCGCAATAGGTTATCCCGCAGGTAGTGAGCAAGCCCCCGTAAAAACTTCTCAACCACTGCAGGCCGGATTCTTCATAATATGCCGGAGAGGTCATTCCCGTAGCAGAAGAAAACTGAAGCGGAATTCCTTTATATCTGCAGTCAAAGATGTCCATAGCCCGGCCCGGGATTACATTAAATTCCAGACCAGCTCCTGTCCTGACATTTACAGCTTTGACACCATCAGCTTTACCCTCCGAATAGATGTACGGAGTTGCTCCGGCAATTGAAGAAACATCCGACAGGTAGGACCTGAGTTGGGTCTTTGTCCATGTTTTTCCTAAATATTCTGCCATATCATACTACTTCAGATTCAGCCGTGATTTGAGCGGCCTTTTTTGCAAGAGCCATCGACTCCTGGACTTTACGTCTGGCTGTAATAATCTGAACGACCTCGTCTGCCGAAACTCCAATAAGGATAACCAGTCCGAGTACTACAGACTCCAACTGCGTTGATACCCCGGAGACATTAATAGCGTTATAGAGAACACGGACTATGGCTGTTCCCAGCACAACGCCGAGAATGGAACCCTCTCCACCACGCAGGCTTATACCGCCGACAACACAACCTGCAATAGCATACAGCTCATACATGGTTCCAAGGGATGATGGCTGAACAGTATTCAGGTCGAGAGAGAACAGCAGACCGCTGAATCCCGCGAAAGTTGAAGAAACAATATAAGCAACAATGGTTACTTTATCAGTATGGATTCCGCTGAAACGTGCTGCGCTGACATTTCTACCCGTTGCCTTAAGGTGCTGACCATAAACAGTTTTATTCAGCACAAACGCAAGAATTATGGCCAGAATTACGAGAATAACAAAAGGCATGGGAAGTGACCAGTTTACAAAGAACTGGGGAGGCGTAGTACCCTCAGGCCAGAAAGCCGATGGAATACGTCCCCCA
>RCND010002262.1_pt1 | contig 10732 bp, 10 predicted proteins | sample 2041351 | NCBI WGS metagenome assembly RCND01 (sample SAMN09708230, study PRJNA481090) | Marine sediment metagenome, whole genome shotgun sequencing project. | biome: marine sediment; feature: ocean; material: sediment; isolation source: Sewage treatment plant 12B marine sediment (STP12B) ...
ATATCTTTTAGTCCGGGTGACAGTTCAAACCTGCTGTTCACATCCACTCCCATCAATCCCTTGAGCCTGAGGGCTCTTATAGGCCCGGAATCATGGGGCCCTATCCCTCCACTGAGCAAAAAAGAAGGGGAAGGGGGTATATTCTCCAGCACCTTCCAGTCGAATTTAAGTCCTGTTCCGCCCTTCCCTGCTCCCGCTGAATCAAACAGAAAATGATCCACCACCTCCCGGTATCTCTCCAGTTCCCCATAGGATGCTTTCGGATCAAGCACCTTGATCACCTTAAGCCCTTCTCCGGACAACTCTCCACAATACTCCGCAGATTCTCCTCCATGCAGTTGCACCGCATCAAGGCCATACATGGATATGCATTTTCTAAGCTGCGAAAGCTCCTCATCCACAAAAACCCCTACCTTTTTTATGGCTGGACCGGGGATCTCAAACAAGGCAGGATCGGGATGCGTTCCAACGAAACGTTTGGAGCCGGGGTAAAAGATAAAACCAACATACTCGGGAAAAAGGGCGCACACCTGTTCCATGTTCAGCGGTTCACGCATCCCACACACCTTAATCTGCAAATTCGTGCTCTTATCCATGTTGTTCTTAATCACTTAAATCTTGGAAATGAAGTGCCCACATGCGGCCCCAGGGTCCTGCTCTTTCATAAAATTCTCTCCCATCAGGAAGAGCTTATACCCGGCAGCCCTCAGCTTCCTCACTTCTTCGGGCCTGCTGAGTCCACTCTCCGATACCGGAACCACACCGGGCGGCATTTCACCAATCAACTCCATGCTCCTGCCCGTATCCACTTTGAATGTTTTCAGATCACGGTTATTAACTCCCACAAATCTAATCTCCTTGTGGTACTTCTCCAGCTCCCCTTTATGATGCACTTCAAAAAGTATACTCATACCCAGTGATGCCGCTTCCAGTGCCAGGTCCTCCACTTCCCTGCGATCCAGGACGGCAGCAATCAAGAGTACCATATCTGCTCCATAGGCACTGGCCTCGTGCAACTGGTATGGATCAATGATGAAATCCTTCCTTAAAAGCACCAGTCGGGGGCAAGCCTCCCGAACCATAAGCAGATCCATTAAAGATCCTCCAAAAAAACTTTGATCGGTCAGGATGCTCATGGCAAATACCCCGGCAGCTTCATAGGCAGAGGCTACCTCCACAGGATCAGCATCCGGGTGAATGAGGCCACGAGAAGGACTTTTGCGCTTGAACTCAGCAATAATACCTGGTTTCTGATCCAAATCCTGGAAGGCTGGTACGTTGGTCTTTCGCCTGTAGTTTTCATAGGAACCCATCCTGGAAAGAGGGCAGTCCTGTTTTCTTTTCAGCACCTCCAGCCGTTTCTGTTCTATTATGGTATCAAGAATATTCATCTTAGCTATGATCTATCAGTTGCTTAAATGCACGGAAAGCTTTACCCGATTCCAGCGACTGCCTTGCCCGTTCCAGGCACCGCCCCAAACCGGAAGGCTCATCCATACAGTAGAGTGCCAGTGCGGCATTGGCAATCACCACATCATTCTGGGCCCTGCTTCCCTGACCCTCCAGAATCTTTAAAAAAACAGAAGCGGCCTCCTCCACCGTCTCTCCCCCATAAATTTCTGATGGACTTACAGGATCCATGCCCAGATCGCCGGGGACAAAGGTACGCTCGGTGGTACGTGTAAGCGCCCTGAAACTCCCGGTGAGGGAGATCTCATCAAATCCATCCAGGGAGTGGATAATGCAGAACTGCTTCTCCGATTCCTGGTAAAGGTAGTGATAGAGCCTGGCCACATCAAGACTAAAAACACCGATCAGCTGATTTTCAGGACTGGATGGATTGACCATGGGACCGAGCATGTTAAAGAAAGTTTTGATTCTGAGACTTTGTCGCACAGGTGCTACATTCTTCATGGCCGGATTGAACAGGGGTGCATGAAGAAAACAGATATTATATCGGTCTATCTCCCTGCGCAGGCGATCGGAATCATTGCTGAAGGTATATCCAAAATACTCCATGACATTGGAGGAGCCGCAGGCTGACGAAACACTATAGTTTCCGTGTTTGGCTACTTTCTCACCTGCACCAGCTACCACAAAAGAGCTAAGGGTTGAAATATTGAAGGTATTTTTCTCGTCACCACCGGTCCCGCACACATCAATTGTATTGAATTCCGACAGATCCACGGGTGTACATAGCTCCAGCAGAGCATCCCGAAAACCAGCCAGCTCCTCAACGGTAATGCTCCGCATAAGGTAAACCGAGATAAATGCCGCCATTTCAGCTTCATTATACTTTCCCGCAGCCAAGTTCCGAAGAATCACTTTGGCATCTTCCTTCCCCAGGGTTTTATGATCAAACAGGTACTGTAAGGTTTCTTTCATAATTTATTTTCTATCCAATTTTTTATCATCATTCCACCATATTCGGTAAGCACAGACTCGGGATGGAACTGCACGCCTTTTACATCGTGCTCTCTGTGCCTTATGGCCATGATGAAGCCCTCATCATTCTCCACTGTAATTTCCAGATCGCCGGGCAGGGTATCATGCTCTACTACCCAGGAGTGGTATCGTCCGGCATCAAATTCAAGCGGGACTCCACTGAACAGGTATTCATCACCAACCAGTTGTTTCATCTGACCTGTTACACCATGGTATACCGTTGAAAGATTTGTTATTGATCCTCCATAGGCCTCTGCTATGGCCTGATGTCCCAGACAAACTCCCAGGATACTTTTGACAGAACCATATTCCCTTATGAGATCCAGGGCAATGCCTGCTTCATTGGGGATGCCGGGTCCCGGACTAATCAATATCTTATCGTAGGCTGCAACCTCCTCTAAGCTGATTTGATCGTTTCGTTTCACATCGACCGCTCTCTTCAGCACCCGTTCCATATACTGAACAAGGTTGTAAGTAAAGGAGTCATAATTATCCAGTACAAGAATTTTCATCGTCCGTCTGATTAAAATTTGTTTATATATCCAGCCATCTCAATGGCCGACTTAAGTGCAGCCAGCTTATTATTCACCTCCTGCAGTTCACCTTCCTCAGTGGATTCAGAAACCACCCCTGCTCCTGCCTGGTAATAGAGCCTGTGGTCGCGTGAAAGGAAAGAGCGGATCATAATGGCATGATTAATATCTCCGTTAAAACGCAGAAAACCAATGGCGCCCCCGTAGAAACCTCGTCGTTTTCCCTCGTAGAGATCGATCAGCTCCATGGCTTTGTATTTTGGAGCTCCTGACAGCGTACCGGCAGGAAATGATTCTGCCAGGATCCTGATGGTATTGGCATCCTCTGGCAAGACCCCTGAAACTTTTGAAACCATATGGATCACATGGGAATAGAATTGGATTTCACGGTACTCCTCCACATTTACCTTCTTCGTGGTCCGGCTCAGGTCGTTCCGGGCCAGATCAACAAGCATCACATGTTCTGCATTTTCCTTCTCATCTTCCGTAAGCTTCCTGGCCAGTTCCTGGTCCTCCCGGTCATTTCCTGTTCGTCGGAAGGTCCCGGCAATTGGATTAATATAGGCCTTACCACCCTTCACTTCAATTTGCGCCTCAGGGGAGGACCCAAAAAGCTTGTAAGAACCATAATCAAAGTAGAAAAGGTAGGGTGAAGGATTAATGGACCGAAGTGCCCGGTAGACATTAAATTCATCACCTGTAAAATCCTGAAAAAACTGTCTTGAAAGCACAATCTGAAAGACATCACCACGGTAACAATGCTCCTTCCCCTTAGCAACCATGGCCTTAAAGGCCTCATCGCTCAGATTGGAGGTTTCCTCTCCGGAGGTTTCAAAGCCATAGGTAGCAATGTTCCGGTTATGCAATAGGGAGCTTACCCTGTCTATTTGGCTTTCTCCTCCATTCACGATATGCTCAAAGATCATCAGCTCATTGGTCAGATGATTCACGGCCAAAACAAACCTGAAAAAGTTGTACCTGATCTCAGGAATGTCTTCCTTTTCCGGCAGCGTAGATTGAAAGTGGATATCTTCAAAGTACTGGACAGCATCAAATGAAGCATAGCCAAAAATGCCATCCACCAGCAAGGCCTCTCCACCGGATTCAAGCTCAAATGCAGCTAGAAAGCTATTGAGGCTCTTCACTACAGATCCAGGACTTATGGCTTCATGGCTTGTCTCATGGCCCGGTAAAGAAATACTTATTTCATTGTGATGTACCACATACTCTGCCAGCGGGTCCATGCAGATAAATGAATAAGAATTTTCCTTGCTGTGATAGTCTGAACTTTCAAGAAGCAGGGAATTGGGATAGATGTCCCGGATCTTCAGATAGATGCTAACCGGGGTAATGATGTCCGCCAGGATCTTCCGCTTCACTACTCTTACTGGTACTTTTTTCATTATGTTGTTCTGTTTAGGTCAAAAAAAAAGCTTCCGCCGAAGCGGAAGCCTTGAATATTGTATTGTACAATGAGACGCTACCTATGCTCCGGAATGTCGGAAAAAGGGCTGCCACCACCAGCTTGTGCGAGTCATTGTCATGTTGTTCAATTCTGAATGTCAAATTAAGGGAAAGATTTCTATTAATCCAAATTTGACTATTTTCGCCACGCATAAACTATCGACCATGGCCAGGATCTATCTCAGAAATATCGCTCTATTCATGTCCATCTGGCTGATTGTTATGGTCATATATGCTGTCAGCAGCAGGGTCACTGACCTGGACTATCTCTGGAAATTCTTTTTACTTCCTGCTCTGTTTTTGGGATTCCTGGCAGCACTGGCCACCTTCCTTGGAAAGAACTTCAAAGTAAAGAAGGGGATCAACTGGATCTTTCTGTTGGTAGCCGTAGGGGTGGACCAGGGCATCAAAGCCTATCTGTTTTCCCTGGAATGGGAATCCATCTCCATTCCTCTGATCGAACCGGTCTTTTATATAGAACCCACACAGAACACGCTTGGCTCCTATCTGTGGGTTCTGCTGAAACTAAAACAGGGATCCCATCTGCTCAATATGATTCTCTTCAGCCTGGTGGGTTTTGTCTTCATTGAAGTATGGAGGTTCTATGTACAAAGAAAAAGGAACAGCTTCTGGATTAATGGTTTTATTCACCTCTTCCTTGCTGGCCTTCTGGCCAATCTGATTGATAATGGATTCTGGGGGGGCTCCCTTGACTACATCACCATCAAACCCTTCTACACCTTCGATCTGAAAGATCTCTATATAACCCTGTGCGAACTCTTTCTGGTCACAGAGTTACTGGATAATCGCCTCTTAAAACGTTTCATTCAAATGCCCAAAGAGGATAGCAAAAGGCTCAATCGTGATTTCATCCACTTCGTCAAAAAGGATCTCAGGATAGGAAGAAAAAAAGAAGAATAAGCGGGGTATTACTATTGAATTATCCCGCCCTCTTTCAAATCAATCATAAGCTGGGAACACCGTTTCATGTCCTTCACAAGTGATGTTGCAGAAATAGTGGCTCCTGCTACTGCATCTATCTCTTTTCCCAATGTGAGCTCCTCACCTGCATAAGCTTCAAACTGATTCAGCCATTTTTTCTGACAAATAGCAGCTCCATGTGAAGAGCGATATACCGTAATGGTAAGACCCCGTACTGAAAGATCAGGAGAATAGGCGAGCAAATAATCAAAGTAGTCAAACCTCCCCTTGGCCCGGGTCGCCAACAGGTATCCAAGAACTTCATCTTGCTGCTTTAACAGATAGACCCGATCACCATCCCTGAGAGATCCGGCAAGTGCAATGTCCTGATCAGATAGATCAATAGCTTCCGAGGTCAAACCCTCCTGAAAAATACCCTTCACAAACTTTTGTTCCTTCTTTGTTAAGTCTCCATGCTCCTGGGAGAAGGCCCATGAAAAACTGACCAGACAGAAAATAAAGCTTACATATCTCATGAACATATTTTAAAGAGCTTAGAACCAGACAGCTACCCCAGCATTAAATTGATTTTTTGAATCGCCCGTTCCCTGATTACTAAATCGTTGAAAATCTGCTTTGAACATGGCTCCAGTAGTCAGTCTCCAGCCCAATCCAAGGGTCAGATCACTCCGTTCAAATTCGGGATTCTGAGTAATTGGGTCCTCGGTGGAAACATGGGTGCTATACTGTTCATATCTGATAAAGGGAATAAGCCCCGATTCAACACTTTCTACCCGGTGAAGCAGGTCATAGGACAATTCAAGATACCATCCTCCAATGGAACTGCCCAGATCGCTTCCGGTGAATTCATTATATATGCCCGAGTTCGAAACCATGCCCAGATTGGCCTGTCCCCTGAGCTGCAAACCACCCAGCTGATACCTGGCATCCAATCCCAACATCGATAATCCCACCACTGAAGAATCGGCTGTGGCCACCAAATGGCTGTCCGATTTATCAAGGGCTCCAAAAAGGGTCGACTGAGTTTTGCCGGTGTATCCCGAAAGACCAAGTTGCAGACCCGATATACCGAAGTAATTAACTTTAAAAGTCAGGTTCGGGGAGTTAATAATGGATTCAGCCCCTTTCTGACGACCTTTTCTAAAGCCATTGGATCCGCTCAGGGTGGGTGCCTCATTGTAGCCATTGAAGCCATTTACCAGATACAGTTGGTATGAAAGAGCAGCAGATGGAAAGGTGCCGGTAAAACCAGCACCAATTTCACGCCATGTTGTTGGTACTATATATTTATCCAGGTTGGGCCGTTCGACACCGTTAAATGTGGAAGGCTCATGATATTCATTGATAATCCCCATGGGAATCAGCATTAAGCCACCCCGAAGTTTCAACCAGGGGAGTATTTCATATTGAAGGAAGGCCTGTTCTACAAAAACCTCTTTCACATGTTCAACTTCTATCTCTGTAATAAACTGAGTTTTAGCGTTGAACTTATATCCGAACATCAGGACAAGCCTGTGCACATCAAGGACACCATTATTGTATGTGCCATTGTCCAACAATTGGTTATAGTCAATTTGCCCATAGCCTCCAACGGTTAGTTTTTTCTCATCTTCCATCATTCTTCCTGCTGTATTGGTCAACTCCTGAGCCTGGATCCAAAATGGTAGTATCATCGCTCCGATCACTCCAAGCGCCATCCTTCTTATCATCTTCATCATCCCCGATTTCTTTTAAGTTGTGAGAATGCAAATCTAAAGCAAAATCACTGAGGGAATGCGCATTACATTAATGAGGTAGAATGATTCTAAATAAAAAAATGTGGAGATCCGTTGATAACCTGACATTTACCGGGCATCTTAGAATGCCTATTTAGACTAGAATACCTACATATAGGTATCCTCATACTGGGGGCCGTTTAGATCGCCTCAGTGGACTGAATGGGATAGCGACCAAAAATTTTAGCCGCCAGGTCTTGCAGTCCGGCAGCACGCTGTTGCGGATCGTTTTCAAGTTCACCAACAGCTGCACAATGCCAGACATGCATCTTGCTATGGTTATCATACATATCCACGGAAATGGCACGCTCCATATAATTATACACGCCATAGTACCCGGATCTACTGGCCGCCTGTCGGTGGTATACGGTGATCTTTATTGAGACATCACCATCCTTCTCAGCAAAGTGCAATCCCCTGCTTTCAACCTCCTTTGCAAACGCCACCCTGATACGCTCTAGTTCCATACCTGTGATGGTCTTCTTATTGCCTTCACTAAAATCCACAAAACTATAGGTAGTATACTGATCGAAGGGTGCTGATTTATCAAGATCTGAATATAAGCTGATGGAAGGCCCGCATGCAGAAAGCGTAAGAAAAAAAATGAAAATCGGGATAAGCTGACGCGCCATAACTGTTCCTTTTAGTTCAGCCAATAAAATAACAAATACTATGCCACAGAAGGAATCTGCTAACGGACCTTGAATTCCAGGCTGGTCAATGCCTCCGAAACATCCCATAGTCTGCCAGCCACCTCATTGTTCACACGTTTTTTGCTTGGAGTATCAGGTGCCGGCCATCCATGCATTTTCATTAAACCACCCGGACCATAATAGGCGCCTTGCTCTACTCCCTCTGCGGTGGCAGCATAAAGTGAAGGAAGTGCACCCTTCTCTCCCGACTGCGCCACCAGTTTGTTGATCAGGTTCATTGATCTGACTCCAAATTGGTTTCCTTTCATCTTTGATGGTTTGGCCTGAAGCTCAGTATCCGCATAACCCGGATGAGCTGCGGCTACTATCACCCCATCTCTGTTCTCCGTCAGCCTGTTGGCTAATTCATGAACAAACAACAGGTTTGCCAGTTTGCTCATTCCATAAGCACTCCATTTACTGTAGCCCTTCTCCCAATGAATATCTTCGAAACGAATTTTCCCCATGTAGTGAGCCAAACTGCTCACCTGGATCACTCTTGATCCAATAGTATTGCTTAGCACAGGCCAGAGCCTGGCCGTTAGCGCAAAATGCCCAAGGTGGTTCACACCAAACTGCATCTCAAAACCATCCTCAGTTTTGTAGTATGGGATAGCCATTAATCCTGCATTATTTATCAGCAGATCCAGTCTGTGGTGTGCTGCGGCAAACTTCGATGCAAAGTGTTTCACCGATTCCAGGCTGGCCAGATCAAGAAACCATAGCTCAGGTTCCTCTGCCACGCCTATCTGCATAATTTCTTGCCTTGCCTTTTCCCCCTTCTCCAGGTTCCTGCAGGCCATGATCACCTTTGCACCTTTTAAAGCAAGAGCCCTTGTGGTACTGAATCCCAATCCGCTATTGGCTCCCGTAACCACAACAATTCTTCCCTCCTGTGGCGGAATATGATCCATGGTCCATTCTCTCTTCCTCATAAATTTCCAATTTTCAGATAGGGTAAACTGCTCCCTCTGCATCTTATTCGTAAAGCGGCACGAATATAACACTAAAATCAAATAAAAATGAAAACTAAAAAAAGATACACGAGCATTTGGATGATGGCTGCAATGTTATTCCTGGGCGCCACGCTATACGCCGTTCCAGGGCATGATGAGGAGCTTTCAGACACGATCAATTTCAAGGCCTACTATGGCAGGGTGGTTGATGCCAATACAAGCAAAGGTCTTCCTTTTGCAACTGTCGAGGCACTGGGAAGTAATACTGCAACCGTTACCAATATTGATGGTGATTTCATCATTAAAATTGAAAGAAAAGCGTCAGTATCCCAATTGAAAATCGCCTATATCGGTTATCAGAACAAGATCCTGGAACTGGATAACTTTTCAGACAAGCGATCCTATACAGTGGAGCTGGCACAGAGTACCATTCAGTTGAAACAGGTAACCATTCGCCCCCAGGATGCCATGGAGCTCATTGCAGATGTACTGGCCAATATCAGAGACAATTACAGCGAAGACCCGATGATGATGCGTGGTTTTTACCGGGAAACCATCCAGAGGGGACGTAATTATGTCTCCATTTCTGAAGCCATTATTGATGTTTATAAGGGCAGCTATGCCAACGAATATCAGGTGGATCAGGTGAAATTATTTAAAGGTCGAAAGAGTGCAGATGTGGAGAGGATGGATACGGTTCTGTTCAAGGTTCAGGGCGGACCCAATACTACCATTCTAATGGATGTGGTGAAAAACCCCTATATCCTGCTCTCCGAAGAGTACCTGAATATTTATGATTTTCACCTTACGGATGTGATCACCATTGACGACAGGCTCCATTACGTGATCTCCTTCAATCAGAAAGAGTACGTGAATGATCCCTATTACAAGGGCCGTCTATATATTGAGATGGATAGGCTGGCTATTTCGGAAGCTGAGTTTGAACTCAATGTGGAGAACCAGGATCAAGCAGCCAGGCTCTTTATCCAACGCAAGCCCATGGGTATGAGTATTCTACCTGAAAGAGCTGTCTACCGTGCCAAGTATACCATTGAAGAGGACAGGTGGTATTTCAGCTATGCCCGTGCAGAGGTGAAATTCAAAGTGAACTGGAAAAAGAAACTCTTCAGCACCACTTATTCAACTATGTCTGAACTGGCCATTACGGATCGTACCTACGAGGGCATTGAGAAGTTTGCCGGCAAGGAACGTTTTAAGAGCAATGATGTACTGAATGAGAAGGTATATATATTCTTTGACCAGGGGTTCTGGGAAGGTTACAATGTGATTGAACCCGATCAGTCCATCGAGAGTGCCATCCGCAAGCTGAACAAAAAATACCTGAAGCGAACAGCCGACGTTTAACAAGCATCTATCTATATAGCTCAAAGCACTGTCTGTTGGAATTGTGTAACTTTACCATCCCTGTACAAGCCACAAAACAGACAGTGCTTTTTACCCATAACAATGATCCTGAAAGAACAACAGCAACTCAGAAAAATCCAAAAAGGAGATATAGCATCCTTTGAGGCTCTTTTTCACCACTATTACAGCAGGTTGTGTGGGTATTCAGCAAGCCTTGTGGGCATGAAAGAAGTGGCAGAAGAAGTAGTTCAGGATGTGTTCTTTAATATTTGGAAAAACAGGGAAACACTGCGAATCAGGCAAAGCCTTCAAAGCTACCTCTATCGTGCGGCCTATAACAACTCCATGATGTACCTGAGAAAGATGAGAAGAGAACATTTCATGGAGGATCTCTCCCGGCCGGAACCCAGTGTGGACGCCCCGGATCCTTCCCAGCTCATTCAACTGGACGAGGTATCAAATCTGATCTCTCAAACCCTTGAAAGTCTTCCGGAAAGATGCAGGGAAATCTTTAGAATGAACCGCCAGGAGGGATTGAAATACAGGGAGATTGCCCAGAA